>Ga0310914_10002112_pt1 | contig 13248 bp, 11 predicted proteins | sample GREbulkMGAN108_FD_203450 | JGI IMG/M metagenome (GOLD analysis project Ga0310914, IMG submission 203450) | Lab enrichment of tropical soil microbial communities from Luquillo Experimental Forest, Puerto Rico - GRE.bulkMG.AN108 | ecosystem: Environmental > Terrestrial > Soil > Tropical forest >... | reverse complement strand
TTACACGAAATGGTTACAACCATCCGGCGTATTTCGCAGGAACTTCGCCCAAGCATTCTCGATAACCTCGGTTTAAGTGCTGCTGTAGAATGGTATTTAAAAGAATTCGAAAAGAGAACCAATATTAAAACCACTTTTGATAATACACTTGATGATGAAGACGAACAATTGCCCAATCTTATTAAAACAAGTTTATTCAGAATATGCCAAGAATCACTAACCAATGTAATGCGCCATGCCCAGGCAACAAAAGTTGACTGCGAATTGCAAAAAATTGATTCTAAAAAAATAGTTTTACAAATAAAAGATAATGGCAAAGGTTTCGACATCAATCAAAAAACAAAATCTTTCGGCTTACTTGGTATGCAGGAAAGAGCAGGAATGATTAATGGTTCCATAATTATAAAAAGCGAAATAAATAAAGGCACCACCATACACATTGAAGTTGAAATCTAAATCCTGATACCCAAACAAAAAAAATTCTATGAAAATACTAATAGCAGACGATCACAGCGTAGTAAGAAAGGGATTAATTCTTATTTTGGCAGAAGCATATCCAAATGCAGAAATTACAGAAGTTTCCGATGCTGTAGACCTGCTGAAAAAAGCCAACAAAGAAACCTTTACCGTTATTATATCAGACATTTCAATGCCCGGCAGATCCGGTGTAGAAATCATTAAAGAACTTAAAGATGCTGCTCCTAAAACACCTGTTCTTATTTTAAGCGTTCACTCTCCTGAAGAATATGCGGTACGTTCTATTAAAGCAGGTGCATCCGGGTACTTAACAAAAGACAGTGCACCAGACGAGCTGGTAAAAGCCATTGAAACCTTATTGAGAGGCAAAAGATTTATAACGGCAGATATAGCAGAATTACTTGCAGATTCTTATGGAGATAATTTTAACAAAGCCCCACACGAAAATTTATCAGACCGCGAATTTGAAGTCTTTAAACTACTCGCAGCAGGCAATAGCATTTCAGAAATGGCAGCCAGCCTTTCATTAAGCGTTAACACAATCAGTACATACCGTGCAAGAATTTTAGAAAAAATGCACATGCACAATAATGCAGATCTTATAAAATACGCCATCCAGCATAAACTTATATAAAGTAATACCTGCATCGGTTTTCATAGCATCGTTCCTTGCGTCGCAATCACTTCATCTGTTGTACAGGTGGCATCACTTCCATTCATTTATACCCTCTTCACAACTCATATCCTTAGCTTCAATTATTCATGTAGTAAAATAACTACATATTGAAGCTGTATCACTACTTTTAAATTTACTCAATATCTACTTCAATTTCACACCTTCTTCTATTTTACACGCATTTGTTAATCCTCATCTTTATGTCAGCATTTGATGATGTGCTGATGAAGTAAAAAAGCACAATCAAATTAGAAAGTTTAGAATCCAAATAAAAAAAATTAAAGATAAATCCTATGAAAACTCAATCTTCTATAAACAAAGATTGGGATAGCAAAACCCCCGAAAACACAATCTGTTTTTGGTGCATAAAAGGAAGATGCACTTACAATTAGATTGTAATCCGGATTTAAAATTTTAAAGTTCCGGATTTAAAAACAGCCTGCTGGTCAAATGAATTTTTGGTTCACTGAAAGTGTAAAAAGCTTCAGCAGGCGGGCTTTTGCCCGTAGTGAAAGAACAAATACTGTTATGTCCAAATCCCTTTCTATGAAAAAATTTTTATTGATATCATCCCTTTTCTTTTTCACTTCATTGGCTTACAGTCAGTCTTCCAATGTATCTTTTGGTGTTACCTTATGCGGCGCAGAGTTTGGAGAAAATAATTTACCCGGAACCATAAACACACATTATACATATCCTGTAGCAGAAGAGATAAACTATTTCGCTAAAAAAGGAACTCAAATTATTCAGTTACCGTTCAGATGGGAAAGAATCCAAAGAAAATTAGGCGGACCGTTAGATGCAATGGAATTATCCCGCATTAAAAACTTTGTTGACAACTGTGCAGATAAAGGAATCATGGTTACCCTGGTTATGCAAAACTTTGGCAGATATAAAATAAACAATATTGAATATATAATAGGTACACCGCAAGTAACAAGAGCTAATTATAAAGATGTTTGGACAAAACTTGCAATGGTTTTTAAAGACAGAAAAAACATTTACGCTTACAGCATTATGAGCGAACCAAATCACATGGCAAATTATTCTTGGTTCGAAAGTGCACAACAAGCAATTAACGGTATCAGAGACATTGATAACGTACATACTATTTTGGTTGATGGCGATAATTATTCCGGTCCGGAAACATGGGTTGCATATAACGATCAACTTAAAAACTTAATTGATCCTGCAAACAATATGATGTTTAATGCACATTGTTATTTTGATGAAGACAGATCCGGCAGATATAAAAAATCTTATGATGAAGCCGGTGCTTCTTCAATGACAGGTGTTAACAGGATTGCTCCTTTTATTAATTGGTTGCATCAAAATAATTTAAAAGGTTTTGTAGGCGAATTTGGAATTCCGGATAACGACCCCCGTTGGTTAAATACTATGGAAAATTTCTTAGCCTATTTAATCAAAAATAATATTGGCGGTTGCTATTGGGCTGCAGGCCGTTGGTGGAAACAATATCCATTGTCAATTGAACCAAACGGAAAAAGCGATAAACCCCAGATGAATGTTTATGCTAAATATTTAATGGCATCTAACAAATCAATCGTCGCTATGAATCAATAAAATCAATTATAACAAGACTGTTACTGTTATAATTAAGTTATCCTTTGTTTTTAGGTATTGTTTTTAAAACCTAATTTTATGAAAATCCCTCTACCTCTAATGTTTTTTTTGGCTGTTTTAATTTGGTCTAGTTCCTGTAGCAAAAAAGTTGATACTGTTCAATCGCCAACTGTTCAGGAAGATAAAACAATTGCAGTAAATACAGTTGAAAACTTAGGAACACCTTTTATTATTAGTAATGTCAGCAGCAAAATAAATCCGCTAAATCCCTGGGCATTGCCATTAATTACATTTCATCCTAACAGCAATTCGGGCAACGAATTGGTAATGATTGACAATGGCGAACTAAACGGAAGTACGCCTATACATGCTTTTCGTTTTATTGTTGTAAACTTAGATGCAAATACGTATAAAATAATTAAAATATACGATTCCTCAACCGGAGCAGAAGTAACAAATTCTGTTGGGAGAATAACCCGGTATGCTTTTGGAATGGATAAAAAATACTATGTAGCAACAGAAGGAAGTGAAGGTGGCGGCGGGCATATTATTCAATACGATCCTGCTACACAAACCGCTTTAGACCTTGGTAAACCTTTCAACGCAAACGGAACGTATTTAGATATTTATTCGTTACACGTAGGAACCGATAATGCCTTATACGGCGGCTCTTTCGGCGGAAGCGGGCAAGTATACACATTCAGATATGATTATCGTTCTTTTGCTGTTGATAAAACACCGGTTGATAACACATCCAGGTATGTAAGTTATATAAGTGGCGATGCAAATTATACATATGCAGCCTGCGGCGAAAACGAATGGTATTTATATGCCATTAACAGAACAACACAACAAAAAACGGTGCTGTTAACCAGCGATGTTAATCATGCAATAGAATTAAACACTTTTACAGATGCACCTTATGCCCATTTAATAAGTACAAACTATAAGTTAATCAATGGCCAATTAATTGCTGTATCCGGTTATAATCTTCCAACAACAGAACTTTTTTATTCTCCTTACACCACAGATGCCATTGCAGGTATTTCTGTTAACTGGGATAACAGTTTAAAAAAACTTACTTATTCAATAAACGGAACTAATAAAGAATTAACTATTACAGATGTTTCTACCGATACATACAGAACCGGTAACGGCGTATGGGTAAACAATAAATTTTATTTAGCTTGTGCCAATCATGAGTTGGTAAGTACATTAAATACTTCTGCTCAATGGCAATTACTAGGCAATATCGGTTCATCTGTTTATAGTATGTGTGCAGGAAACAACAATAATATTTATATTGGTGCGTATCCCAAAGGAAACTTGTTTTCGTATAATACCCAATTGCCCTGGAACTTAGACGGAGCAAATATTACAAGCGGTTTATCGTCCTCAAAAGAATTAACGAACCCTCAACTGGTTGCAGCGGTGCAAAACACAGATGTTGCAGGTAATTTCGGCCCAATGTACCTTGCATCAACTTTGGTTACTAAAAATAATTGTATTGTTTATGCCGGCGATGATGACAGAATAACAAGTTCTTCCGGCAGGCAATTATCAGCAGGTTATTATAACAACTCTTCTTATAAAAATTTAAATATTGCAGAGTTTGCAGATTACCAGTTTTCCGGAATGAGTTTAAATAACGATAGCACAAAAGTTATCATTTCTGCACATGGCAATAACGGGGCACAGGGAAAGATTTATGTATATGATATTTCAACAAATTCTATCAGTTCAAAATTTGTATTTCCCGAAACCGATCCCGGAAAAATTGTTTCTTTTGATGCAGATAATATAGCAGGAATTTACTCTGACGTGATTTATTTATTTAATATTAAAACAGGGAAAATTTCATTTAAACAGGCTTTAGGAAATGGGCAGGCTATTTACGCAATTACAAAAACTGCAGGTAATTCTGTTTTGATAGATCACATGTATCTTTCCGCTGTAAACTTCAGGGTTTTACAATTTAATTTTACAGCCAGCCAGAGCAGCACATTTACAGCAACGCAAACTTCAATTGGAATATTTTCAGATGCTCAAAATAATGAAGATACCAAGCCAGATAATTTAACGCTGGCCAATTACAGCAATAACGCTGCAGACTTGTATATAAGCGGGTTAAAATCGGTTTACAGAATAAAAGCAATACCTTGTAAATAAATAATTTTTACTGAAAAAATAAAATGTTTTAACTTGAATCATAATTGTAATAAAGTATAGGAAGGTAAGATTATATTACGCCTTGTAAATATTTAGATTACTATGATTTCCTAAAATAACTCTCATGAACATATTGATTGGTGATGACCATAGTGTAGTACGAAGAGGTCTCAGAACAATTTTATCAGATGCATTCCCTTCTGCTGAAATAGAAGAAGCAAGTGATGGTGTAGAACTCCTTAAAAAAGCATTACAGCAAGACTGGAGCATTATTATTTCAGATATTTCAATGCCGGGAAAATCCGGTATTGAAGTGGTGAAAGAATTAAGAGAGATAAAACCTAAGCAGCAAGTGCTTATTTTAAGCGTTCATGCGCCGGAACAATATGCAGTAAGAACGCTGAAAGCCGGTGCTGCAGGCTATTTAACCAAAGAAAGTGCAACTGAAGAATTGGTAAAAGCCGTTCAGCATATTATGGGTGGCAGAAAATATATTACACCGGAAGTTGCAGAAATGCTGGTAAATATACACTCCGATGAAACAGGGATTAAACAGCCTCACGAAACTTTATCCGACAGAGAGTTTGAAGTATTGAAATTAATTGCGTCTGGTAAAACGGTCTCCGAAATTGCAGAAATACTCTCATTAAGCATTCATACCATCAGCACATATCGTTCCCGTATCCTTGAAAAAATGAGAATGAAAAATAATGCTGAGTTAACCAAATATGCCATAACAAACTCTTTGGCCTGATTTTTTTGTAAATAAAACAACTACATACAATTCAATCTTACGACTATTTTTTTGCCAGACTGGCTACTATATCTTTGTAGCAACGTCCCTATATGTTTTGGAAAGGATGCCATTCCCGTTTTTAATCTATCCTGTATTCTGTACTCTTTTAAAATTCTAAAATCCTATAAAAAGCTATAATTTATGTAACAGCAAAGGATAATAATATTATCGTGCATTTTGCTGTTAGCATTTTAAATTATTTATCAATACAATTAATCTTTATTAATGGAGAATTTTTGTATAAATGTGATTGAGATGAATGAGTATAGCCCCCATTACAACTTCAATAATACAGAGAAGTTGAAGCTTTTATTAATTGACTCATCCGAGTTAATTCTATCCAGAATAAAAGATATGCTAAGAGATTATTCTTTTGTTGGAAACATTGTAACATCAACAAAAATTACCAATATCATTAAACTTATAGAAGAAATTTCCCCCGACGCACTTATTATTGATATAAGCACTTATAATCATAACAGTATTCAGGTTGTTCAAAGTATAAAAAAAATATATCCTTCTGTTAAGGTAATCATGCAAACCAATTTATCAGAACAATATTATAATTACTATAAATGGCTTTTTGAACAATTAGGTGCAGATTATTTTATAGACAAATCGAATGAATTTGATTTGCTGCAAGATATTTTGAAAGAAATTCATGAAAACAAAAAAAGGCATTAAGCTTTTCTTCGTTTCAACTCCTGCCTTATTAAAGAAAGTTCTCTGCCGGTTTGCCCATTAATACTACTGTTTTCCTGAGCCCTACGCATTAAATATGGAATCACTTCTCTTATAGGCCCAAAAGGTAAATACTTACTTACATTACAGCCGTTTTTTGCAAGGTTAAAAGTAATGTTATCGCTCATCCCGAATAATTGAGAAAAATGAACATGCGGATGATTTAGCGGTAATTCTTTTTTCTCCAGCAGTTCAATTCCAAACAAATTACTTTGCTCATTGTGTGTTGCAATAATTGCAGCAATCTCGTTTATGTTATTAATGCAGTATTCTGTAGCAGCCTCAAAATCTTTGTCTGTAGAAGCTTTATCCGGTTGAATAGGCGAAGGATAGCTACGCAATATTGCCCGGTCTCTTTCTTTTTCCATGTAGGCACCGCGTACCAGTTTCATTCCAAGAATAAATCCATGTTCCTTAGCAATTCTATGTGATAGTTTTAAGAAGTTTAATCTATCGTGTCTGTATAATTGAATAGTGTTAAATACAATTGGTTTTTCTTTATTAAAAAGTTCCATCATCTCCATAGCAAGCCTGTCAATCGGGTCCTGAATCCAGCTTTCTTCTGCGTCAATTAAAACGCCTACCCCTTTTGCTGCAGCAATAGCACAAATGGCACGCATTCTGGTTCTTACTGCATTCCATTCCTTCATTTCAATTTCATGATCGTGGATACCGCTTCTTAAACGTGGTGCTTCATTTAAAGTTTGCAATAATGCAAACCTTGCCATACCGGTAACTTTAAGGCTTATAAAAGGAATGTTATGTTGCGTTGCAGCATAATTAATAACCTGTATAAACTGATCTTTTGCATATTCAAAATTGGTTTCACCTTCTTTCCCCTCAACGCCATAATCTAAAATTACATGCACGCCGTATTTAGAAAGCATTTCAACAGTTGATGCCGTTTCTTCTAAAGTTTCTCCGCCAACAAATTGTTTATAGATTGTTTTACGAATAAGGTTACGAACAGGCAATCCCGTTTTCATTATCAATGGGGTTAACCTTGTACCTATAGGCACAAACAAAGGATAGTCCATTGTTTTAAACAGGAATCTGGATTGTTTCAGTTCCTTATCTGTCTTATACGCAAATGCATTTTCTGTATTTTCAAAAGAGATGTTCATACAAAACCTAACGTTAGTTATGCGAATATCGTGTTCAGCTATTGAAGAAAAAAATATGATTTATGCAGCTAATGTGAATATTCGTTTGTCCTTAGAAAATTTTTCAGGCACCCTTCTTTTGCATCTGCAAAAGAAACAAAAAGCATCTTACATTTTACTAACTATTTCTGATATTCGTATCATGAAGATTATACACACCGAAATATACAGATATTCCATTCCAATGGAACCTTTTACCATTGCCACAGGAACCATGGATTTTGCACAAAATATTTTTATACGCATTTGCACCGATACAGGATTAACCGGTGTTGGCGAATGCTCTGCATTTCCTATGATTGCCGGTGAAACGCAAAACACCTGCTACGAAATGGCAAAAGATTTTGCATTGCTTTGGAAAGATAAAAACGCTTTGGATATTGATGCAAGGTTATACGAACTGGATCTTTTTACTTACGGAAACTATACAGCAAAAAGTGCTTTTGATATGGCATTGTACGATCTTGCTGCTAAAAATGCCAATCAACCTTTGTATCAATTTTTAGGCGGAAAGAAAAGAGAAATGGAAAGTGATATGACCATTGGTATTGATACCGCCCAAAATATGGCCGCCACTGCAAAAGAATTGGTTGCAAAAGGTGTAAACATGATTAAAGTGAAATTGGGCAAAAAAGTATCTGAGGATATTGAAAGAATAAAACTAATAAGAGAAGCAATTGACGATAAAACTATACTAAGGATTGATGCTAACCAAGGTTGGAGTTTTGATGATGCCGTTTTTGCTTTGCAAAGTTTAGCTCAATATAATATTCAATTTTGCGAGCAACCGATGAGAAAATATCATGATGAATTATTATCTCAATTATGTAAGCTCTCTCCTATTGCCATAATGGCGGACGAAAGTGTTTTTACGCATTATGATGCTGAAAGAATTATTAGAAATAACGCTGCAACCTTTATCAACATTAAGTTTGCGAAAAGTGGCGGCATACACGAAGCAAGAAAAATAAATGCAGTTGCAGAAAAAAACAACATGAGCTGTATGTTGGGCAGTATGCTCGAAAGCAGGGTTGCCTTATCTGCCAATGTTCATTTTGCAATGGCTACCGAGAATATAAAATTCTTTGATTTGGATACTTGTTTATTGGGGCATTTGGTTGATCCGGTTATAAACGGAATGAGTTACGACGGAATGAAATTAGTTGTTCCGGACACAATTGGAATTGGTGCAGATGTAGATAATAATTATCTGAAGAATTTAGAACAGGTAATTATTTAAAATTGCTGAATTGTGAACAGTATGTACAAGTGAGTGACACAACCAAAGTTGATTAGAGTTATTTCGTTTGCTACCAAAGCTTCTCTTATCTTTGTTTGAATACATGATTTTTTTTATGGAAGGAAGAAAAGCAAGTGAAACTTTTACGGTGATGAACGAATTGGTTTTACCGAACGATACCAATACGTTTGGTAATTTAATGGGTGGACGTTTAATGTATTGGATGGATATTGCATCGGCAATGGCTGCAATGAAGCATTGCAACTCGCCCTGTATGACGGCAAGCGTAGATAACCTGAGTTTTAAAACGCCTATTAAATTGGGTAATATTGTTCATATAGAATCTAAGGTTACCAGAGCATTTCACACATCGATGGAAATTCATGTAAAAGTTTGGGGAGAAGATAACCTGCATCAATATACTTACCTGAGTAATGAAGCTTTTTTTACGTTTGTTGCATTAGACCCAAATGGCAAACCGAGAGAAGTATCTCCCATTATTCCGGAAACGGAAACAGAAATTAATTTATTTGATGGCGCTTTAAGAAGAAGGCAACTGCGTTTGGTGCTTGCCGGTAAAATGAAAGTAGAAGAAGCTTCTGAACTGAAAGCTTTTTTTGCAAAAGGCGGAGAGGAAAAACTATAATTTATTTATCGAACACATTCATTAAATGATGTTTTCCTTTGAGCATGTACTTTTTACTTTGCTCAATTGAATCCATAATCTGTTCAAGAATTTCGTCTATACCGGCCGAATAATCAATTACCATTGGCTCTTTAAAACGAATACTTAACAAAGAACCTTTCTTTTTAAATGCTAACCCTCTTTTATTAAAAGCACGCCAGAATCCGTTAATAACAACAGGTATAACAACAGGGTGATTATTTTTAATGATGAAAGCAGTGCCTTTTCTGCCAGGTGCAAATGGTTTAGTAGTACCTTGTGGAAATGTGATGACCCAACTTTTATCTAATGCCTGATTTATTTTTCTGGTATCAGACGGATCCAAACCCCTTCTTACTTCTTTACCTTCGGCACGCCAGGTACGTTTAACGGTTAATGCTCCGGCCAAAATAAACAAGCGGCTTATCCAACTACCTTTCATGGTTTCTTCGGCAGCAACAAAATATAAATTAGTGAAAGGGAATAATAAATAATATGGTAATCCTAACCTGTTTTCTTTACGCCATTTAACGGCACAAAAAATATGGATGAAAGTAATTACATCTGCAAAATAGGTTTGGTGATTGCTTACAAATAAAACATTATTTTTAGGAAGGTTCTTTAAATTTTCTGTGCCTTCAATCTTTATTTTATTTATCAATACTAACCCGGGATAGGTAAACATTCCGACAACCGAATAAATAATTGAACGAACGATTTTAATATGCTTTAGTCTTTCGGCTAAATTCATTATCAGTAAGTTTTGGGAAGCAATGATACGAATATAATCAAAGCAAACGAACTGTTAAAAAGGATTTAAACAACTTAACCTGTTATGTAATTTTATAAAAACAAACATCCATTACAAAAACATAGATTATGAAAACAAAAATTTTATACAGCATTCTGGCTTTCTCATTTTTATTTATGGCAAAAGCACAAGACTATTCTGTAAAACAAAGAACAATAACAATAACCGGTTCTGCAGAAATGGAAATTATACCGGATCAAATTGATGTACAAATAAACTTACGCGAATACACTAAAAAAGGTGCTGCAAAAACAACTATTGAAACTATTAAAAATAATTTTTTGAAAGCTTGCAAAAGCATTGGTTTAACCGAAAAAGAAATAAGTGTGCAAAGCCTGCAAGGCAACGATAATAATTATTGGTTCTATAAAAAGCAGAAAAAACAAAATCCTGATATGAATGCAGGTATCAGTTATATTGTACGCTTAAGTACTGCATCTAAAATTGAAGAGTTGGTAAATATTTTGGATGACGAAGCAACAGAAAATTTTTTCATTGCAAAAGTATCACATAGTAAAATGAATGAACTGAAAAAGCAATTGAAAATTGAAGCTGTAAAAGCTGCCAAAGAAAAAGCAAATTATCTGGCAGAAGCAATTGGCGAACATGTTGGCGAAGCAATTACCATTAACGATCCGGTTGAAATGAATAATAATTATCCAAGGCCTATGTATTCCAATATGTTGATGAAAACATATTCCACTACAGATGCGTCAAAACCAGAATTGGATGTTGATTTTAAAAAGATAAATTTACAATTTTCCGTTACCGTTGTATTTGCATTGAAGTAATACCAATGAGCAATTAATAATGAATAGTGAACAATGAATAATTATTAATTGCTCATTGGTATTACATACCCTTACATTTGCAGCTTTAATACAAAAAGATGCAATTAAATACGGTAATTTTTGATATGGATGGGTTGCTGATTGACAGTGAACCTTTATGGCAGGAAGCAGCCACAGAAGTATTTAAAAACTATGGCTTAAGTTTAACCGAAACCCAGATGAATTCTACTACCGGTTTAAGAACACATGAATATGTAAAATGGTGGTTTGGTTTTTATGGAATTGGTAATGAAGAGTTGGCAAAAGCCGAGAAAAAAATTATTCATTACATGCTGGACAATATAGAACGCAAAGGAAAAATAATGCCCGGCGTTCATTACATCTTCGAATTTTTTAAAAGAAAAGATTTTAAAATTGGACTGGCATCTTCTTCTCCGAAAGAATTAATTGATTTGGTGGTTGAGATGATTGAAATAAAAAAGTATTTGCACGCCACTTCTTCTGCAGAGCATTTAGCATTTGGCAAACCGCATCCGTTGGTGTATTTGGATTGTGCTCAAAAGTTGCAGGCCGATGCGTACGAGTGTATTTGTTTCGAAGATAGTTTTAACGGAATGATTGCTGCAAAAGCAGCACGAATGAAATGTGTAATTGTGCCGCATCATTCGCAAATGAAAGAAGAACGCTGGAGTGCTGCCGATTTAAAACTTTCGTCTTTACAAAACTTTGGCGAACTGCATTTTAATTTAGTAAACGGGTAGACGTAATAGTGCTCCGTCGCCTAACTTGATGGCGTACAAGTGTGCGACGCAACAACAGCATCATATTTGTACAAAAGCCGGTAACATAAAAAAAGTCCTGCCATTACAGCAGGACTTTATATTTTACAACGAAACGGAATTATTGTTTTCCTTCGTTCTCATCTTCTAATTTAGCACGGATTTCTGCCAATGCACCAAGATCGCCTAATGTAGCTTTTTCAACTTTGTTTTGAATATTCTTCACCGCTTTCTTTGTTTTTTCAGCTTCTGTTCTTGCTTCTTTTTTCACAGCTTCTTTTTCTTCAATCTGAGCTTGTTCCCAAATTCTGCTATGGCTTAATACGATACGTTTTTCGTTACGATCGAATTCGATAACCATAAATTGAAGTGTTTCATCGGCTGCTACAGATTTGCCATCTTCTTTTGTTAAATGACGGTTAGGAGCAAAACCTTCTAAGCCATATTGCAATTGTACCAAAGCACCTTTATCGTCTCTGCGTGTTACAGTTCCTTCGTGCAATGTACCGATGGCAAATGTATCTTCCAATGCATTCCAAGGATCTTCTTCCAATTGTTTGTGGCCTAACTGTAATTTGCGGTTTTCTTTATCAATTCCTAAGATAATGATATCGATCTGTTCGCCAACTTTAGTGTATTCAGAAGGGTGATTGAAACGTTTCAACCAGCTTAAATCGCTGATGTGAATCATTCCGCCAATACCGGCTTCCAGTTCAACAAATACACCGTAAGGAGTAATGTTTTTCACCAATCCTTTGTGTTTGCTGCCTTCAGGGAAACGAGTTTCAATTGTGCTCCAAGGATCTTCGCTCATTTGTTTGATAGACAAACTCATTTTGCGGGCATCTTTATCAAGGGTAACAACTTTTGCTTCGTATTCGTCTTGTAACTTGAAGAATTCTTTTGCATTGATCGGAGTGTTTGCCCATGTAATTTCACTTACGTGAACCAAGCCTTCAACACCAGGTTGAATTTCTAAGAATGCACCGTAATCTTCAATATTTACAACTTTACCTTTAACTACTGTACCTTCTGCTAAACCTTCAGGCAATACATCCCAAGGATGCGGTGTTAATTGTTTTAAACCAAGGCTGATACGTTTTTTGTCATCATCAAAGTCTAATACAACCACTTGTAATTTCTGATCCATTTTAACCACTTCACTTGGATGAGAAATTCTGCCCCATGAAATATCTGTGATATACAATAAGCCATCTAATCCGCCTAAGTCCATGAAAGCACCAAAGTCTGTAATATTTTTAACAGTACCTTCCAATACCTGGCCTTTTTCTAATTTGCTGATGATTTCTGCACGTTGTGCTTCAATATCGCTTTCAATCAAGGCTTTGTGAGATAC
>Ga0310914_10002110_pt1 | contig 13261 bp, 9 predicted proteins | sample GREbulkMGAN108_FD_203450 | JGI IMG/M metagenome (GOLD analysis project Ga0310914, IMG submission 203450) | Lab enrichment of tropical soil microbial communities from Luquillo Experimental Forest, Puerto Rico - GRE.bulkMG.AN108 | ecosystem: Environmental > Terrestrial > Soil > Tropical forest >... | reverse complement strand
CATGCCCGTTTGCGAGCCCTGCATGCCTCCCGCGGACGGCTGGCCCATCCCGGTGCCAGAGGCGCCGCCAGCCCCGCCGCGCATCTGCGCGAGCGAGGCTCCGACGAGGAGTACGGTCGCCGTTACTATTAAAAGAAGTCTGCTGTTCATGGTTCTCTCCCTGCTAACCGTGAAGTAATGCGTTTGATCTGGACGATTGGACCAGCCCCACATTGGTTACAGTTTCCCGCGTTAATTACATTGGCTCGGTGATGCATGTCACACCTCGCCGTGAGCCTCCGCACTTTTGCTCTACGGATTCATGATCCGGCTGGCCACCATGTTAAAAACACCGCTGTTATCGAACATCAACCCTCGTACCTGGACAGTCTGCCCGTTGGCGACACTGGTCAGACCCAGGAGCTGAGTTCCTGGCTGCTGGTGGACCGTGATCGTCGTGGTTCCGGTCATGATGGCAAAGTACGAATCGGTCGCCAGCGTTAACGTAAACGTCGCCTGTCCACCGGACGAAGGATAGTTTGATACAGTTCCGGTGAAGCCTTGTTGTACGAGGTCGCACTCGGAGGCCTTCATGTTGCTCATCATGCCGCCGCCACTCATTCCTCCCATTCCTCCTCCGCCCGTTCCCATGCCGCTGTTGCTGATACAGCGAACGCGCTCGCCAGGATACATGTGATTTGCATCGAACATTGGAGTGAAGGGCAGGTTGGAGACATCCATCCCATCCGGGTCGATGTAGTACGCTGTGCTGCCGGTGAGATTAACGGTCGCATTGTTAGCTAAGAACGATGGCATCATTCCTTGTCCAGAGCCGTTTTGCACGACCATGCCAATCTGCGTCGCTGGGCTGCCCGTGACAGCGCTTACCATGCCTTCTCCCATGACGCCATTGGCCATGAACCATTCCACCTTGTCGGCTTGAATGGAGCCATCGGATTGCAGCATGGCGTCCACCATCACCAGCCCTGAGCTCGACATCATTCCCATGCCGCTGATGTTCTGAAAGACGGTGTTTGTACCAGTGGTCAACGTCAGGGGCTGAGCGCTCTGCATCATTGAGAATCCGAAGTTGCTCGCTGATGTGCCGACGACCGAGCCAATCATGTGCTCCATAACGCCGTTCTCAGGGTCATGCCCGCTGCCCGCTCCAACTGTGTTCGCCACCGTGTGACACGTTGGCGTGATGCTCACATTTCCTAAGCTATCGATGGCAACCGAGTTCGCCATATCCATGTCGAAGCTGAGCACCATTGGTGTGCTGCCCACTGTCATTGGCGAACTAAAGGAGATGTTGGTCGTGCTCGGCCCGGCAACCGTCTTCTGCATGATCGTGTGGGTCGTTGGATCCATGAAGGTAACGACCGTGGATGACAAGGTGATGCTGGTGCCGGTGTAGGTGCCCTGCGGAATGCTCAGGACATTGATCGGTTGCATGGTGCCGGCGAGGTGCATCATCTCCATCGGCGTCGATCCCGAGATAACCGGCGTGGGTGTCCCGTTGCTGTTGGTCAGCGTCATGGACATGATGTTGGTGGCGAACGCCATTACTCGATCGGAAGGGGAATCGCCGACGCACGATCAGCACTATACCGTCAGCGAGCTGGCCAAGCGCTGCTCACGGTCGGACCGTTACTACGAAACCGTCGCAAGCGGCACTCAGTGTTGTTGCGCATCCCCGAGCGGGTTGCGCTGCGGGCGCATGCAAAACTGACGGAATAAAGGGAAACTCGCAACTCGCCCGTCTCCTCGTCTAACAGAGCGATTTGTTGATCGGGGGCGTGCAAATTGGATCCCACAATCATCATGTGCTCGGCTTCGTATATCGATGAGAACGCCACAAACACCTGCAACGAACAATGCCACCACACTTCCCAGCTCGTCCGGACCAACTATACGACACGAAACATCGGAGGAGGAGTGGATGTTGATCTGGGTCCGGTACGTTTGACCTATCAACACAACTACACCAACTTCAATGACCGGCTCACGTTCCCCACTGGGAACTATATGGGCGGCTTCCTTCCTAGTGGAGAGGGACCGCTACCAACGCCTTCAATTGGACCCGATCCCAACCTGAACGAGTTTTCGGAAGGAAATTACTACCTCGACATCCCCTCGCCTAATCAGGGGAATACCGACCAGTTGAACCTGGTTTGGACGGCATCTCCCAATCTCATCTTCAACGGAAACTTGATTTATGCCCGCCTGACCAACACTTTTACCAACAACCGGCAGAACACGTTCGGCTCCGACGAGACGCTGAATTGGCGCCCCATCAACCGTCTGCTGCTGACCGCCGATTACGATCAGCAAAACCTTATCAATGAGTTCATGCCGTATTACACGTTCTATGGGAACATGTCGTACCACAAGTACTCCCTAGGTGTCCGCGGGGATTACCAACTGCCCGCAGGCTTCGATGCCGACGTGTACTACCGCTACGGCAACATCACCCGCTCGAATTCTTCGTTGTGGCCTCAGTTCTATTCCATCAACAACACTGATCTTTATTTCCTACAGCCATCGTCACACAGCAATACGCTCGGTACCGCGTTGCGTTATCACCATGGCGGCACTTGGACTGCGCGGGCCGGATACGAATGGACCGGCACTGGCGATCCTGGCTACCTGATCGTGCCGCAAAGTAACAACCGTGTCTTTGCAGACGTTACTTACACACCTGCTCCTTGGCTAAGCTTCACGAACGACTTCAGTGCTCTCGTCCAGAATGACTTTGCCGCCGTGCCGCTTCCGAATACGCCAGGCAATTTTCAGCGCCGGAACCGTCTGTATTCCGAGACAGCCAGCTTTACCTTGCGCCCTCTGGCGGGATGGGATCTTGGACTGGGGTATTCGTATCAGCAGAACAATCTGAAGACCTACATGGCGTTTCAAAACGACGCCACCACAGGCTACGTATACGATGACCCCAATGTCCCGTACAAGCAGATCAGCCAGACTTATTGGGGCGAAACGGCCTACATGGTCAAACAGCGCCTAGGAATCAATGTGCGAATCACGTACAACTCCGCGCGCAGCGGCATGCAGCCCAACGTCAACCCCAACGATGCTGCCCAACTCGGTAATGCCTCGCTGATCCAGCAAGGCATTTTCGATCCCAATGGACTATTCCCATCGGCGACGAACAACCTGCTATTTACCTCGACCCAGATTTCGCAGGTTATCGTGCCGCAGTGGATCGGCCAATCCAAGGTGTACTACCTTCTCCCGCGCAAGTTCGAGGGAGGACTCGTGTTCTACTACGGCAGCTATCGGGACTATTGGAACCCGAACCTGAACGGCGTCCTGCGAAACTTCAATGTGTACGTGGGACGAACTTGGTGACATACGGGCCGGGAGTGGCTACCGTTACGCCAGGCTCGACAGTAGGCCACTAATGGTTAAATCTGTTCGTCGGTTGTCGTGGCAGGCCATGGGAGCCATTGAGGTGACCGTACCTGCGAGTATTGCTGTCATCTTTTGAGTCAGTTGCTCCGGGCACCGGATTCGAGCCACATTGTCAAGCGCGGGACCCCCAGTATGTCCTTTCGCCAGCAATCGTGTGATATACGTTGCAGTCTTGTTGAACGTAAAACTGCTGTCTTGCTGGGACCGCCGCCGCGACTTCAGGGGACCGTGCCGGCTTGTTGACTTCCGAGTTGGCTGTTTGGTGAGCCGCATAGAATGCGATGATAGCAAGAACGCGCATAGCATCTTCATCGCTAAAATCGGTATGCGGTATCGCCTTCATCTGGTCGACCAAGAACTGCTGCTGTGCCAAGCACCGTCTCGATGATCGCGCATCTATGTTAGGAAAACTGACACCGGAGCTGAACGATGGACCACACGACACATTCCGCTCACAGACATACGGCTCTGCCGGATGCCGATCACCAGATGCCGGAGATAAACGGGAGTCGCGACCGGCACGCCGGACACTCAGTGGCGATGTTTCGTGACAAGTTTTGGTTGAGTCTTGCTCTAACGATTCCAGTCGTGTTCTGGTCCGCTGATGTCCAGCATTGGCTCGGATACACTGCACCTACCTTTCCCGGTTCAAAGTTGATTCCTCCCGTTCTCGCGACAGTCGTCTTCGTTTACGGTGGTCTAGTTTTCATCCGCGGAGCATGGAGCGAGCTCGCAGACCATAAGCCCGGGATGATGACCCTTATTAGCTTGGCCATTACGGTCGCGTTTGCGACGTCCCTCGCTGCAGCTTTCGGCCTCTTTGAGGTAGAGGTCTGGTGGGAACTCGCGTCTCTGATCACAATCATGATCCTTGGACATTGGCTCGAAATGCGTGCCATTTCTCAGGCGCGCGGCGCGCTCAACGCACTCGCTGCCTTACTGCCCGATACGGCCGAACGTATCCGTGATGGAGAAGTACAAACTGTTCCACTTTCCGAGTTGCGTGTTGGCGACATTGTCCTGGTGCGGCCAGGAACCCGAGTGCCCGCAGATGGAGCAGTCATCGAAGGCTCGGCTGACGTTGACGAGTCGATGATTACCGGCGAGTCCCGGGCGGTCTCGAAGGCGCCGGGCTCAACTGTCATCGCGGGAACGGTTGCAAGTGGTGGCAGCCTGAGAGTGCGTATCACGGCAGTGGGCGAGGAGACTGCCCTGTCGGGCATCATGCGGCTGGTGGCCGCTGCACAAGCTTCTGGGTCTCGAACACAAGCGCTTGCCGACCGTGCAGCGGCAATCCTCTTCTATGTGGCTGTCGCGTCGGGGGTCATTACTTTCGCATACTGGTGGTTTGCAGGGGACCGGGAACACGCCCTAATAAGGACAGCAACTGTCCTTATTATTGCTTGTCCGCACGCCCTGGGACTTGCGATTCCACTCGTGATCGCAATTTCCACGTCACTCGGTGCGCAAAATGGCCTCCTCGTCAAAGACAGGTTCGCGCTGGAACAGGCCCGCAATCTGGAGATGGTGATCTTCGACAAGACTGGAACCCTCACGCGCGGTTCCCCTGTGTTGTCCGAAGTCGCTGTCGTCTCAGGAAGTGACGAAGACTACTTGATTGCTCGTGCCGCTTCTGTGGAGGCTAATTCTGAACATCCACTCGCTCAAGCCATCGTCGCCGATGCCAAGCGCCGAAACCTCCGCTTATCGCCTGCCGAGAACTTCGAAGCAATGGCAGGGCGAGGGGCGCAGGCAAACGTGGCCGGCAAGAAAGTCGCAGTTGGTGGACCACATTTGTTGAGCGAGTCAAAGATAGATATGCCACCTGAAATTGAAAAGCTGACAGCCGGCTGGGATTCCGAGGGGAAGACGGTCCTCTATGTTATCGAGCAGGGACGGCTAGTTGGCGCCCTTGCCGCAGAAGACGAGATTCGTCCTGAATCTCATGAGGCCGTTGCGAGCCTTCATAGGCTTGGCATCCAGGTCGCAATGATCACTGGCGATTCCAAGACTGTAGCCGAGTCTGTCGCCCGACGGATTGGGATCGATGAGGTCGCGGCCGAGGTTCTTCCCGCCGACAAGGCATCGGCGGTCAAGCAATTCCAGGCTGGCGGCAAGGAGGTCGCAATGGTTGGTGACGGCGTCAACGACGCGCCAGCACTGGCAACCGCCGATGTCGGCATCGCTATTGGCGCGGGAACTGATGTGGCAATCGAGTCAGCCGGAATCGTGCTGGTTCGTAGCGATCCGCGTGACGTTGTGGGAGCAATTGAGCTATCTCGCGCCACCTATCGCAAGATGATCCAAAATCTGGTTTGGGCGACCGCTTATAACCTTGTTGCCATCCCCGTGGCGGCAGGGCTGTTCGTTCGGTGGGGATTCGACCTTCCGATGAGTATTGGCGCGGTTGCGATGAGTCTTTCGACAATTATTGTCGCCGCGAATGCACAGCTGCTTCGCCGACTAAATCTGCGTGCCATCCCCGTATAGACAGGAGCGTTCACAATCCGAAAGACAGCCCTCACCCACTGAACTGATCGGCATGCGGCTGTCGCCCCGGTATCGTTTTCCGACTTCCACGAGCCAGGGAGAAGGCTCACTTGCCCACGGCGGCGAAACTCTTGCTGCGGACCCTCACCTTCGACAGTTCGAATTCCTGAGGAGTGAGCTCACCGCTCTTGTCCTTGTCCAATCTGTTGAACTCCGCCTCCATGAACTTCATCCATTCCTGCTTGGATACCTTGCCGTTCTTGTCCGTATCCATCAGGAGTAGCAACTCCTGAACGTGCGGGCTGGCGAGCGTAGCTCTATCCTGCTGCTTCGGAACGGATGCCTTTTGGGCAAAGGCTGAACCTGCGAGAGCGAGGATCGTGCTGAACAATGCAATGAGAAGACTCCGCTGCGTCACAAGAAGGCCCACGCGCAAGATAACGAATCCATGTTGAGTGGCTCATACCTTCATGGGTGCACTCCTGTCAAACCCGGTTCTGCTGCCTCAATGCTGTCGTATTCAACCCAATTCCCGGGGATTTGATAACCTCGAACGGCGGTAGTGCAGGCTGACCGGCACCACTGTCGCACTTATTACTTCGTCTGCGAGAGCTGCTGGGCGATATGTTCGTGAGCGGCAGCAAGCTCTTCGTCGGCATTGGCAGCTTCGTGCGCCTTTTCTGCAAAATATTTGCAATGTGCCTGCATCGGCATGGGTAGTTTGCTGTCAAAGGACAGCGGGTGAAGACGGTAGATTTCCGCCATTTCCAAGTGGTACTGCTCTTTTTGTTTCATTTTTCCAGCTTCCCGGCGGAAATATTCGGCTAGCACGAGGTGATCTTGCGCCGTACTTGCGGTGGCGATCAGCTTCTTTACCTGCTTGTGCGATAGATGACTCACGTCAACCGGCGCGACAGCCTGAGGTCCGACCGCCGCCAATCCCGTCGCAATCATCGCAGTTACAACTAACAGTGAAATCAATGCTGTTTTCATATGTCCTCCTTTTTGGAGAGACTTAGTGCCCGTTTTATGGTTGTGCACCCGGGAGTGCGAAAATAAGTTCGCTTGAATCACTGTGTCTCAGTGCCTGAGGTGCATTTGGTAGTTGACGAGCGCCGAGCAGTTGCATCGCGGACAGCACTGCCGGCACATAGTTACGGGTTTCCTGCGGCAGAAGCCGCAGAGTACTCAATTGCAAGAAATCGGAAGAGCCAGCGCGCTCGACAGCACGGTGCAGGGCTTGTTCGCCGGCGTTATAACCGGCCAAGGCGAGCGGCCAGGAACCAAACTGCTGGTAGAGGTCGCGCAAATATTGGGCAGCGGCACGGGTAGATTTTTCGGGACTCAACCGCTCATCCTTAGTTGCGGTTACTTCCAGTCCATACCGCCGAGCTGTCTCAGGCATGAGCTGCCACAGACCGCGAGCGCCCCTGGCCGAAAGCGCGTCCGCCCTTCCACCGCTTTCGACCACTACAACCGAGGCCAACTCTAGTGGGATACCTTCGTTTTGGAGAATCGGCTCCACCACGGGACGTAATTGGTCGAGACGGCGCATCGCTACGCTCAAGTTCGGTGTAGCGCCTTGCCGAAACTGCTGATCGAATCTGACGACCAGCGATTCTGGCGAAGGCGGGTGCAGGTTGCGACCGCGGTCGTCGGCTGCGGAGGCCATGCGCTGAACAGCGTCTGACAGCGCGCTGTCTGCAGCGCGATCCAGATCTGCATGGAAAGCTGCGAAGGGACTCTGGTCTCCCTGGGCCAAGCCTCCGTTGTAAGCCGACTCAGCCTGAGCCAGGGCGGGGCATGCAGCCATGAGCATGAAAACTCCGGCGAAGCTGAGTACCTTACCCATGCGCGACCTCGTTTGCCGGAGTCAGGTCGGCGTTCACCGGGTGCCTCTTCAGCGAAGGCTTTACCTCCCAGTTCCACTTCCAGATCGCAAACACCGGCGGATAAATCACCAGTTCCATGAGGAACGAGGTGATGATTCCTCCAACCATCGGGGCGGCGATCCGCTTCATCACGTCAGCGCCGGTGCCGTTCGACCACAGGATGGGAAGCAGACCGAACAGCATGCAGGCTACGGTCATTACCTTCGGGCGCAGCCGTTTGACGGCTCCGTTGACAATTGACTCGCGCAAGTCGTCCCAATTGCGCATCTCGCCTTTGCGAATGGCATCGTGATAGGCGAGGTCGAGGTACAGCAGCATGAAGACAGCGGTCTCCGCGTCCACTCCCAGCAGCGCGATGAGGCCCACCCACACCGCAATACTCATGTTGTAGTTCAGGAAATACAGAAGCCAGATGGCGCCGATAGCGGAGAACGGCACAGCCAGCAGAATGATGAAGGTCTTCACCACCGAGCCTGTGTTGAAATACAGCAAGAGGAAGACGATAAACAGGGTGATTGGCAGAACGAGCTTGAGTCTCTCCTTGACCCGCTCCATTGCTTCATACTGGCCACTCCAGACCAGTTGGTAACCCGCTGGGACGCTGACCTTGTCAGCCACCGCTCCCTTGGCATCGCCGATGTAGCTGCCGATATCACGGCCCGAGACATCGACGTAGACGTAGCCGCTCAGCCTGCCGTCTTCATCGCGGATCATGCCTGGGCCGGTTTTCACCATGATGTCGGCAATTTGTGCAAGAGGAATCTGCGCCCCCGTGGGCGTCGAGACAAGTACGCGTTGGAGGGCGGCAAGATCGGTACGGTAATCGCGCAGATAGCGCACATTCACCGGATAACGTTCGCGTCCTTCCACGGTGGTGGTGACCGGCTCGCCCCCCACGGCTGACATCAGAACGTCGTTGGCGGCGTCGATGGTCAAGCCGTACCGCGCCAGTTCGTCGCGCTTGAGCGTGAAGTCGAGGAAGTATCCCCCGGTAGTGCGTTCAGCAAAGACGCTCGTTGTGCCTTTCACGTCTTTCAGCGCCATCTCGACCTGCTCGCCGATCTTCTGGATCTCGCTGAGATCGGAGCCGAGTACCTTAATCCCGATGGGGGTGCGGACACCAGTTGTGAGCATGTCGATGCGAGCTTTGATGGGCATCGTCCAGGCGTTGGCAGTGCCGGGGATTTGCAGCGCGTCGTTGAGGCCTCCGGGTCCGTACATCAGGTCCTGCGTGCTGATATGGTCAGGCCATGCGCGCCGCAAGATTTTCTGCAACCACGACGGTGCCCAGTCCGAATACCAACGCGGCTGCTTAGGCCATTGGTCTTGCGGCTTGAGCACGATAACGGTCTCCATCATCGAGTACGGCGCGGGGTCGGTTGCACTTTCTACCCGTCCCGCCTTGCCGAAGACCCGATCAACTTCCGGGAACCGCCGTATGAGCTTGTCCTGCACCTGCAACAGGCGGCTGGCCTCGGTCACTGAGATACCCGGCAGCGTAGAGGGCATGTACAGCAGCGTGCCTTCGTCCAGTGGAGGCATGAACTCCGAACCCAACTTGAAGAACACAGGTACCGTCACCGCCATGGCGAGAACGGCGAGGGCGATCGTCTTCCATTTGTGTTCGAGCACGAACTCGACGACGGGATGATAGAGCTTCATCAGCGGACGGCTGATGGGATGATTTTCCTCGCTGTGAATCTTGCCTACCAGCAGGGCATTGGTGATTCTTGCCAGCCAGCGCGGACGAAAGGTGAAGTTGTCCATGCGGGTGAACAGCAGCCGCATGGCCGGGTCGAGTGTTATCGCCAGAAGCGCCGCTATCGCCATAGCAAAGTTCTTGGTGAACGCCAGAGGCTTGAACAGCCGGCCTTCCTGTGCCTCCAGCGTGAACACGGGCAGGAACGAAACGGCGATCACCAACAGCGCAAAGAAGCTCGGGCCGCCCACTTCCTTGACGGCGGAAATCACCACTGTGTGATAGTCGCCCGGGCGCCCTTCGGCTTGCCAATGCTCCAGCTTCTTGTGCGTCTGCTCCACGACGACCACCGCCGCGTCCACCATCGCGCCAATGGCAACCGCGATTCCGCCCAGCGACATGATGTTGGCGGTCATGCCGCTAAGCTGAATGGGAATAAACACCAGAATCACAGTGATGGGGATGGTGATGATTGGAATGACGGCACTGGGGAAATGCCAGAGAAAGATCATGATCACCAGGCTGACGATGAGAAGCTCTTCGATGAGCGTGTGTTCCAGGTTGTCAACCGAGCGTTCGATCAACTCCGAGCGGTCGTAGGTGGTGACGATCTTCAGTCCTTTGGGGAGCGTCGGCGTAATGTCAGCCAGCTTGGCCTTTACGCGCCCAATGGTCTTTTCGGCGTTCTCGCCGAAGCGCATGATGACCACACCACCTACCGCTTCACCTTCGCCGTCGAGATCGCTCACGCCACGGCGCATCTCCGGGCCGAAAGTGACGGTTGCGATGTCGCGCACCATCACGGGCGTACCGGTCTGCGGATTTGTCATGACGACGATCTTCCCAATGTCGTCGAGAGACTTGATGTATCCCCGCCCGCGTACCATGTATTCCCGGCCCGTCATCTCGACCAATCGGGCACCCACATCGTTGTTGCCCTTCTGGACGGCATCCACCACCATGTTGATGGGAATCTTGTAGCCGAGCAGCTTGTTGGGATCGACATTAACCTGATATTCGCGGACGAATCCTCCTACCGGCGCGACTTCGGCCACTCCAGGCACCGATTGCAGCGCATAGCGCAGGTACCAGTCCTGGTAGCTGCGCATTTGCTCCAAGCTGTACTGTCTAGTTGTATCCACCAGTGCATACTGGTAAATCCAACCAACTGCCGTAGCATCTTTCGCCAGCTCAACGCTAACGCCCTTGGGGAGCCGCGGAATAACAGAGTTCAGGTATTCCAGCGTGCGGGAACGCGCCCAATAAATGTCCGTCCCTTCGTCGAAGATGATGTACACGTAGGAAAATCCAAAGTCGCTGAAGCCACGGATGTCTTTGACCTTGGGCATACCCAGCAGCGCCGAGGTGATGGGGTAGGTCACCTGGTCTTCCATGATGTCGGGGCTGCGGTCCCACTTGGAGTAAACGATCACCTGCGTGTCGGAGAGGTCGGGAATGGCATCCAGCTTCGTGTTCTTCATCGCCTGCCAGCCAAACAGCAGAGCAACGCCGATGAACAGATACACGAGGAACTTGCGGTGCGCCGAAAATTCGATGATCTTGTTAATCACTGCTTTGCCTCCCCGAACAGTTGCTCAAGGCTCAAGAGCTGCCCGCCGTTTTGCGCGATGAAAGCCTGAGCATCCTCTTTGCGAGCGAATGCGAATGCGCCGGGCGAACACCGGTCAAATGTCACGGTTTCGGTGTGCTTCATCTCATCCATGCGCATACCGTCGTGGCTACAGGCTACGGCGCGGCTTTCGTTGACGTACCATGCCTGCTTGGGATCGAGTTCTCTTCCGCTTGCGTAATCGTGGACCATGATCAACCGGACCGGCTTGTGCTCCTGGCGCGATTCGCTGACCGCGCATTGCGGACAGCAGACCCGCCGCCGGTCGCCGTCGATTTCTGCCAGCACCCACAACCTGTCGTGCAGAGGACGCTGGCAGAAGCCGCAGGCTTGTGGAGTCTGTGCCTGCTTCCATTCGTAGCCGCCCACCGCCAGAAGGCCGGCTACAATCAATGCGAATACTGCAGGGCCGGCTTTGTGTTGTGCGCTCATCTCACCCTCCTCAATGCTGCATCCCTGCCATCGCGTTCTTCAGGCGGCTCTCCGAGTCGATCAAGAAGTTGCCTGAGGTGACGATGGTCTCGCCGGGCTTCAATCCCGCGAGCACTACAACCCGGCCATCCATCTGGGGACCCACGGAGATCCGGCGTGGCTCGAACATTCCGTTTTCGTGTGCGACGAAGACGACCTGCTCGGCGCCGGAATCAAGCACGGCCTCTTTGGGCACGACCAGTTTGTCGCCGTAGTTGATATTGAGCTGTACGTCTGCAAACATCTGTGGCTTCAGCTCGAAACTCGGGTTCGAAAATTCGATCCGCACCTTCACGGTCCGCGCAACCGGATCGACGGTTGGGTAGATGTAGCTGACCTGACCTGTCCAGGCATGGCCGGGATAGTAGCTAAGCTCCATCGTCGCCCTCTGGCCGACCTGTACATAGGGCACTTCGTACTCGAATATGTCGGCGTTCACCCAGACCGTCGAGAGATCAGAGACCGTGTATAGTTCCGTGTCCGGGGTGACCGAGGTCTGCGGAAACGCTTTGCGGTCGGTCACGAAGCCCGTGATGGGCGAAAAGAAGGTCATGGTCTTACTGACCTCGCCGGTCTCATCGAGTTTCTTAATCTGCTCGTCGCTGATGTCCCACAGCTTCAGCCGGTCGCGCGAAGCAGCGAGCAGCGATTTGGCTCCGGCAGAAACCTCTTTGTAGGGGGCGTTGCCGAGGTACTTCTCGCCACGCTTCGAGATCAGGTATTCCTCTTGCGTGGCCACCAGGTCAGGACTGTAAAGAGTGAACAGAGGTTGTCCCTTCTTGATTAACTGGCCGACATAGTCCACGTAGACCTTGTCGATGTAACCGCTGACCTTGACATGGACATGGGCGATCTTGGTCTCGTCGGCGGTAAGTTGTGCAGTGGTGCGCACCGTCCGTGACAGCGGTTGACGCTCGACTTTAGCGGTGCGGACTCCGATCAGTTGCTGCTTCTCCGGCGAGATCGTCACCGTGCCGGCCGGCATGTTGGCCATGCTCATTTGCTCGTCAGCGTACTTCGGCACGAGCTGCATGCCGCAATCAGGGGCGATGCCTGGCTTGTCCGACTTGTAAGCGGGGTGCATTGGGTCGTACCAGTACAAAATCTTGCGGTCGCTAGCGTTCGTGCTCGATGGCTCTGCGCTTTCCGTGCCCTCTTCCGCATATTGCGGCACTAGGTCCATTCCGTCGGGGGCCTTACCAGGCTTGTGGTAGTGGTTCTGCGGATTCATCGCGTCGTAGTAATACAGGACCTTGCGTTGTGCCGAGGTCGTTTCGGAATGGCGATGGCTGCTCAGCGAACTCTGCCATTCCAGGATGTGCCGGCCGTAAACCGCTCCGAGCGCCACAATCACCGCCAACCCCAGGGCCGCGATCCTTAGTGAATTCCTACTCATAGTTCCTTACTCCTTATGCTTTGCATCCGTTGGACCGCTGTCAGGCGGCTGGGCCGAGGTCAGTTCCATGCCGACGAGAGGTTCCATCCGTGCCAATGCGGTCTGGTAGTCGGCCAGTTCGCGGTAGTAATCCACTTCGTAGTCCAGCACCGTGGTGAAATTCGCTAGAATCGTCAGGAAGTCCACGTTGCCGACCTCATAGGCCGACATCGATGACTCCAGCGCGAGTGACGCCTGCGGAACCACGGCCTTCGTGTAGAGGTCGAGCAACTGCC
>Ga0310914_10002109_pt1 | contig 13267 bp, 12 predicted proteins | sample GREbulkMGAN108_FD_203450 | JGI IMG/M metagenome (GOLD analysis project Ga0310914, IMG submission 203450) | Lab enrichment of tropical soil microbial communities from Luquillo Experimental Forest, Puerto Rico - GRE.bulkMG.AN108 | ecosystem: Environmental > Terrestrial > Soil > Tropical forest >... | reverse complement strand
CCGCGACCCGGCCATCATCCTGATCGACCAGATGAAGGAGATCTACATCGACGGCGAGCTCGACGCCGTCGAGACGGTGAACTGGTTTCCGAAGATCGCCCGCAAGGACTACATGGTCGGCGCCAACCTGTCGGGCAGCGGCGTCGATGATCCCGACGCCTATTTCTTCGAGCACTACGCCTGCGGCTCTGAGCGCAATTACACGAACTATTGTAACCCGCAGCTCGAGAAGATGTATGAGCAGCAGTCGATGGAGCCGGACCAGACAAAACGCAAACAGCTGGTCTGGGAAATCGACCGCCAGCTGCAGGAGGACGCGGCGCGGCCGATGATCTTCAACTACCGGCTGGGGACCTGCCGGTCACCGGCAGGGCACGGGATCACGATCATGGTCAACAGCCTTTTCAATGGTTGGCGCTTCGAGGACGCCTGGCTCGGCCAATAGCTCCTCAGTCCGGAACTCTAGACTAGCCGGGGCTGACGACCTCGGCCGATCCCGAATAAAACTGGACGTCATTAGCGCCAGCCCCGGGCTGCTCCCGCTGCTCAACAAGCGTAGTAATATCCGTAAAAGGGGCTCCAACAGCTCCGTGCGGGCGGATAATAAGACGCTTGCGGATAGTACGCCGGGGCTTGCGGGTAGTAACCGTAGTAGCCGTACGGGTAGTAATACGGGTTATAGTAGTAGGGGTTTGCGAGCACCGAGCCGAGGGCGAAGGCTCCGAGCCCGATCCCGACGGCGGCACCAGGGCTGATCCCACCTCCACCCCAACCCCCACCTGCATCCGCAGGCCGCGGCACCGCCGTCAACCCGATAGCGGCAAGGATCGCCGCGGCGACGGCCAACCCCCGGCCGGTCTTCCCAAAGAACCTGCTAACGATCATCTCTCCCTCCTATCCCTGTTCGCTCTCGGCCTCGAAAAACTATTCGGGGCAGTCCCTAATGATACGAATGTTGTCGGGCGGGTATCCCCGGCACCTCAGCGGAGCGCCACCCGCGCATCTGGCGCATACCGGACCTCAGTACCCCGAGGGCGCATTTGCCTGAGCCGTCGCGGTGCTCCCGACGGCTTGGCCGCAGTCAACACAGTGATGTCTCCGTCGGCTGTAACTGGCGTATTGTCGGTGACTGTAGTAGCCGTAATGCCGGTGATTGTAGTATCCGTAATGAGCGGGCGGCGGTGGCGTTGTGATAAGGCCCCCCACTGCACCCACAGCTCCGCCGATCGCGGCGCCGAGAGCAGCGCCATGCCCACCGGCAGCAGCAGCGCCTATTGCAGCCCCACTACCGGCGCCGATCAGGCCACCCCCAATGAACCGCTGGACGGGATCGTAAGGATTGGTGCAAGCCGATAAGCCTAGGACCAGCCCTACCGCAACCACGTACAAGAACATTCGCAGTCTTGTCATGCCGCCGTTCTCCAGCGTCCTACATCGCTTCCTGGCGCGCCCGCACCGCACGGGGAACCTACCTTCCCATGAGGTGACAAAATTGGGGTGCGGCAATTGTGTGTCATTTTGATAAACTCAACCTATGGTGCGCGTTGCAAGTACCAAATTGCCGCGATTTGGGCCCGAGCCTGTGTTGGCGAAGTTAGGTTAAACAACCCTGCCTAAGTACGCCGTTTCTCGGCCAGTTGGGTGAGCAAGGCTAAGGGAAGACCTATCTGCCGGGGGTAACTGTCTGCGGCCCCGGCCGCCGCGAGGCGGTGAGTAGCGCATGCAGCAGCCCCTGCGAGGACAGCGGATCGAAAAGTCATGCTGGCATCGCCCGCGGAAATCCCGCGATCGCCAATGCAGGGATCCCGGAAAACCGCCGCAGCACGTTCTCGAGCATACGAGAAATGTTGTTGTCATACTTATTGCAGGACAGGCTGCCGCAGAATGTGATCGAGCCGGTCGAGAACACCGCACCGCCTGCGGCCGTCTCGAAATAGATGATTTCGGCGCGGATCAAGTCCTTTGGCCGCTCGCCGTTCAGCGTCGCGAGATGAGAGAGCAATTCCTCCAGCACGGTGCCGAAATGGCTCTGATGGCCCTCCGAGCGCGCCAGGATCAGCGCGTTCGGCGGCGTCCCCAGCGCGAAATCCGCGCGGTCGAGCTCAAACCCGGCGGCACCGCCGCCGGAAAGCCCGAAATCGCCAATGATCTCGTCCTCGATGCCGTCAAAGATCCATGCGGCGCGGGGATCATCGGCGCCCGGCATGCGGCGGTAATACGAGCCCTCGAACAGCCCTTGAGCGGAGAAGCCAACGCCGCGCAGCATTTGCGGCGGCCGGCCGTTGCGGCGCCACAGACCGCCATACCCGGCGTCGAGCGCGTGGAAATATTCGCCCGGCTCGGCCGCCCAGTTGCGAATGCCGCCCTCGGCGCGGCGGATTTCAAGCACATCCGGGATCTCCGGGCTCGTGGCGATGCGCCAGTAGAAGCCGTTGCCGCCGAGATAGGCGAGACGCCCGCCGCCATCGACGTAGTCCTGCAATGCGCCAAGTGAATTCGGCGTGTGGTATTCGGGATGCGATCCGGTCACCACTGCGCGATACGGCCGCAGCAGTGCTGCTCCCTCGCGGTCGAGGTCGTGGTCGGTGATCACGTCGAATGCGATGCCTTTGACAGTGAGCCACTCGATCAGATGGGTGTCGGCTGGAAAATGCCGCACACCCGATCCGCGGTTGTCCAAAAACGTGATGTAGCCGGAACGCATTGTCAGCAATGGCCGGCGCAGGCTCGAATAGCAGATGCCGGTACCGTCCGGATGCTTGTTGTAGGTCGACGCGCCGTATTCAGGGTGCTGGTCGGCATTCCACGGATAGGCATGCCACCCGGCTTGCCGCGCGCGGAAAGCGTCATCGACACTACGGCGCTGATGGTTGCCGTAGATCTGATAGGTGAAAGTCGAGGCTAGAAAAACGATCGGCGCCGTCGCGGTGCATGCTGGCGGCAGCACGTAAATCGGCACAATGTCCTCGATGTCGTCACAGCGTAGGCGGATGCCGTAGACCCCGGACGTCATACCGTCGGGAATGTCGAAGACAAAATCGGTTTCCCAGCCGCAATCGTAGAGATCGTCCTGATGGAAATGGATAGCGGCGTAGTGCCGGGGCACATGCCGCCAACTGGTCTCCTCGCCGGTCCAGCGTGAGCCACGCACCGCGCGCGTCGGCAGGTTGCGCACATGACCGTGCAGGCCATGCGGCCCGCGGTCGACGATTCGCTCCGTTGGGATCTCGGCGCTGAAGTCCCACCAGGCCAGGCATTCGGCCTTGTCGGGTTCGAGCGTTTGGGGACCCTCTCGCGCGCCGATCAAGATCGCTGGGTCTTCCACGCGGCCATTGAAAAAGGCGCAGTATGGGTTGTCGTAGGGCCCCGGTGCCGTCGTCGACGCGGCACCGATGGTCAGTTTGGCCAATGCGCCGAGGCTACCCGTTGTCTCGACCTCGCCGGAATCGGCCACTCCCCAACTGCGCTGCGGTGCGGTCTGACGCAGGCGCAATCGTCCGCCGGCCGCGATCACCCGCAGCTCGTACCAACGCCCTTTCAACATGGGCGCGCGAACTTGAACCCGGCGGTCGCCCAGCTCCAGGCGCGCACCCTCGGCGGCGACGGAGAGCGTGGGTCCACCCTCGATCGCCAGGACGGTCTGCGACCGTCCGTCGAGCAGCCAGGGTTGGACCCTAACCAACGATCGTGCAGGGATCGGGCATGGCGAGCGGCCTGGCGGGCGTAACCACGCCGCACGACCCCCGATGGACCGGCTGAAGGCGCGACGGGTAGGTGCCGGCAAAAGCTGCGGGCACATCCTCGAGCTTGACGCCCGGCCCGGCCGGATTGGCGTCTCCGTGGATGATCCGCACAAGGTCGGCTTGATACGGCCGATCTAACCGGCTCGAGACCTTGACCGCGATCGGCTCACCAGGACGCGCCGAGAACCGGTCGACATAACCTATCAGAGGGACCACGGCCTGAAGCTCGGTGCCCTATATCGCCGCATTAGTTGCCAGCGAGATGTTCCTGATTACGAGTGGCAGGCTCAGCAGCCCCTGTGACAGCCTATCAAGCGCGACCCGAGAGATCCGTGTCGCGGATCGGAAGCTGTCGGATGCGATGGCCAGTGGCAGCGAAGATCGCGTTGGTGACCGCCGGCGCGATCGGCGCGGCGCCGGGCTCACCGACCCCGCCCCATTTGTTGCCGCCTGTCAACGCGAGATGCGTCTCGATCTTCGGCGTGTCGGCCATGCGCACGACCGGATAACTGTCGAAATTCGTCTCGACGATGGCGCCGTGCTCGACGGTGTTCTTGCCAAAGAGCGCCGCCGACAGACCCCAGATCGTCCCTCCCTCGAGCTGCTCCGTCACGGTCAGCGGATTGACCGCATGCCCGCAATCGAGCGCGACGACGGCCCGCTCGACCTTGACCTGGCCCTTCGTCACCGCCACCTCGGCGACCGCGCCGACGATCGAGCCGTAGCATTCATGGATCGCGATGCCCCGGCCGGCGCCAGCTGCCAGCGGCTTTTCCCATTCGCTCTTTTCGGCGAGCGTATCGAGCACCTTGATGAAGTCCGCCCGGCTGCTGAGCAGTCTACGACGGAATTGGTAGGGGTCCTGGCCGGTGGCATGCGCCATCTCGTCGATGAAGCTCTCGATCGCGAAGGCGTTTTGCGAGCTGCCGACCGAGCGCCAGAAGGACACCGGGATATGCGTGTTCTTCAAGACGCAATCGACCCGCGTGCTGGCGATCGCGTAGGGCGAATTGGCGAGCCCTTCGACCGCCATCGGCTCGATGCCGCTCTCGACCTTGCTCCGGCCGAGGGAGCGCAGCAGCGAGCCCACCACGGTGCGGACATCGAGCGCGGTCGGCGTGCCGTCGGCATCAAACGCCGCCTTGAAGCGGATCGCTGCCTGCGGCCGGAAGCGGTCGTGACGGATGTCCTCCTCGCGCGTCCAGATCAGCTTGACTGGCTTCCCGATCGCCTTAGACACTTGGATCGCCTGGATCATCTCGTCGTTGAACGAACGACGCCCGAAGCCGCCGCCGCAGAAGCAGTTGTGGATGAAGACCCTGTCAGGCGGCAGGCCTGCGGTCTCGGCCGCAGTCGTCAAGGTTAAAAGAGCATTCTGCGTCCCGATCCACACGTCGAGGCGCTCGGGCCGGTAGTGCGCGGTGGCGTTGAGTGGCTCCATCGGCGCGTGCGCAAGATAGGGCACCTCGTAGACCGCCTCGATGCGCTTGGCGGCGCCCAGCATCGCCTTTTCGACGTCGCCGTCGTTGCGCGCCGTCGCGGCCGGGCCGTCGAGCGCCTCGCGATAGGCCTGAGCAAATTGCGCGCTGGAACCGCCCGCACCGGCACCCAGGTTCCACGCGACCTTCAGCCCTTCTGCGGCCTTCTGGGCGCGCCAAAAGCGATCGGCAACGACGGCGACGGCATTGTCGAGCTTGACCACGGCCGCGACGCCGCGCATCCCTTTCACCGCCGCGTCGTTCACGCTGTTAAACGTGCCGCCCGGTACCGGGCAACCCACCACCGCGGCATAGACCATCCCCGGCACCGTGGTATCGATGCCGTAGGCCGCCGTGCCGTTGATCTTAAGCGGCACGTCCAGGCGCTGCTTCGGCGTGCCGGCGAGCGTGTATTTTTCGGACGGTTTGATTTCGGGTTCCTTGTCGAGCACGATCTTGGCCGCGTCTGCGGCAAGCGCGCCATAGCCGAAGCTGCGTCCGGTCGGCGTGTGCGTGACCTTGCTGAGCCTGGCTGCGCACTCCGCCTCGGACACGTCCCAGCGCCTAGCCGCAGCGAGCACGAGCCGCACCCGCGCCGAGGCGCCGACCTGCTGCATCTGCTCGTGCGAGAACCGAACCGAGTGGCTGCCGACCGAGGACATGTCCTTGCCGTATACGAATGCCTGACGCAGGTTGCGGTTGGCAGAGGCGAACTCAGCCTTTACCTTTGACCAGTCGGCCTCGAGTTCCTCGGCAACCATCATCGGCAGGGCGGTAAAGCTGCCCTGGCCCATCTCCGAGCGCGGATAGCGGATAATGATCGTATCGTCGGGCTCGACGACGAGCCAGGCATTGATCTCGCGGGCGTCGGCAGTCTCGGCGCTCCAGGGCTGAGCCGCGATCGGCAGCGCCCCGGCCGACCTAATACCAACGGCGAAGCCCCCCGCCGCAGTCAATCCAGTCACGATGAACTGGCGGCGTGAAAGCACCGAGGTCGGGATGTTTGCGTCCATAGCGCTTCTCCTCAACCCTTCATCAGCGTCGCAGCGCGGTGGATCGCGCTACGGATGCGCGGATAAGTGCCACAGCGGCAGATGTTGGTAATACCCGCATCGATTTCGGCATCGCTCGGCTGCGGGTTTTGCTTAAGGAAGGCGACCGCCGCCATGATCTGTCCGGACTGGCAATAGCCACATTGCGGGACGTCCTCGGCGAGCCAGGCCTGCTGCACCGGATGCCGGCTGTCGGGCGATAACCCCTCGATCGTCGTGATGCTCTTGCCGTCGACAGCTCCAACCGCGAGCGAGCATGAGCGAACCGCCTCGCCGTCGACATGCACCGTGCAGCAGCCGCATTGCGCGATACCGCAGCCGAACTTGGTGCCGGTGAGACCCAACTCGTCGCGCACGACCCACAAGAGCGGGGTCTCCGGCTCGATATCGAGCTGATGTTTATTCCCGTTGACCGTGAGGGTGATCATCGTATCCATCCCTTGAAGCTACGGCTATCCTTGACTCTCCTCACGGTAGAGGCTCAAGGCTTTCATCACCGGCGCGTCGGTGAAGCTGAATAGGAAGGCTGGGCGGTCGCCGCTGTTGACGTGCTCGTGAAAGGTCCAGGTCGGCACCGTGAAGACGTCTTTGTCTTCCCAGTCTAATCGCCGGTCGCCCACCATCGAGTAGCCAACGCCCTCGATCACGTGATAGTTCGCGCAGCAAACACGGCGGCACGCCCGCGTGTGTTCGCCGGGACGCAACAGCTGCATATAGCAGGCGATGGTCGGCATCACCGGTCCGCCGGTGATCCGGTTGGTGTATTCGAGGATGATCCCCTCTTCGGCGCCGCCGGGAGCCGCGGCAGCCAGCCGTTGCAGCGCGGCCCGCGTCTCGGACATCGGAAAGTGCCACGGCGACAAGTTGACGCCCGCACTGAAGTCTTGCCGCTCCTGGTGGTACTCCTCGTAGAACCCGCCCTCAAGCATCCGCACCAGCGGGGTATCCAGGCCGTCCAGCCAGATCATCGGCGCATCGGTGTCGTTGGCGTGGTCGTGCCATGACAGTTGGGGGTAAGGACGAGATCGCCCGGGAACATCGGGACGCGCTCGCCGTTCACGACCGTATAGCCGCCACGGCCCTCGATGATCAGGCGAAGGGCCGCCGCAGAATGGCGATGGGCCCGGGCAATCTCGCCTGGCATCACGATCTGGATATTGGCGACTAGCGTGTTGCTCGCCGAGACCCCGGGCAGCTCGGGGTTGGTCAGGCGCAGAACCCGGCGTTCGGCCTGCTGGGTACCCACGAGTTGGGCCGCCCGCATCGCCTGCGGTCGCAGATCGCGCCAGCGCCACAGGTGAGGTACGGCCCTGCTTTGAGGCTCGATGCTGATGCCACCGCCGATCCAAGCGGGTGTGACGTGTTGCGTGCGGAGCTGCGTGTAATAGCCCTGCAGCTCTTCTTGCGAAGACTTGATGTCCGAAAGCTCCAGCATTGAGGCCTTCCTTTTGAGAGCGTTGGAACGGTGCACGAAGAATGCGGACCAAGCAGCCTAGCCCTCGGCCCTTACGGCGAAAAGTGACTTGTGAGGCGCCGTATGCTGCAGCTGATGCAACGTTAGCGTTGGGCGCATCGATTACGGCGGCATTCGCTGCCTCCAGGTCCGACACGAGGAGGTCGCCGCTTTCGCGGCAGGCGCGGATGCACATGTAGCCGGCGTCTTGCCATTTGCGCCGGCAATTGCGGCCCCGGCAACCTGCAGTTGATCAATGGACTGTTCGACTGCCAACCGTCCCGAGCAGATGCCACGCGCACTCGAGATCGCCGTCCGCCGGGCGATCTTGGAGTGCTGCGTCAGCGTCATTGCGATTCCGAGCGACGTCGTGCTCAAGCCGGCCGCCCGTTGCATCCTCAGCAGATCGCGCGCGGTGAACGAACTCGCTAGCGACGAGGCGATCTGCACCTGCGATGTCGGCCTACAGACCGTCTGGGCGGCGCGGTACCTTGCCATGAACGGCCGACGTCATCTTCTCGGCTCGTTCTGGCACGGCTCGATGGCCAAACGCGATGGAGCAAGCCATCGGTGCCCAAGCGGCCTTTTCGCAACGGCAGCTGATCTCATTATCTGGCGATGACAGGTTCACCATGCTGATGGGCGCGGGGTGATGTCCCCGGAGACCCTCTCAGGATTGACTGCGCCGTCTGCTGTCCGCTCGCCAGCGCCGCCTCGACCGTGCCCATATCCGGACCGGAATAGAGCGCCTCGCCAGAAAATAATATTGCGTCGCCATTCGATTCTCTCAGCAACGACTGCGCTTTGCGTGTTCTAGGTGTGGCATAGGAATAAGCGCCGCGCGCGAATGGATCGTTGCCCCAGTTGATCCCTCGCGACGCGACAAGATTCCTCTTGATGCGGTCCAGCGGTAGATCGAAAATCTCGGAGAGCGAGGCGAGCCCCATGTCGATGAGTTCGGCCTCTGAGAGTGAGGACACCCTCTCGGCCTTGGGTCCCGCGAACCAGCCGGTCAGCACGGGATATTCGTCCGGATGTTGTGTCCACCAGGTGGGGACGGTTGCGTCGGAAAGCAGGAACGACAGGTCGGCCAGATCTCGCCCGCCATGATCGGACCACCACTTCGTTGCGAAGCGCAGTAGAATCTTGATGACGTTGCCGAACCCGATATCGGCAGTGGCTGCCACCCGTTTGCGCGCCACCGAGGGCAGCGCGATTTTGGACAGGAGCGGGAGTGGCACGGTGAGGATCGCTGCGTCGGCCTCGAATGCGGCGCCGTCGCGACAGTGCACGGCAATTCGACTGCCGGTCTCGTCAATCGCCGCAACGGCAGCGCCGAGATAGAGGGCGGCGCCGTACCTGCGGCATTCGGATGAAAGATACTCGACGAGCGCGCCATAGCCCTCCGCGAGCCGCCCGTGCTCACCGTCGTCCCGGGCCGTCCATTCGTCGCGGAGTGCCAGGGTGCTGGCGAGGCGCGGGTCGGCCGCATCGTAGCCCTCGACCGTCCGCGTGACTGATCGCCGCAGCTCGTCGTATCGCCGATCGGCAAAATTCGTCTCCAGAAATTCGGCGATGGGCAGATCGACTCTCACCTCCGCCAAGGCTCGATAAAACCGGCCCTCATGAGGCAGCGAAGAGCCATTGGGCAATAACGCACCGGTGCGGGTACTCCATCGAGTCCCGCCGCGTGGCGAGAGCGAAAGCCCCGCCTCGCGCATCAAGGCGCGTGTCAAAGGTGCCGCGCCATGGACAAACTCGGCGCCGCCTTCCGCGGGGTAGCCAAATTCCTGGGTGGGTAGCGGATAGATGCGGCCACCGCATCGCGCTCTCGCCTCGAGTATGGTCACTCGCTTGCCTACGCGTGCGAGCTCGCGGGCAGTCATCAGGCCCGCAGCGCCGGCGCCGACCACTACGAAATCCGTTAGGTGCTGAGAGGCCATCGATTACCTATCGCACGATCGTGCGCAGACCGAGCCCCTGATCGCCAATCGCGGTCGCCATGGCGCGGCTCGGGCCGCGACAACAGGTAATATCGGAACATCGGAGCCGGTGGGAGAAGATGATGACCGACGATGCCGCTTGGCCTCTGGCACAACGCGTTTGCCGTACGGGCTGTGCGGATTTGCCTCCGAACGCCGTCGAATCGCCCGCCGCGATATTCTCGATACTTTTGGCTGCATGCTCGGCGGAAGCGGCTCCCCGGGATCGACGAACTCTTCGCAGTGATCTCTCGCTGGGGCGGGCTGGCCGAAAGCCGCGTCTTGCTGCGCGGGATCCGCCTGCCGGCGCCGCAGGCAGCGCTGCTGAATGCCAGCATGGGTCATGCGCTGGATTTCGACGACACGCTGGATATCGGTGGTTCCATTCATCCCGGCGTCTCCGTGCTGGGCTCGGTGATCGCGACCTGCGATAGCCTAGGCGGTGTCGCTGGGCGGGGATGTCCTATTGGCGGTCGCCCTGGGGCTGGATATTTCCTACCGCATCGCGCTCGCGAGCACGCTCGATCGAGGCTGGCATCGCACCGCGGCGATCGGGGTATTCGGCGCCACGGCGGCAGCCGGCAAGCTGATCCACCTAACGCCGGAGCAGATGGTGGCCGCCATCGGCATCGCCTACAGCCACGCCGCCGGCAATCGCCAATGCATTCTGGACGGGGCACTGACCAAGCGGATGCAGGCCGGCAAGCGGCGAGCGCCGGCGTGCTCTCTGCAGTTTTGGCGAAAACCGGGTTTACCGGCGCGCAACATTTAGCGGCCGTTTCGGGTTTCTGGAGGTGTACCAGCCGAACGGGTACGACGCCTCTGAGCTCCTCCGCGACCTCGGCACGGCTTTGCGCGGCGAGGCGCTGGCCTACAATCCCTATCCCCGCGGTCGCCCGCTGCATGCGGCCATCGATGCCGCGCTGGCGGCGCGAGCACGTCTCGAGATCACGCGGCCCGACGACATTGAATCGGTGACGGTCGAGGCGGACTCTGCCGGTCACAACGACCAATTCGGCCGCGGGCTAACAAAGCGCCAACCCACCCAGGTGATGGAGGCACAGTTCGCCCAAACCTTCCTGGTCGCCACCGCCCTGGTGCATGGCAAGGTAGGCATAGCAGAGGTGGACGGTCTGGGGGACGCTTCGGTTCTCGCGCTGGCGGATCGGGTTGCCGGCGTCGCGCGCGATGGTCGGCCGAAAGGGTCGTTCAGCATCACGGTCAAAAGGACCGACGGGCGTTTAGCCACCGTCGAGGCCAGCGATCCAATCGGGTCGCCGGAGAAGCCGCTTACCAATGCTCAGCTCGGGGCTAAGTTCCGCGACTGCGCGCGTAACGCGGTGCAGCCGCTGTCGGATGCCAGTTTAGACCGGCTACTGGCGGCAATTGGACGATTGAAAAAGCTGCCGGATGCGCGGGAGCTGATGACCCCCTTCGCCGGGTGATGAGGCGGTAGCGCCGCCGAACTTCTGGTGCTTTGTATCGTTGCGAACACTTTTCTCGTGCCCGAGTCACCGGTTTGCGGATCGGCCCTCCACGTTACTCGCTCTCGGTTGTCCAGTTGACCGCCCTTTGCGCACAGGTGCTACCCGACAAGCAGCAGGGGCAGGGTCGGCTTTCCACCACCCATCACGAACGATCTGTTCGCGCATGCGGAATGACGGCTTCGGGTCAAAACTGAGAAGGACCAGCAACGTCGCAGCACCACCGGTCAGCCTCCAACAGCGGGCCTGTTTACGGACAGGCCGGGACTGGGGGTCAGGTAGAGTCGAGGATGGGCGCGGTAGCTTAGGCCATTCGGCATCACTCCGTTTCCCATCCCCGCTCATCGAAGCGGACGTGCGGTGCTAAAGCATCCGGCTCTCCGACTGGTTTCACCGCGAGGCACACGACAGTGCATTTAGTGGCAGGCGTTCGAGGCGCAGGAGTCCGCGTTCCCCGTAGTCGACTTCACAGGAGAACCGTCTTGTCCCGCGCCCCGCCACCTTGTGCCGTCTGGCGAGGAAGTCGCGGTCGCGCTCGTAGACATATCGGTCGACGCCCCGGAAAACCGATCGACGTGTTCCGTAGGAGAAGTCGTTCGACCAGCCGCGCAGCGACCTGTTCAGCGTGTCGCGCGCTTCCCACCACGGATCGTTGTTGCCGGGCACCAGTAGGTTGCCAACCGTCGTCTTGAGCCGTCGCACGCTCTTCTTGGACGGGCTTGCGCCCAGACACCGTTTGCCGTTCGTCTTACAGTAATGAGATCCGAAATAGTAATGAGATCCGAACGAGTAGCCGAGCGAGGTCTTGGCCTCGTTGAGTGTCAGCCCGATCTTCGTCATCACCGCCTTCCGTCCACGTTAGAGCCGGGGCCGCGCGACCGCGGCTGAGGATGACGAAGTCGTCGGCATACGAGACGACGTGCGCACTGAACGCTGCGCCGCGTTCGGTCAACCGCCAATCCTTCGGGAACCGGTTCATGTAGATGTTGGCGAGCAGCGGGCTCGCGACGCCGCCTTGAGGCGTGCCGCGCGTGTTGCTCTTGCCGCCACTCATGCGCCGTGTTCCGTCAGCATCCCGTTCCTCGATCGGTACCTTCAGCCACGGCTTGATCAGCCGCAGCACGGAACCAGCCGCGACGCGACGAGCCACCGATTTGAGAAGCTCGTTGTGCGGAATCGAATCGAAGTAGCGGGATAGGTCGGCGTCGACCAAATCGGTGTAGCCCTGGCAGATCAGCCGGTGCACTTCCTGACCGGATCCACCGCCTCGCGAGCAGGGCAGTAGCCGTAGACATTGTCCTCGAAATCCGCCTCGGAAATCGGTTCCAGTACGAGCTTGGCGCCAGTCTGAGCCACCCGATCGCGGATCGTTGGAATGCCGAGCGCGCGCTCGCCTCCACCATCCGGCTTCGGGATCATCACCCGCCGCACCGGATCGCGCCGGTACCTCTTCGAGACCAGTTCTTGGCGTAAACCCGCCAGTCAGGCCTCCAGACCCGCCGCCTCGATCCGCCCAAAGCTTATCCCGTCCATGCCCGGAGCACCCGGGTTGCCACGGGCCAGCCCGTAGGCGTGGCGTAAGATATCTTCACGACAGATCTTGTCGTAGAGCACGTAGAAGCGGAAAGCGGGCACCGCCTTCGCCTTGTGGCACAACTTTCTCTGCATAGTCCGGATCTTCTCAGGTGTTACTAGGCTCATTGCCAATCACCCTCACCTCACTGTCTGCGAAAGCGCACCAGAAGTCAGGGCCCTCTGCTCCGCCGGCATTGCCCGGCCTCAACGCTCGTACGACCCTGTCCGACTCCCACCTTGGCCGTCGCCTGTTGCGAGTTGAGGCCGCTACGCTCGCACAGGACCGGTCTCCACCGATTACCCGACCACCTTCCCGACGTGCCGCGCCCACTACCTCGGCGGATCGAGCGGGTACTCGTGTCGATTGCTTCCCTGCTCATGCAGCCTTCCCCAAATGGCAGGAGGGTCGGCATCCGCATTGTCACTTTCGAGGCCTGCTCAAGCTTCACTCACGTTACCGCCCGCCGGATCGCTCAGTCGCCCACGGCGACCCTTGTCAC
>Ga0310914_10002104_pt1 | contig 13284 bp, 15 predicted proteins | sample GREbulkMGAN108_FD_203450 | JGI IMG/M metagenome (GOLD analysis project Ga0310914, IMG submission 203450) | Lab enrichment of tropical soil microbial communities from Luquillo Experimental Forest, Puerto Rico - GRE.bulkMG.AN108 | ecosystem: Environmental > Terrestrial > Soil > Tropical forest >... | reverse complement strand
CGGAGCAGGTCGCGGTCGCGACCCCGCCGCCGTTGCCTCCGCCGCGACCGACGGGCGTCCGGCTTCCACCGGCCGTGTGGGTCACCGGGTTAGCGGTGGTCATCATCGTGCTGCTCTATTTTTTCACCCGCTAGCAGGCGATGCGCCAAGTGCGGTAACGCCTTGACCCGAGGCGGAGCCGGCACGAAACTCCGGCAGGCCGCGGCCGTTCCGTGGCGGGATGCTCGATCCAGGGAGGTTTGGGATGCAAAAGACGGTGAGCCTCACCGTGAACGGCAAGCGGGTCTCGGCGACGGTCGAAGGCCGCACCCTGTTGGTGCAGCTGCTGCGCGAGCAGCTCGGATTGACCGGCACCCATGTCGGCTGCGACACCAGCCAGTGCGGCGCCTGCGTCGTCCATGTCGACGGCGAGGCGGTCAAGGCCTGCACGTTGTTGGCGGTCCAGGCCGATGGTCACTCGGTGCTGACGATCGAGGGGGTGGCGACCGGCGACACGTTGCACCCGATGCAGGAGGCGTTCCGCAACAATCACGCGCTGCAATGCGGCTTCTGCACCCCCGGCATGGTTATGAGCGCGCTCGACCTGGTCAAGAATAACGCCAACCCGACCGAGCGCGAAATCCGCGAGTATCTCGAGGGCAACCTCTGCCGCTGCACCGGTTATCACAATATCGTGCTGGCGATCGCCGAGGGCGCGGCGGTGATGCGCGGCGAGGCGCCGACCAACGTCCATGGGGCGGCCGCGGAGTAAGGCCGTGACGACGATCGGAACGCCGGTCCGCCGGCGTGAGGATCACCGCTTTTTGACCGGAGGAGGTACCTACACAGACGATATCAATCGTCCCGGTCAACTCTACGCCTACATCCTGCGCAGCCCGCACGCGCATGCGCGGGTCGCGGGCATCGATACCTCCGCGGCGCAACGAGCGCCCGGCGTCGTCGCCGTGTACGGCGGCAAGGACATGGCGGCCGACGGTGTAGGTGGTCTGCCCTGCGGCTGGCAGGTCCATTCGAAGGACGGCTCGCCGATGGCTGAGCCGCCGCACCCGGCGCTGGCGGTCGACCGGGTCCGCTATGTTGGTGACCAGGTGACGGTGGTCATCGCCGAAACCCTGGCTCAGGCCCGCGACGCGGCCGAGCTGGTGAGTGTCGATTATGCCGAGGAGCCTGCCGCCATTGACCCGGCCGCGGCCCTGCAGGCGGGCGCGCCACAGGTCAACGCCGAGGCAGCGAACAATCTTTGCTACGACTGGCACCTCGGCGACCTTGCCGCGGTCGAAGCCGCCTTTGCCAAAGCGACGCGGATCGTCAAGTTGGACCTCACCAACAACCGCCTCGTCCCCAATGCGATGGAACCGCGCGCGGCGATCGGAGAGTTCAATCGTGCGACCGGCGAGTACACGCTCTACACGACGAGTCAGAACCCGCATGTGATCCGTTTATTGATGGGCGCCTTTGTGCTGCACATCCCAGAGGCGCGGCTGCGGGTCGTCGCCCCGGATGTCGGCGGCGGCTTCGGGTCGAAGATCTACCACTATGCCGAAGAGGCGATCGTGACCTGGGCCGCAGGCAAGGTGCACCGGCCGGTCAAGTGGACGGCCGACCGCTCGGAAAGCTTCATGTCCGACGCGCACGGGCGCGACCATGTCACCCATGTCGAGCTTGCACTCGACGGGCAGGCGAAGTTTCTCGCCTTGAAGGTCTCAACGATCGCCAACATGGGGGCCTATTTGTCGACCTTCGCCCCCAGCATCCCGACCTACCTTTACGGGACCCTGCTCGCCGGCACCTACACCACCCCCGCGATCTATGTCGAGACCAAGGCGGTCTTTACCCACACCGTGCCGGTCGATGCCTACCGCGGCGCCGGCCGCCCCGAGGCGACCTTTTTGCTCGAACGGATCGTCGACCTCGCAGCGGACGAGATCGGCATGGATCCGGTGGAGCTGCGCCGCCGCAACTTCATCCCGAATGACGCCTACCCGTACCAGACGCCGGTCGCGTTGCAATACGACAGCGGCGATTATGGGGCAACATTAGAGCTGGCGCTGAAAGCGGCCGATTATCAGGACTTCGAGGCCCGGCGCCGCGAGGCGATGACCCGCGGAAAACTGCGCGGCATCGGCATCGCCACGTATATCGAGGCCTGCGGCATCGCCCCGTCGGCCGTCGCCGGGGCGCTCGGCGCTCGGGCTGGCCTCTACGAGAGTGCTGAGCTCCGTGTTCATCCGACCGGCAGTGTGTCGGTCCTGACCGGATCGCACAGTCATGGCCAGGGCCACGAGACCACCTTCTCCCAGCTCGTCGCAGACGGGTTGGGCATTCCGATCGAGAGCGTCGAGATCGTCCATGGCGACACCGACAAGATCCCCTTCGGCATGGGCACCTATGGCTCGCGTTCCCTCGCCGTCGGCGGCTCGGCCATCGTCAAGGCGATGGACAAGGTCGTCGCCAAAGGCCGCAAGATCGCAGCCCATCTGCTCGAAGCCGCCGAGGCCGATGTCGAGTTCAAGGACGGCAAGTTCGCCGTGTCCGGCACCGATCGTTTAAAGACTTTAGGGGAAGTGGCGTTGACCGCGTATGTGCCGCACAACTTCCCGCACGAGGAGCTGGAGCCCGGCCTTGACGAGACCGCGTTCTACGACCCGAAGAACTTCACCTTCCCATCGGGTGCGCACATCGCCGAGGTCGAGATTGACCTCGAAACCGGTCAGGTCGCGGTCGTCAATTTCACGGCGAGCGACGATTTCGGGCGGATCATCAACCCATTGATTGTCGAGGGCCAGGTTCATGGCGGGCTCGCTCAGGGCATCGGTCAAGCATTGCTCGAGGGTTGCGTCTACGACATGCAGAGTGGCCAGCTGGTGACCGGATCCTACATGGATTACGCGATGCCGCGCGCCGACGACTTGCCCACCTTCACGCTGTCGACCAACACCACCTTGTGCACGCACAACCCGCTGGGAGTGAAGGGGTGCGGCGAGGCTGGAGCGATCGGCGCGCCGGCGGCGATCACCAACGCGCTTGTAGACGCACTGAAACCGCTCGGGGTGCGGCATCTCGACATGCCGGCCACCCCCGAGAAGCTCTGGCGCATCATCCAGCAGCACCGCACACCGCTCGCCGCAGAATAGGGACACCCCTGATGTACGAATTCAACTATCACCAGCCGACGAGCCTCGATGAGGTTGCAAGCCTGCTTGGCGCCAACGAGGAAGCCAAAATCGTAGCCGGCGGGATGACTCTCGTCCCGACTCTGAAGTTTCGCCTCGCCAAGCCATCCGATCTCATCGATCTCGCCGCGATCCCCTCGTTGCGCGGCATCACCGACGCCGGGAATGCGCTGGTCATAGGCGCGATGACACGGCATGCCGAGGTGGAGCGCTCGCCGCGCGTCAAACAGGCGATCCCGGCGCTCGCGGCACTGGCCCACATGATCGGTGACCCCGCCGTGCGCAACCGCGGCACGATTGGCGGATCGATCAGCAATAATGACCCGGCCGCCGATTACCCGGCGGCGCTGGTCGGGCTCGGCGGCACAGTGCAGACGACCAGGCGCGAGGTCACGGCCGACAACTTCTTCACCGGCATGTTCGAGACCGCACTCGACCGCGCCGAGATCGTCACCGCGGTCCGGCTGCCGAAGCCGCAGGCGGCGTGCTACATGAAATTCAAGAACCCGGCTTCGCGCTATGCCATCGTCGGCGTCTTTGTCGCCCGCACCGCCGGGGACGTGCGCGTCGCGGTGACCGGTGCCGGACCTTGCGTCTTCCGTGTCCCGGAGATGGAGACGGCACTAACACGATCCTTCACTCCGGACGCTATCAAGGACATCACGATCCCACAGGACGGGCTCAATTCCGACATCCATGCGAGTGCCGAATACCGCGCGCACCTCGTTGGCGTGATGGCCCGCCGTGCCGTCGCCGGCTGTGCATGAACCCCGCTACCTACTCTCCCTGATAACCCGGAGAAAAATCGAATTCGAGTTGCGTAACGGTCCGCCGCGGCCTACAACAGTGGCTGTGTCGACAGCCCGATGTGGCCCTCCGATGTGGTCCAGCCAGGCAAGGACGGGCGGGCGCGCGACCAGGCGGCGCGGTCGAAGCTGGTCCGGTGCCCGCCTCTCCCGAGGTCTTTTGATAGACGATGCCGCTATGATCGGCGATGACGGTCGTGACCACGGAATCGCCGTAATGTGCCGACCACCCGACCAGTCGAACCCACCGATCATCTTGCCGTGGACGATGTAGCGTGCCGCACCGCCGGGCGCGTTGCGCCCTGGCCGGTCAGCACCTTGAAATAGTACCCGTGATAGGCCGTTCGACGGCGCGGCTGACCGGCGATATCCCACGTGTTGCGCTCCGGCGTGCTCCGATCGCCGAAAAGCGAGTGAACCCCGCGGCTCACAAGCCCCAGCACGCCGCTAGTGAACGGGATTTACGCGCATGGTAGTGTCCTCGAGTTATCGAAATTCAAGGAGCTTTCGTTCACTCGTGGATCGACTGGTGTTCCCGCTCACGATCGCTCAGTTCCCTGCTCGGGCGCCGCTGATCGAGATGATCGCAAACCTCTCACCGGAGAGCATAACGCCCTTGTGATTTTTATCGTCCACCCGACCAACTAAGAGGGTTGATCCTCCTTGAACGGTTTTTTAGCGGGTTTGCGACCATGTTCCCCCCCCAACCGGAAAACATCGCCTCACGTTTCGTCGGGCTGGCCAGATGCGCGGCCAGGTCGCCCTGAACGGCCCGCCCTTCAGTACTCGCGAATAACTCGGTAACCTATGTCTCTGCTTGCGCGTTTTATTGCGGCCAATCAAAGGCTGAGCCAAGCTACTGAAAATCGCCTGCCGGTATTGTTCAAGCGCCACATTCAGACCCTCTACAAGTACGAAGTCGCGGATCTGCTCAATTGCCGGCCTGGACAGATCGTACTCGATGTCGGCGGTGGCAAAGAGTGCCCGTTTTTGCCATTCGTCGACCCGCCCTGCGGGAATCTGATCATGGCGCTTGATCTTTCCGACGAGGAGTTGCGACACAACCGGCAGCTCGATCACAAAATCGTTGCCGACGCGGCGGCGCACGGGTTTCCATTTCGGGACGGCTCGGCCGATCTCGTCGTGTCCCGCGCCGTCGTCGAGCACATTCGCGACAATGCGGCGTTCTTTCGAAATTGCGCTCGTGTGCTCCGCCCTGGCGGCATCATGGTCCACGCTTTTTCGGGCAGGTTCGCACCCTTCGCGTTGATGAATCAGCTCCTGCCGAGCCGGCTGACACGTCGCATGATCGACTACCTTCATCCGGAATGGCACGAGGAAGGCAATTACGGTTTTCTGGCATTCTATGATCGCTGTTATTTTTCGGCCATCAAGGCTCTACTCGATCGCAATGGTTTCACAAACGCGAGATTCAATTTTCTATATTATCAGAGCATCTACTTTAATTTTTCTATCCTCTATTTATGCTGATGCTCGCGTACGATTTGATCGCATCGATGCTCGGGATCCGCAATCTTGCATCCGGGATCATCGTCACGGCGGAGACAGACACCAGTGCTCGGGTCATCTCGGCTACCGCGGCTGCCGAACTTCTCGACAGGCAGGTTGCCAGCACCGGCTGTTCTTTTCGCAGGTCGAATTGTGCGACAACCTGATCTTTCATCGGCGGACCGCACTCGACAAATTGGGTGAAGGGCTCCTCGACGCCAACCGCACGATCGGCCAACCGAATAAGATCACGCTCATCTTCGCTCGCAAGGCGCGGATGCGCCAGGTCGTCGAAGCGCTGATCGCTTCGTCCGCCTCACCCAACGGCTTCACCGCCTGCGAGTTGGCGGCTCGGGCGCGCGCACTCAGTAAACAAAGCCCATGCCAATACGGCCCCCGTCACCCCGCAGGATCTGGAGAAACTCCGCGGCAAACAGATCGTCCGCCGCATCGGCCACACCCGTCGGTGCGAGCCGCTTCCAACCGGGCTCAGAGCGATAACTGCGCTGCTCGTCCTCCGAAACAAAGCTATCAAACCTTCCTCGCCGCCGCTCAACCTCTCCACCCAGCCCGCGCCGCGCAACCCAAAACCGATCGACGCCCACTACCAAGCCATCCGAGTTGCACTCAAAGCCGTCTTCCATGAACTCGGGCTCGTCGCTCGACAATCCACAATCTTTTTGTCGCCCTTCGCCCCGAAGCGCCTAAAAGCAGGCGGTCGGCTCGCTGCCGTCACTCATCGCCAAGGGCGGCGTCGCTCCAGTGGCCCATTGGTATGTGGCGACGGAGGGCCTCAGCTAAAACATGTTCGAGCTTGCGGAACTGCTCGTCGCGGCTGAGACCTCGGCTCACCGACGGATCAAGTCGGTTCAAGGAATGTGATCGTTTTTGCGCGAGCCATGCCTTCAATTGATCTCTAATCAGCTCGGGGGTGTTGGAAACCAATCCTCCCCCCTCGCTCCCTGATGAGCCGGGCCGCAATGCCATGCTCGTAGCCGATGAAAAGGATTGGGCGCCGCGCGCATAAATATTCGAAGATTTTGCCCGGGATGTTCCCTTCGTCGCGTTTGTCACTCCACTGAAGCAAAAGCAGAATATCTGCTTCCATCTGCAGCTTTAGAGCGCACCTATAAGGCACAGCTGTCCGGACGATGACACGGTCGCGAACCCGGTGATGCTCTGCCAAGCCAAGGACTTCATCACCCGCGTCGCCGAAAAACTCCACCCTTACGCGCTCACGAAGTGTCTCCCCGAGCAGTCCAATAGCGGCGAACAGCGCCGAGGGGTCGCGGAATCCTTGATATATGGAGCCCGTGTACAGAATCCTCAGCACCTCTCCCTGATCATCGTTTAACGGAGATTGCGGGAAGTCCTCCTCGGCATAACCGTTATAGACGACGTCCGTAGGTTTGCTGTGACGCCGGCGCAATTGTTCTGCCCAGCCCGGCGAGACCGTGACCAACGCCGTGGCATTTTTTACCATCAGCCGTTCGATCATCACGTCAACCGGCCTGCGCCAACCGGGTTCTCTGTAACCGTAATATGGATTGTCGACCCAGAGGTCGCGAAAGTCTGCAACCCATGGGATGTCGAAGGCTCGGCTGAGGCGACCCGCGACGATCAGCCCGGTGAATGGCGGCGCGCTGGCGAAATATTACGTCGGGCCGCCACTCCTCGACAAGCTGTCTACCGGCGGGAATCGCTGTCTTGATCCAATCACTTCGCATATCAGGGATATGGACTAAGGCGTAGTATTGGCGTTGCAGCCAGTCCCAGGCCGGCTTGCTCGGCCGGTTACTCTCGGCCAGAGACGTCTCGCCGCTCACACCCAGCGCGGCTGCCGTACGGCGGCGGAAGGACCGACCCAGATGGGCGAGCCGGTCCCTGCGCTGCCGAGCGGCAAGCTTTGATCCCCACCGATATTGGTCGTCAGGACGCGCACCTCGTATCCGTGTCTATCGAGATAACGAGCCAGCTTGCCGACGCGGATAGCGCCGACGACATTCGCGGGAGGAAACCAGAAGGAGACAATCAGAACTTTCATGTCAAAAGTCGAGCTGAACATGAACTCTCGCTTCCGCTGCCAGGTCATCGTGATCTGCCGTTCGGCGGACTCGGAGAAGCCTAAGCGACCGCGGTATTTTGAGCCATCGAGGACCCCGCCCGCAACATCGTACGGGTTCGCCGCGGGCTGTCCACCGACAGATTGATGGCGTTGGCGTAGAGCCTGCACAGGCGAATGCGGGGGTCGGGTCGCCGGATCATCCGGAGCCAGCGATTTACGCGAAGATCAGTCTGGCTCCCTTTGTACTTTCGCAGGAAATCGGTAACCCGACTCGGGAGATCGACTCTGATCCCAGTTCCGGATCGGCAGGAAAAGCGATCGTCCCGCTCCGGGTCGACCGTTTTGGCCGATCCGGCGGCATCGCGATTTCTACCGCGCCCACCGCATCGGTACCGAGGCGATCCTCGAAGCCCCGGCTCGCGCCTGCCTCACAGCATTGCGGCAAACAGAATGAGCGGTCCCTGTCCTGCCTTCCGCCCCTCTGACGCTGCCGCGGAATGCGGCACAGGCCGGCGGCGATCAGGTTTCGCGCGGCTGGTTCTCCGCGGTCGGTTCGGGAGCAGTGTCGTCGTCGGCGCGGGTAGCCGCCTTTTCCTGCTGCCGTTGCAGCTTTTTGTCGTTTCTAGCCTTTTTGGCGCGGTCGCGCTCGGCACGCTCAAAGCGATAATTCGGTTTACGCATCAGCAGACTCCTGACGACTTGCGGCGCGTCGAGACGCGTCTCTCGCTAAGCGATTTTGTGCCGCGGCCTTGCGCTCTTTTCAATGCGCGGCTTGCCGCGGCTTTCCGGCGACCTTTCGATCAGTAACCCTCGCGCTCGAGCCGCTTGCGCATCGCCTTGCGGTATCGCCGGACCGCCTCGGCCTTTTCGCGCGTTCGTCGCTCAGATGGCTTTTCGTACGAGCGACGCCGCTTCATCTCGCGAAAGGTACCCTCGCGCTGCATCTTTTTCTTCAAGACGCGGATGGCGCCGTTGACGTCGTTGTCGCGCACATAGACTTGCACTGGATTGTTTTCCTTTCCTAATACGCAGTAGTGCGGCGCCGGGCGAGCCTTAGCGTCGACGCACACGGGTCAAGGACTTGATCGGGGCCCGGGGTTTTCCGGAGATCTCGGCAATTTGCCGATCCTGGGCCTCTATATAGGTCTTGGCGAGCAGGTCTGCGTCGATGTCGACGAGTTCCGCGCCCGGTATTTTCCGGTTCGAGGTGCGCGTCCCGTCCTCGTAGAGGACATCGAACAGAATGAACTCCTCGACGCGGCGAACGGTGGAACGTCTGGCCATGGTCAAACCCCGGAATGCTTGTTGAAATGCCGCAGGCATCGACTAACCGGCGGCGGCGAGGCGAAGCGGCACCAGGCACTCCAGATCGCTGTCCCACAATACATAACGCAAGGCCTGCGGCGCCGTACGCAGCGTAAGCGTTGACGCCGATTGAAACGCGGCATCGGCGTTGTGGCATTCCTCGAGCCGACAATTCGAGATCCGTGAGTCTACATGGTGCACGTGGTGAAAGCCGATATTGCCGGTAAACCACTGGAGGAAGCGCGGTAAGCGAAGATAGGAGGCGCCTCCGAGGCAGGCCGCGGCAAAACTACAGCTCGCGTCCGGCATCCACTTCGCATGCTCAAGGCGATGCCGGATCGAGAACAGCCAGACGCCGGCGATTACCATGATCGGTAGCTGGACGGCGGCGACACGACCGTAGCCGAGAGCGAGGCCCAGGCGGCCGAAAAAAACGGTCAGGGCAAGGTTGGTCATGTAAATCCCGCGCCGTTCGTGCCGCCATCCCGCAAAGGTACATCACGGCGCAGGTGACGAAGAACCCGCCGAACGACGTCGCCAGTTGCCCGAGGCTATGTGCCAAGATCGGCGCCTGGAAAGCCTTGGTCCTGGAGAGGATCTGGTCCAGCCGAGGCACTACCGGATCCACCCGCGGCGAAGATGGAGTCTCCAGCGAAAATGCTCTCGCACCGCTACCGCCCGCTCACAGCAAGGACAGAGGTAACGCTGGCCGTCGAGTGATACGCAGGTTTCAAGCACAGCAAAGTCGCCGTCGGTGATCTGGTCATTCGCGTCGCGCGTCACCCGGCCGCAGAGTGTTCCCTTCGGACAGACGAGCTCTTCGCCGTGGCGCGCGATCAGCATGCTACGCGCTCTTCGCTGTATGCGCTCAGTGAGCGACATCGAATCGAGCAGCGGCGGAACGGGCTCCAGGTGGCTCGCGGCGCGCGGCCGAGCTGGGATTGGTCGGCGACCGGCGGTGCAGAAAGACCGGACGCGAAGCAGCCGCGATCGTTTCACTGCGGCGGGCGGCGCCGTCGGCGCCAACCCGCCGCTCGCGTCGCGCCCGGGCCGCTCGGCCGCCTGCAGAATCCGTGCGCGATGCGAGGCCGGATGTTCCCGGCAAGGGTAGTTCGGCCAGCTGCTCGATCCGCCCATTGCTCGTGGCGGGAGCCGCCGGCGGGACCGGGATGGCGCGCAAAGAGCATCGCGTCAGCTTCTCGATGTCGCGCAGGTAGGGCCGCTCCTCATCGCTGCAGAACGCGATTGCAATTCCTGCAGCGCCAGCACGTGCGGTTCGACCGACACGGTGAACGTAGTCTTCGGGCACATTCGGCAATTCGAAATTGATCACGTGCGATACGCTGTCGACATCGATGCCGCGAGCGGCGATATCGGTGGCGACGAGTACGCGGGCCTGGCCGTCGCGAAAGCCGACGAGCGCTCGTTCGCGCTGCAGCTGCGATTTGTTGCCATGAATGGCGGTCGCCTCGATGCCGGCGCCGACCAGGTGACGCACGACGCGGTCGGCGCCATGCTTTGTCCGGGTAAAGACGAGCACGCGCGCGAAGACCGGATCGCGCAGGAACGTCGTAAGCAGATCCCGCTTCCGATCGCTCGGCACGAAGACCACCCTCTGTTCGACGCGCTCAACCGTCGTCGCCGGCGGCGCGACGACCACCTTGACCGGGTCGTTGAGATAGTCTTCCGCCAAGTCGGCGATGGGCCGCGGCATCGTCGCCGAAAAGAGCAGCGTTTGCCGCTGTCGCGGGAGCAGCTTCACGATGCGCTTTAGCGCATGGATGAAGCCGAGGTCGAGCATGCGGTCGGCCTCGTCGAGAACCAGAACCTGAACGCTCGACAGGGTCAGCGACCGCGTTTCGATCAGATCGAGCAGGCGTCCCGGTGTGGCGACGAGGATGTCGATGCCGCGCGCCAGTTTCTGCCGCTGCGGTCCGATCGGGACCCCGCCGAACACCACCGCCGTCGACAAAGGCATCCCCGCGCCGTAGGCGCGAAAGCTCCCGGCAATTTGGCTCGCCAGCTCCCTGGTCGGGCTCAACACGAGCGCGCGGCAGGTTTGCGGCGCAGTTCGTTGCTTAGCTGCGGCGAGGCGCTGGAGGATTGGTAGCGCGAAAGCGGCGGTCTTGCCGGTCCCGGTTTGTGCGACGCCGCACAGATCGCGCCCGCTGAGCACCGGCGGGATGGCCTGAAATTGGATCGGTGTGGGCACCGTGTAGCCTTCGGCGGCAAGGGCGCCGAGGATAGGCGCGAATAGTCCGAGGTCGCAGAAATTAAGCAAGGTGGTCATGCCCTCTTGGTGTTGAGATGCCGACAGTGCGTCCGCATCAAACGCAATGCGCGGGTCGGGAGACGACCCGCGCGATAAGGGCTGTCCAGATATTGGCAGGGGATAAAGACCGGACCAGCTTCCACCGCGTCGGTGGTTCGCTCTCGCAGGCCCGATCACGTGACTCAACCGAGGGTCACGAACACTGCGCGGCTAATATGCTCGCGCAGTCCTCCATGATCAAGTGCCTGAAGCCGATCTTGCCCGTGCGGGGGCGCGCCGGCATCGCTGCCCTAGGTCTGGCAATGATTTGAATAATAACATTGAATTGCGTAATGAAAGCAGTTTCAATCAGTTTTATTTTGGTTTATTTCGATAAGCTGTGTTGCAAAACTCAAAATCTTCCCCACTTACCCAGGAACATGTTTTGTTGTTCTGCGCAAGTATAGCGATCCAGAGGCGGTCACGGAACGGCCGGAGATCAGGAGCAGTCCAGTATGAAGACCCCATCACGCGAAACAGCACCAAATTTCGTAGACGCGCGGGCGGCTGAGGCCGAGAAGACGGCGCGCCTGCGGGCGCTTCGCCTGGCCAAGGAGGCTGCCGATCGCGATGCCGAACAGAGTGGGGCCGCGACCCGCGCTAGGGTCAAGCTGAGCCCACGCAGTCGGGGTTCAATTCCGCAATCAGACCGGCTAAGGCCTTCTGTCCTCGATTAGGCCAAAGAAATACTGCGTTACAATCATATGTGTATTCCACGACAGATTCGCGAAGTACATGTGCTTGCAGAAACCAGTGCTGTAATGATCGGACTTGTTCCACGGCTGTCCGGTTGAGGAATTCTTCCTTCAAAATGGCCGGGACCCCGTCGCTCGCGGCCCCACCCTCTCGCGACGGGGGCGCGTCCCTCTTTCCGCTCGCCGGCTGCCGCGCTCTGCAGGCTGATTACCCGACGCCGGGTGGCAGGATCTCCTTTTCGCCGAGCACCTCTGAGCGGTAGAGCTCGGAAATTGACGCCCAGCGCAGTTGGCAGATCTCTTCGGCGACTTGCAGAGCGCGGGCTTCGAGCTGCGGCGTGTCGAGGTGCCGGCCGCACAGTTCGATCTGGCGGCGGCTGTGCTCGACATCCGCGGCGTCGTGCTCGGTGAAGAACTCGATCTCGCGAGCGGTGTGCTTGAAGCCGTAGTGCTTCTCGAGAGCGGGCAGCAGGACCTCGCCGATCAACCCCGGCATCTGGCCCTCCTGTGTGGTCTGCATCGCCAGGATGACGCCGACCGGCTCGGTCGCAGTCGTGTGATACATGTAGAGCGAGCGCGCCCACCAAGCGGGCGGCATTTTCGTATTGTAAACGTCCTCGTCGCTCAAGCCGGCGGCGCGGCAAAAGCGCAGGATCAATTCGTTGTGGTCATGGGGCTCGTGACCGGGCTCGGGAATCGACTTCAGCCCTTCTTCCTCGGCGATGTTCTCGGCAATCATCTTGCGCACGTCTTCGAAGTGGTAGCCGCGCGCGTAGAGCAACCCGAAGCTCGCCAATGCGCGGGAAACGAAATGGTAATGCAATGCCTGGTAGCGGCCCAAGGCTCTGAGCGGCAATTTGCCTTCGCCAAAGGCGAGAAAGAACGGATGCCGCTTGGTATGCCAGCGGTCGCGGATCTCCAGGATCCGCTCGGTGATCGGGGCCGACGATGGGAGGTCGCCGTCGCGTGCCATTCTCGTTGCTCCTCTCGAGACAAGGTCTTGCAAGGCAGGTGGCGGAACCGGCAAGGTCGGGACCGCCATAGCAGGAGGACGAGTTATGATACCTGAATTGCTGCCGCAGGCGGAACGGATTGCGGAAAAGCTCAAGGCGCGGAACGAGACCATCAGCATCGCCGAATCGTCGACCGCGGGGCTGATATCCGCGGCGTTGCTGGCGATCCCCGGCGCCTCGGCCTATTTTCTCGGCGGTGCTGTCGTCTATACGCGGCAGTCGCGCGCCGAGCTGCTCGCCGTGACCGAGCAGGAGCTGATCGGCATCACGCCTTCGACCGAGGCCTACGCAATGCTGTTCGCCCGCAAGATCCGCGGCAAGCTGGCGACGACATGGTCGGTTGGAGAGACCGGGACGGCCGGACCGACCGGCAGCCGCTATGGCCACGCCGCCGGGCATTCCTGCAT
>Ga0310914_10002101_pt1 | contig 13291 bp, 10 predicted proteins | sample GREbulkMGAN108_FD_203450 | JGI IMG/M metagenome (GOLD analysis project Ga0310914, IMG submission 203450) | Lab enrichment of tropical soil microbial communities from Luquillo Experimental Forest, Puerto Rico - GRE.bulkMG.AN108 | ecosystem: Environmental > Terrestrial > Soil > Tropical forest >... | reverse complement strand
CTACTCGTTCGCCAAGTTCGGCGGCCGTTTTCCGTCGGCCGGTGGTCTGCTCGAGTACGTCCGGCGCGGCTACGGCGACGGCCACACCACGGGTATTACCGCCTGGCTGGTGCTCGCCACCAACGCCATCGTCACCGCCATGGTGGCCATCTCCTTCGGCAGCTACGCCAGCTCGGCGCTGACCGACTCGAACGCAACGTGGATCAAGATCTTCGCTGTCTTGTTGATATGCGTGATGTCGTTGCTCAACGTCCTCGGGTCCAAGGCGGTCGCCAACGCGCAGACCGTCGTCGTGGTGGTGGTGATCGGCAGCCTGACGGTGTTCGCTGTCTCGACACTCACGAACCTGCATCCCCATCTGCTTGCCCCTTCGGGGTATCCGAGCGCCAAGGACATCATCTCGAGCGTCGCGCTGACCTTCTTCGCCTTCTTGGGGTTCGGGGTGATCACCTTCACTGCCAAGGATCTGCCCAACCCCCGGCGCCAGCTACCCAGGGCGATGTTCTTGGCCCTCGGGATCGCGACGGTGATCTACGTGGCCGTCTCCATCGGCGTTTTCGGGACGCTGACCGTCGAGAAAGTGATCGAGTCAGGCGGCACGGCACTGGCCGTGGCCGCCCAGCCGGTCCTCGGCCGGGCCGGGTACTGGCTGATGACCATCACCGCACTCTTCGCCACCTCCGGCGCCACCAACGCCGGGCTCTTTCCTGCCGGCGGTCTATGCGAGGAGATGGCCTCGCTTGGCCAGTTCCCTCCGGCGCTCGGGCGCCGCCTTGGCGGCCGGGCACCGACGGGGTTATTGCTCACGGCGGTGATCGCCATCGTGCTGGCGGCCGGGTTCGATCTCGACGCGGTGGCGTCCATCGGCAGTGCGGTGGCGCTCGTCGTCTTCACGCTCATCTCAATCGGACATCTGCGAGTACGGGGTGAGACCGGTGCTCAGGCCTGGCTGCTCATTCTCGCCGTTTGCGCGACCACGATCGTGTTCGTGACCTTCGCCGTGACGACGCTGGTGCACGAGCCGGCCACCCTGGTGGTAATCGTGGTGATCGTCGTGGTGAGTCTGATCGTCGACTTTTGGTGGAAGAGCGCCCGGGCCTCCCCCTCGCTCCTGTCCTAGCCTTCACGCTTGCAGCTCATCGGTGTACGGCCCGTGTGATGAGACGCGCACCCGCGTGAGTGGAGCGGTAGGCGGCGGTCCCGATCAGCACGCCGAGTGCGATGGCCATGATGGCGCCGAACAAGTCGCGCATCGCGACGAGTGGGATCTGCCCGCCACTGCCGATGATCTGAGTCACGCCGATCAGGCCGGTGGCGCCTGGGACGAGCAGCCAGAATGCGGGGAGAAAGGTCACTAGCTTGGGTGGCCCGCGACGGAGGTGATCGATCCACAGTGCGAGCGGAGTCATGGCCAAAGCGCCGACGAACCCGCTCAGCACTCCGCCGAAGAGGGCCCAGCCCACACTCTGGGCCGCGAAGGCCACCGCCATGACCAGCAGCAGCCACGGCAAGGAAGACGTCGGAGCCGAGAAGTGCAGGTAGACGCCGAGCGTGAAGATCAAGACGCCGAGCCAGGCTGCCCAGTAGCCGAGGCCCGCCTCCTTGTGCACGAGAAGCTCGGCGTGATCGGCGCCGACGAGCGCAGCTCCCGCGAGGATCCCGAAGGCGAGCAGGGCGAGTTGGACCAGACCGCTCACCAGCCGGCTCGACCCGGCCACCATCTGTCCGGCGGCGAGCTCCATCGTCGCGATAGCGAGCATGCCTCCGGGCAAGAAGGTCACGAGCGGCGCCACCAGGATTCGGATCGGGTTGTCGAGGTGCAGCGCCTCGCTGATAGCGAGGACGACGGTCGAGATGACGAAGGCAGCCGCGATGGGGAAGATGAGGCGCAGCGTCGGCAGCTCGACCAGCTTCAGGAGCCCGACGCCGAGCCCGAGGACAAAGGCCACGCCCACTCCCGCTGGGGTGGGAGCGAGCAGGAGGGCCAGCCCGGCCGTCAGCACGGCGTGGCCGAACGTCCGGAGCGGCCAGCCAAAGTTGGGCCGACTCCGCTCGATTTCGTGTAGACGAGCGATACCCTGGGCCGGGGTCAATCGCCCCGACTCGAGCACCTTGACCATCTCGTAGAGGTCCTCGATCTGGTCGAGGCGCAGCGGGCTGGCGACTTCGGCGCTGAACTGGACGTGCGAGGACCCACCCGTCCCCGTCTCGACGAACAGCGACGTGGGTAACAACGCGATTTTGACGTCGGTGACCCCGTAGGCGGCCACGATGGTGCGCAGCGCCTCCTCGACGTTGTCTACCGCGTCGCCGGCCGCCACCATGGCGGTACCGAGCTCGATGACGAGCTGGCGCAGATCCGCCGGGCTCGGGACTTCCACACTCCGGCGGTCGTCTGGCTCGCACTGGTCATCGGGCAGCTCGCGAGGTTCCATCAGGGGGATTCGGCTGGATGACCAGTATGTCGAGTCTTTCGAGCGGTCCGTGTAGGGCAGCCGAGCCTTGGCGAAGGGCAACGTCGAGGCCAGCCGGCCAGGTTCAATCTGGCTTTACCCCGAGTTTGACGACTCTGACTGGTTCGGGTGTGCAAGACCATCGAGTCGAAGGGATCGTCAGGGAGTACTGCTCAGCGGTGACCGCAGTCGAGGACCCCGCAACCAGGAACTGGTGGCCGGTGTGGCACGAAAACGGCATGGCTCCATCCGCTCGCGATGATCACGATGAAGAAGACGACTGCTGCGAAGCAGGCAACCCAGATCGCAAGCTCGAGTGGCCGAACGTCCGTCATTCACATAGTTTGCCGCTCAGCACGGTCGGAAGCTCGTGCCCGTCCCTGGGGGGAGACATTATGTCCTTCACCTGCGGTTACGATCCCAATGAGGTCGCTACCTGACGCGCCGTCCTGTGGAATGGCTCAGGGCGGCTAAGGCAGCACTATTGCTTGCAGTGACGACTCTGGTGGTCGACGGGCTGACCGTTATCGAATGTCGCATCCGTCGATCGACCCATGTCGCCCAGAACCCCAGGTCAGTGGCGTTTACGCAATGGGTCGATTAACCGGTGCAATCGACTCATCAGCGACCAAATCGACGGTCGGCGACTGTGGTGCCTGCAGTCATCACCCAGTCGTCCGCCGCCCTAGCTAAGGCGATCTCGTAGGTGCCTCCCGCAACGTGCCACTCCGCTGCATCACCATCGAACCTGGCCAAGAGCCGTGGATCTGTGGCGATGGTGACCTGGCGCGATTCGCCTGGCGCAAGTTCCACCCGCTCGAACCCGAGCAACCGCATTCGCCGGTCACCGGCCGCCGCCGTGAGGTAGAGCTGGGGGACGTCGGCGCCCGACATTTCTCCCGTATTGGTGACCGTGAATGTGGCCGTGACTACGTCGTCGCCGGTCACCCGCAAATCGCCGTAGGAGAAGTTGGTGTAGCTCAGTCCATGGCCAAATGCGTACAGAGGCCGTAGCCCCTTCTGGGCGAACCACCGGTAGCCCACCTCCGCACCTTCGTCGTAGCGCACTGTCGTCGGTGTCCCCCACGGGCTGCCCAGGCCTTCGAGCTCGGGGCGAGGCGTTTGGGAGAGATCAGCCGGGAACGTGACGGGCAAGCGGCCCGACGGGTTGATCGCGCCTGTGAGGACCTCGGCGATCGCCTGGCCGCCCGCTTGTCCTGGATACCACGCTTCCACGATGGCGTTGACGCCCACGCACCACGGCATGATCACGGGATTACCGGTCTCTAAGACGACCACGGTGTTGGGGTTCGCCGCTGCGACGGCCTCAATGACTGCATCCTGACCCCACGGCAACGAGAGGTCGGGGTCGTCAAAGCCCTCGCTGTCCAACTTGGCGGCGAAGACGATCGCGGCGTCACAGCGGGCGGCCATGAGTGCCGACTCGGCCGGACTCATCCCGGGGTCGAACTCGATTTCCGCGTCTGGGAGGAGTCTGCGCAGCTCCTCGAGGGGTGACGAGGGCAGCAGGTAAAGGTTGCGGCCGATCCCCATGATGCCGGGACCGCCAACCTTGATCACCTCTGCGAAGCCACCCGGCGGCAGCACAGCGCTCGAGCCGCAGCCCGTGAGCACTCCAGTCTGGGCATGGCCACCGATCACGGCAATGTGCGGGGTCGAGTCTGCTGTGAGCGGTAACAAGCCGTCGTTCTTCAGCAATACGATGCCTTGGCGCGCCGTCTCGAGCGCGATTTCGTGGTGCTTGGCCATGTCGACCTCCGGTGGCGGCCCCCAGCGGTCCACTCCGATATCGAACATCGAGCGCAAAATGCGCCGCACCATGTCAGAGAGTCGCTCTTTTGGCAGCTCGCCCTCGGCATAGGCCTGTCGCAGCGGACCCATGAACCATTCCTGCTGCCACATCATCATGTCGAGCTGGAGGCCCGACTCCTGGTCGAGGCCTGCCAGGGCGGCCTCCCAACTCGGCGTGCCACCCCAATCCGACATCACCCATCCGCGATAGCGCCATGCCCCCTTCAAGACGTCTTCGATCAGCACGCTGTTGGCACCGGCGTAGTCACCATTGATCTTGTTGTATCCCGTCATGACCGCTCCCGGCTTGGAGCGCTCGATGGCGATTTCGAACGCCAGCAGATCGGATTCGCGGTGGGCCACCGGGTCGATGACGGCATCGAGCCAATGCCTGTTCGTCTCGTTGCAGTTGAGCGAGTAGTGCTTGATCGTCGAGATCACACCTTCGCCCTGGATGCCGTTGATCGACTCGGCTGCCAGCGTGGCCGTCACCAACGGGTCCTCAGACAGGTACTCGAAGTTGCGGCCATTGCGCGGATCACGGGCCAGATTGACTCCCCCTGCGAGCTGCACGTTGAACCCCCGGCTCCTCGCCTCGCGACCCAGCATCCCCCCCGACATCCGGGCCACCGCTGGATTGAAGCTCGCTCCAAGGGCGATCCCGGCGGGCAAGGCGGTCGCTGAATCACCCTCTCGATAGCCCGGATTGGTGATCCCGAGACTGGCGTCGCTCATGAGCTGCGCCGGGACTCCAAGTCGGGGAACGCCGGACACATAGCCGGCACTCATGGGGGTGCCTTCAGGAATGCGCTCGTCGCGCTCTGTCACGACGTCATTCGTCCCCATAACACTGACCAACATCGAAAACCGTTCCTCGTCGGTCATCTGTGATTCGACCTCACGGGCCCTCATGTCCAGCGGAAGTTCTGTGTTGGTGTCAACCTGTGCATGTGGCGTCATGGCGTCGCCCTCTCTATCGAGTACTCCGACCTGAGAGTCGCGCCTGGGGGACGCGGCTGTCCAGCGGCTCCAGGACACACCGACGGATTGTCCAGCATGCGCCCTACCAATGACCTTCAATCAGACATCTTTCGGCTACTTGATCCCGGGCGAGGTGAAGGCGTTCCCGATCGCAGAGGAGGGAGGGGCTCGTACTTGGCTCTTGAGCTAGCTCGAGCAGGCGGGGCTTGCCCGTACCAGACAACAGATAGGTGGGACACAACCGTCGTCCACCCGTGTCCGGCGACTAGGTTCGAGCGCCCGGTCGGGGTGGATCTGCGCGGTAGTCGTGTTCCATCGCCTGATCGGGACTGCCGCCCATCATCCTCAGCATGGGGAGCCCACCCGTTCGCACGAAACGGAGGACCAAGGCCGACCCCACGATTATGAAAATGATGTTGAGGATCGTTGTGTAGTTCCAGGTGATCGCGGATGTCCCCACCTTGGCCGTACGGGACGTTGGGATGAGTCCAAGTCCCCCGAATGTGAACTCGACGACATAACCTGCGACGACCATGGCAATGTAGAACGTCGCAAGGATGAAGATCATCATCCGCATCCCGTAATACTTGCGGTAGATGTTAAGTATCGGGATGATGATCAGGTCGGCAAAGATGAAGGCCACCACGCCGCCAAAGCTGATGCCCCCGTTCCAGAGCACCGCTGCGAGAGGCACGTTGCCGATGGAGCAGACGAAGCTCAACACGCTCACGAGGGGTCCGACGATTGGCCCCCAGAGTTTCGCCCCGGTGGGGTGATCAACGAAGAAGAAGCGCTGCCAGAAGCTGTCCGGTACCCAGGCGGCGATTGCTCCGGCGATGAGCAACCCAAGGACGATGTCGCGGAGTACCGCCGCCCACTCCATCACGAAAATGTGCGAGACCGAGGTGAAGCCTTTCTTTGACGACAGGCGCCGCCAGAACGAGCCCGTCTCCTCGATCGACATGTCCATTGCTGCGTGCCCCTCCATAGACCCGCCAATACCGCGCTCCGCCTGTGTTCGGGCCTCTGCCAGCAGGCGTTGGCGCAGGAAGATTCGAAAGATCACGGCCAAGAGCACGATCATTATCGGGCCACCGACGAACTCGGCCAGTGTGAACTGCCAACCCATGAGCAGCGCCAGGATGATGCCCAACTCGACGACGAGGTTGGTCGAAGCAATCTCGAAGGTCATCGCCGAGATGAAGCTCGCACCTTTGACGAATAGGGAGCGAGCCAGGGCCACGGCGGCGTACGAGCATGACGACGAGGCCGCGCCTAAGCCGGTAGCTACAGCCAGGGTGCTGGGCCGACCGTCGCCGAGACGGCGGACGATGCTTTGTCGTCTGACGACGGCCTGCACCACCGATGCCAGGATGAACCCGAGGATGAGGCCCAAAGGATCGCCCAAGTCATCGACCCTGCCACCGCCAGGGCGTGGCCCAGTGCGTGTAGGACCCTCATCAAGACTGCCTACCGGGCACGGGCCAAGTCTGACCCCGTCCTAAGCCCCCCGAGAACAGCCCGCGATCCGCCGTCGTCGAGCGGCCTTGGGGGCGCCCCGAACGATGCTCCTATGGCTTGTCAACCCCAAATTGTGAGCGATGGAGTGCGGCGAACACTTCCGGAGCCACGTAGCGCTTGAGGCAGCGAACCGTCTCCTTCTTGGTCCGGCCGTCCTTCATGCGGCGCTCGATGTAGTGCTGGTTCTCGGGTCGTTGACCATCCGGGTGAAGACGATGTGCCTGAAGGGTCCAAAAACCGGATCTCCGGCTTCACCTGCGGTGATTTCACCGGCGATCCTGCCGTCTGGCTCTCAGCTTTCTCTATCGCCTGGCCCGTCGCGTCGTCGAATTGATCCAATCGCGGCGAATGGACTCCGTTGCCAAGGATGCCGAGATCCTCGTGCTCCGCCATCAGCTCTCGGTCTTGCTCCGCCAGGTCGGCCGGCCGCGCCTCTCGTGGTCTGACAGGGCGCTCATCACCGCGTTGTCCAGACTGGTGCCACGAGCACACTGGTCGGCGTTCTTGGTGACTCCCGAGACCATCTTGCGTTGGCATCGAGCTCTGATCCGGCAGCATTGGACCTCCCCCTTCGGTATCCAGGCCGACCGCCGTTGCCCGAGGAGACCATCGAGTTGATCATCCAGCTCGCGCGGGAGAACCCCCGTTGGGGCAACCCTCGCATTGTTGGCGAGCTCAAGAGTTTGGCGTCATGGTCTCGAAATCGAGCGTGGCCAACATCCTGCGTCGCAGCCGGCTCAGTCCCGCGCCACGCCGATCGGGTCCCAGTTGGGCTGATTTCCTGCGCTTTCCGCCGCGCTCAGCCAAGGTCATCGTCGAAAGCGACTTCTTGTCCGTCGACACGGTCTTGCTCCGTGGCTACTACGTGCTCTTCATCATCGAGATCGAGCGACGTGTCGTGCATCTTCTCGGCGTCACCGCGCACCCCAACGGACCCTGGGCCGCCCAAGTGGCGCGGAAACTTCTGTTCCGATCTGGGCGACGCTGGCCGGCGCGTGCAATTCTTGGTCCGCAATCGCGACACGAAGTTCTCGAAAAGCTTCGCCGAGGTCTTCGCCTCGATGGGAGTTGCGACGATCCTCACCCCGGTTCGAGCTCCCAAGGCCAACGCCTTCGCCGAACGTTGGGTTCGCACGGTGCGGGAGGATTGTCTCGACCGCATCTTGGTGTTCTCTCGTCGTCAACTCGAACGAGTTCTCGCCGAATATGTCGAGCACTACAACCGTGGTCGTCCCCATCGGAGTCTCGAGCCCACTCCCCCGCGCGATCTCAGCCGGAGTGATCATGTTGGGTCAATCCGTCGCCGGGACGTCCTCGGCGGAATCATCCACGAGTACGAACGAGCTGCCTGACGCCCGCTCGTGGGCGAATCGATTCGTTGCAGGATCACTTAGCTCTCGGATGCCCATTTCAAGATCCGCATCCACATCACTGCCACGCGCTGCTCGGGTGTCCACCCCGCTAATTCCCACGTAGCTGAATCGAGGCCGCATCAGCCCTGCGCCCCAATATTTGGATCCTTCAGGGACCCGTCCGGCGCGGTGTGAGCTGACGGCACTGTGCCCTTGCAACCATCCATCACGAAACGGGCCGCATTGCACGGTCAGGAACTCGGTGTCCCAGACCACCGGATGGAGGCGCTATCCCATCATGGGGCCATGCATCATCCAGCCGTTCCACGAACCCCATTGCCCCGCGTGTTGCTGCATCCAGGAAACCATGTCGTCACACCAGGCGATCCCGTTGCCCTCCCTCACTCCGGCCGGGTTGGATGCGCTCCACTCCTGGCACGACGCCCGCATTGCTCCGGGTGATGCCCACATGCCGGATGGTCATCCATGCGGTCCGACATCCACCCGACCATGTTGGTACACCAGTCCGAAGGTGCCTCCGGGGCGGAACTGCTTGACCTCCATTGGCAGCAAGCCTGTTGAAGCTCCGCAAGCTGTTGAGAGCTGACCTGATTCCCGCAACTGCCACTGAGGAGCACCCCAGCCAGCACCCCACCGACAACCAGCAAAGCTACGACGACGAGCACCCACGGCGCCCAGCGCCGTTGTTGATCGGGTTGCGTCGGTTCGACGGGCGGGGCCACGGTATCGGAGCTCACGCTCCCAACATGCGCTCTCGCTCCGTCGGACCACTAGGGGCAGAAGTACCGAGCAAAGGAGGAAGAACTTCCCCTACCGGTTCGGGGGCGCCTATCGGCAGCCACCTGACAGACTCGCGCTCTATGCCGGCAATGCCGACGGGCTATGCGGTTCGCGTCGGCCTGCTCCTGTCCGCGTGGATGGCTCTGACAGGGATCTTGATTGCCGTCGGCTTCGGTGTCGTCCACTCGTCCACAGTTGCAGCGTTTGACCGTCACGTCACCTCGACGGTGGTCACACACCGGTCCCCGGTCCTGAACTCGGTCATGAAGGCGCTCACTTGGCTCGGCTCATGGGTCGCCCTGGTCATCGCGGGTGTCGTCGTGCTCGTTCTAGCTGTCCGTGGGCGACTTGTTTGGCTGGCCGTTGTGTTCGCCGTATTGGCGTGGGCGGGCGAGACGGGCGGCGTCCAACTGGCGAAGCACGTCGTTGCGCGTCAGCGACCACCCGAGAACATCTGGCTCAAGACGGCCCACGGCTGGTCTTGGCCCTCCGGTCATATGGCCGCAGCCGTAGTCGTCTTCACCGTACTTGCCCTAGTCGTCACCCACGTCTTCTCTTCCCGAGCAACACTGATCGCGGCATGGACCTTCGCCATCGTCGCCATGGCCTTGGTGGGGTTTTCGCGGATCGAACTCGGGGTCCACTGGACGACTGACGTCTTGGCGAGCTTTGTCTTCGTCTCCCTTTGGCTATTGGCCATCGTGACGTTGTTCACGACTGAACTCAAAGGGGCGCAAACGAACCCGGTTCCATGATCCGGTGCCAACACCTGGTTCGTGCTACCGCTCCTCGACACCTAAGCCGAACGGCAGTTCCTCGGATAAGACTTCGATCCCGAACGCTGCCGGATATCAGCCATCCCACGGTAGGTTCCGAACCCATGCCGCCGGGCCGAGTTCGGCTACGCGTTGCAGCTGGCCGGTGCGGGCCAGCTCGACGACCTCCATCTAGGCAATAACGTCTTGAAGCTGGCGGATGACGGGCAAGGGTTACCGTCCTTCCGTATCGAACAGCTCGCCAAAGCTCACAACCGATGGCCGAAAGACCCAATAGCTCCTAACGGTCCCGTCCAAATGACGGCGCAGAGCGGATCATTGCGTCGTGGTCATCTACAAGCGCAGTCCATCTGCGATGACCCATACGCGCGGACTGCTCAGTAGAAGAGACGATGTCGGTAAAGAGAATGCTCAACATCACCACGTCGCCCTCGGGTGCCTGGTGACTTCCGGTGAGGAACTCCTCGATTTCATCCACAAGAGCATCGGTGTCGCCAAGGAAGAACAGATGGTCATCGCCGGGCAGTTCGACGTACTTGGTGCCGGGAATGTGTTCGGCCATGTACCGACCTGCCCCCACCCTGATGAGGCCGTCCCCTTTTCGATGAAGGATCAGTGTGGGCATAGACAGGTTGGGCAGGAGATGGCGTTCATCTCGCCGAAAGGCGACCCGCATAGCTTCCGCGACGATCTCGGGATTGGCGCCGAGACGCTGGGACCTCGAGTCCCAACTGTGGAACGCGGCATCGCCTTCCCGGCTCGGAGATACGGCGCCCAAATCTGCGCCTGATCCCCATGCCTCCTTGAGCAGGGCCACACCTGGCGTTCTAACGCGTCTGCGGGTATGCCCCAGGGATAGTCGTCTTCGCGAACGTAGTAGGCGTGACTGTCGATGAGAATCAGCGCAGACACCCTGTCGGCATGGTTCGCCGCGTAGTTGATAACGACCGGACCAGCTGAGCCGTGGGCCACGAGCACCGCTCGTTCACAGCCGACAGCGTCGAGTATCGATGTCAGATCATTATCGCTGTTGGTGAAGCCACCTCCCGAAGAACCGATTCCCCGGCCCTCGTGCCAGACACTTCGGGTGAAGCTCTGAAGCCGTTTCGCAAAGTGGACGAAACCAGGGTCTTCCCAGAGCAGATCGATGGGCCGGGCGAGGCCGGGAAGGAAGACGAGATCCAGGGAACCCTCTCCGATTACGTGGTACGCAAGGCTGACCCCATCGGGCGTCTTGGCATACCGAGTAGTCGGACGCTCCTCCATTCGCCCAAGTCTTGCCTGGCGCCGAGATGGATGCTCGGGAAACTGTGCTCGCCGAGTACGTCGAGCACTACAACTCGCACCGCCCCCACCGCTCTCTCAGCCAGCGTGCCCCGTCCGCACCCGATATGCCTCCACGTCGCGACGACGTCAACTGCGCAAGGCTACGAAGAACCGATTGTTTGGCCGGCCTCATCCACGAGTATCGGATGGTCGCGTGAGCTGGACGGATGGGTTCTCGGCACCCACACGTTCCAAAGCGCCCAAGGGTCCGCTATGGAGTCACGAACCACCTCAACCTCTACGTACCAAAATTCAAGAGCGTGGACCGTAAGAGCGTTTTCATTCGTGCAATCGGAGAAGACTTCTGCGTCAGTGAAATCGCAACTCTTCCAGGAATGGAAGATGCGGGCATGTTCCGCATCCAAGCCAAGCGGTACGGCGTGGGTGCTTTTGAACGCGTGCTAGCGATCGGTCGGCCGACCGCATAGTTCAGGTGGGAAAAGGACCGTACGGCCGCTTTATAGAGCGGAACGCGTACTATCCCCTGGAAGGGGCCATCGACATAACCCGGTGACGAGGGAGATGCAGGTCGCGCCGACATCGATTTCCCACGCTAAGGCATCGGATTTACCACGACCCTGACCAGGGATTCCATATGCGGTTACCGACTCCGCCGAGCCCGTCAAAGGAGCGGAGCCGTATATCCGGTTTGGATCGGCAGTAGTCGACCACGCAGCGAAGACAGCTAGAGCTCGAACAGCGCGCTCGTCGCAAGGGCTGCACGCGTCTCGGCGACAAGAGCGCGGACGATCGCGCCAGCAGGTTCGACGCGCCGTATGAGACCCGCACTCTGACCGCCAACAACGAGCAATGCTTCCCTGTTGCCCGCCGCAACGGCCTCGTTGAGTTCTGCGAGCACTGGTGCCGGGTCGATCTCGACTTCATCCACTCGCGCCTCCCAGCGTTCAACGAAGTTGGTGCGCAGAAGCCGTAGGCGTGTTTGATATCCGAGTGTCCCGGGATTCGGGTTCATCGCGTTGACAAAGCTGGCTTGGATCCAGTCTTCAGAGGGGTGGGTGACTAAGGCCTTCTTCCACCGTTCTCCCACGGGTGATTCGGTGGAGGCGAGGAAACGACTTCCGACATTGACTCCGGCTGCACCGAGCGCCACAGCCGCCGCCACACCCCTCCCGTCGGCAATGCCACCAGCAGCGACGACGGGGACCGGACGTACCGAATCGACGACCTGTGGGACCAGGCTCAAAGTGCTCACGGTTCCGGCGTAGCCGCCGGCCTCACCACCTTGGGCAACGATGACATCGGCGCCGTGGTCGACTGCGATCTTCGCCTGGTCCACGGTTGTGATCTGCTGCATCACGAGGCTGCCAGCATCATGGACCTGTTCGACGAGGTCGGTGCCCGCCTGGTCGAGCGCGAAGGAGACAATGGCAGGGGCACGTTCAAGTGTGACGACAAACGCGTCTGGGTTGAGATCGGGAACGACGTGATTCACGGCGAAGGGATGGGTTGTCAAGTCGCGCAGTTCGTCGAGTTCACGCCTGAGCTGGTCTGCTGGACGGTTCCATGCACCGAGACTGCCGAGTGCACCTGCATCGCAGACCGCCGCCGCCAACGCGGGCGAAGTAAAGATGCTCATGCCCGCTTGGATGATCGGCACCTCGATGCCAACCAGGTCACACAATTCCGAACGCACTGGCCTCCTCCCCATTGCGACCGTTCTGGCATTTGAGCGGTCTGCGAGCCATCCGCGATGTGCCCGCGTATCCCTCTGTCCGTGCCACTTGATCTCGTTCACCGAATAGCGGGGGTCGAGATGCACCATCCGGTCGCTCCCTCGGCTTTCTGCGATCATCCGCGACTACATGCGGATTCAAGCGGTCATCGCAACGGCCTCGCGAACGCCTCTGATGGTGTCACATATCCGAGGATCTTGCGGGGTCTTGTGTTCAGTAAATATTTTGGCTCTACGGAAGATTGAGTTTGGAGGAACTCACCCACCTCGTCACAGAGGTTCGAGGTACCTCCGCGCTGCTACAGAAAGCTCACCGTTACCGAATTCCGGCAAGGCGGGCTAGACCCGGGCCCTCACCGAACCGCAGCGGGTGCCGGCCAAACTATTGGTGCAGGCGATCTGAGATCGGGTCGGCCGGATCCCGAGACCCCATTGTCGGGTTTTGCGCACAGGAACCCGGAGAGTAGGTGTGGAAGAGTGGGAGCACACCGTCCCACCTCGGGCCCTGATGAACTGAGGAGGAGAGGCAATGACCCCGTTGCCTAAGGACGCAAAGGAAGCGACCCGGAAGTACAG
>Ga0310914_10002095_pt1 | contig 13301 bp, 9 predicted proteins | sample GREbulkMGAN108_FD_203450 | JGI IMG/M metagenome (GOLD analysis project Ga0310914, IMG submission 203450) | Lab enrichment of tropical soil microbial communities from Luquillo Experimental Forest, Puerto Rico - GRE.bulkMG.AN108 | ecosystem: Environmental > Terrestrial > Soil > Tropical forest >... | reverse complement strand
AAGATCCCGAACACGCCGATGGCGGACAGCCCGATGGCCAGGTACGCGCCGCCGCGGAACCGGTTCAGGACGATCCGCAGCGGCAGCAGCGGATGCGCGACCCGCCGCTCGACCAGCACGAACGCGGCCAGCAGGATCACCCCGGCCGACAGCAGCACGAGGGTCGTCGGCGCGCCCCAGCCCTTGGTATCGGCCTCGGACAGCCCGTAGACGATAGCCACCAATCCGGCCGCCACCAGAACCGTTCCTGGCCAGTCGATATGCACGTCCGGGTTACGGGGGTAGGCGGCCAGCAGCCGGACCGCGCCCGCGACCGCGACGACCGCTAGGACGACGTTGACGTACAGGCACCACCGCCAGGACAGGTACTCGGTCAGCAACCCGCCCAGCAGCAGCCCTACCGCGCCGCCCGCCCCGGCGATGGCGCCGTAGACGCCGAACGCCCTACCGCGCTCGGCCGGGTCGGTGAACGTCACGGTCAGCGTGGACAGCGCGGCCGGGGCCAGCATCGCGCCGAACCCCCCCTGCAAGCCGCGGCCGATCACCAGCATCGTGAAACTGGTCGCCGCGCCGCCCAGCGCCGACGCCGCGGCGAAGCCCACCAGACCGATGATCAGCATCCGCCGCCGGCCGACCAGATCCGACAGCCGGCCGCCGAGCAGCAGCAACCCGCCGAAGGCCAGCGAGTACGCCGTCACCACCCATTGCCGGTCGGCGTTGGAGAAGCCCAGCTCACGCTGGGCCGAGGGCAGCGCGATGTTCACGATCGTGGCGTCCAGCACCACCATCAGCTGGGCCAGCCCGACCACGCCGAGGATCCACCAGCGCCGGGTCGGCCCCGCGGCCGCACCAGATGGCCCGGCCCGCTCCGACACGGCAACAACCGCCGACTCGCTCATTCTAGGAGCCTACGTCCGCCGAACCAGAGTGAGGAAGACTGCCCACTCCGGGCCGCGGTGACATCCCCGCCGGCCGAGGCGACTCCGTCTGATCAGCGCGAGCCGCGGCGTCCGCGCGGCGTGATCTGGGCGGCTATCACCCGTGGTCATGGCGCCACGTCGGTCGTTCGGCTGCCGGGATCGATGTTGTGGTTGAGCCGGAAGGTGTTGTCCGGGTCGTAGCGCTGCTTGACGGCGACGAGCCGCTCGTAGTTGGCTCCCCACAGGTCGCGGGAGATCCGCCCGTCGTCGGCGGGCAGGTTGTTCAGGTACTGCCGGCCGGCCAGGTAGGGACGGAGCTGTTCGAAGGTCTCCTTGGCCCAGGCGATGTTGAGGTCGGTGTCAGCGGGGTCCTGCCACTGCGACACGATCAGCAGGCTGTACCCGGGGGCGCGGTGGGCGAAGGCGGTGGCGGCGGCATCGACGCGGGTGACCGCGCCGAGGTAGGGCACGATGCCCATGCCGCTCATCGGCGACGGGCACCGCCGGATCGCGTCGGCCATGACGTCCAGCGCGTCGCCTGACAGGTCGGCGAGGAACGCCGATTTCCAGTAGTTGAACGCTCCCCGGGGGTAGCCGGCGTCGCTGAGGGTATTGATCACCGGATAGGGCATGCGCTGGATCAGGTCGGCGGTCGGCGGCCCGGACGCCCGCAGCGGTTTCAGGTCCGCGTCCGCGGCCGCGGGGTCGCCGCAGTGGCAGGCGATCATCGCGGCGAGCTTGTTCTCCGGCGCGGCCGGGTCGGCGAACAGGTTGAAGTACACGGTGAGCTCGTCGGGGGCCGACTGGGTGAGGTCGCGGTAGAAGGCGAAGGCGTCCCGGGCCCGGCTGATGGGGTGGGCGACCAGGCCGCCGCAGACCGCCGACACCGGGTGCGCCCGGTATTCGAAGCTGGTGGCGACGCCGAAGTTGCCGCCGCCGCCGCGCAGCGCCCAGAACAGGTCCGGGTGCTGCTCGGCGCTGGCCGTGAGCACCTCCCCGGCGGCCGTGACGATCTCCACCGCCAGCAGGTTGTCGATAGTGAGGCCGTACTTGCCCATCAGCCAGCCCTCGCCGCCGCCGAGGGTCAGCCCGGCGATCCCCGTACTCGAGACCACCCCGCCGGTGGTGGCCAGCCCGTGACCGCCAGTGGCCCGGTTGAACTCCTTCCACGTGACCCCGCCCTGCGCCCACACGGTCCGCCGGCGGGCATCCACCTTGATGCCTTTCATCGGCGCGAGATCGATCATCAGGCCGCCATCGGTGACCGCCAGCCCGGCGACGCCGTGCCCGCCGCCGCGCACGGATATCTCGGCGGCCTGCTCACGGCCGATCCTTATCGCGTCTACCACATCGGGGACGGTGCGGCACCGGGCGATGAGCGCGGGATGCTTGTTGATCAGCCCGTTGTGGACCCGGCGAGCCTGCTCGTACCCGGCATCCCCCGGCCCGATCAGCTCGCCGGTGAACGAGGCCCGCACCTGGCCCGGAACCACGATCACGTTATCCATCTCTTTCTCCTCCCCTGGTCCTTGCTCCGGATGATGACCACGGTGGCACCTGGCCCTGCCGCCGGCGTGTCAGGACCGTGTCGGCGCCATGTCGCGGGCACGGCCTGGCCTGTGTGATCCTTTAGGAAGGGGGAGGTCATGATGGCCGTGTGGGGGTACGGGCTGCTCGGCCCGGTCGAGGTCCGGGTCGACGGCCGCGTGATAGAACTCGCCAGCGCCAGGCAGCGTTTGGTGCTTGCGATGCTGCTCCTTGACGCCGACCGGCTGGTTCCCGCCGGGCGGCTCATCAACGAGCTGTGGGGCGAGGCGCTGCCGACGGACCCGCCCGCCGCGTTGCGGACGCAGATCTCCCGCCTGCGGCGTGTGCTCGGCCCGGCCGGGGCCAGCCTGACTACCGCCGCAGGCGGATACCGGCTCAGAGTGCGGCGCGACCAGCTCGACACGACCCGGTTCGAGGACGCCCTGGCCGCCGCCTCCTCGGCGGCGGGCGAGCAAGCCCTCGGCCTCCTGGACCAGGCCCTCGCCCTGTGGCGCGGGCCCGCGCTCGCCGAGTTCGCGGGCCGGCCCTTCGCCCAGCCCGAAGCCGTCCGGCTGGACGAGCTGCGCCTGGTGGCGCGGGAACGGCGGGCGGAGCGGCTGCTGTCCTTGGGGTCCGCCGGGGACGCGGCCGCCGCCTTGCAGGCGGTCCTGGCCGAGCACCCGGAACGGGAGCGAGCCCGCGGGCTGCTCATGCAGGCCCTCTACCACGGCGGTCGACACACCGACGCCCTGGCCGCGTTCCGGTCCTGGCGCCATTACCTGTCCGAGGACCTCGGCCTTGACCCCTCCCCCGCCCTGCAGCGCATCGAACACGACATCCTGCGGCACGCGCTGCCCCCGGCGCGCACCCGGTCCCAGCCGGGAAGCTGGTCGCTGCCGCTGCCGGTGACCAGCTTCGTCGGACGCGACGAGGATCGCCTGGCCGTCACCGGACTGCTCGGTGACGTGCGGCTGCTGACCCTGCACGGGCCGGGGGGCGTGGGCAAGACCCGGCTGGCGCTGGAGGTGGCCGCCCGGATCGGCGGCCGGTACCGGGACGGGGCCCGCTTCTGCGACCTGGCCGCGATCCGGCGACCCGCAGCCGTGACCCGGGCGATCGCCACGGCGGTCGGCCTGGTTGAGCGCGCCTTCAGGCGGCTGGACGACCAGCTCATTGAGGATCTGACGGGCCGGGAACTGCTGCTGCTGCTCGACAACTGCGAGCACGTCGCGGATGCCGTCGCGGTCATCGCCGAACGCTTGCTGCGGGAAACCCGGGATGTCACCGTCCTGGCGACCAGCCGGGAACGGCTCGGGGTCGACGGTGAGCACCTGTGGCCGATCAGGCCGCTCAGCGCGGACGGCCCCGATGCTCCCGCCGTGCAGCTGTTCCTGGACCGGGCCCGCGCGGCGGACCAGGCCGCGGGGCAGCAGGCCCAGGACACCGGCGCGGTCGCAGCGCTGTGCGCCGGGCTGGACGGGCTGCCGCTGGCCATCGAGCTGGCCGCCGCCCGGCTGCCCGGAACCACGGTCAGCGAGCTGGCCGGGAACCTGGACGACCGGTTCGGCCTGCTCACTGCCGGCCGCCGCGCCGACCGCCGCCACCAGTCGCTCCGCGCCGTGGTCGACTGGTCCTACCAGCAGCTGACGCCCGCAGAACGGCGGCTGTTCGACCAGCTGTCGGTGTTCCGCGGCTGGTTCAGCATCGACGCCGCCCGCGCCGTCGCCGCCACGGACACCGCCATTGCCTCCCTCGTGCTGCGGCTGGCCGACCGGTCGCTGGTCAGCGTGCATCGTGACGACGGCGTGGCCCGTTACCGGCTCCTGGAAACGCTGCGCAGCTACGGGCTCGAACGGCTCGAAGAGCGCGGCGAGCTGGACGCGGCGCAAGGCCGACACGCCCGCTGGGCTACCGGGTTCGTGACGCAGGCGGCATGCGGGCTGCGCGGTCCCGACGAGCCGGAGTGGGCGGCCAGGCTCGACCAGCACATCGATGACCTGCGCGCCGCGCACGGCTGGCTGGCCGGACAAGACCCCGCGCTCGGCCTGCGGATGACCGCCGAGCTGCACTGGTACGCGCTGTGGCGCTGCCACTCGGAGGTGTTTCGGTGGGCCGACGTCAGCGCTGCGGCCGCCGCCGGGTCACGCTCGCCGTTCTACCCCGAGGCGCTCGCCTCCGCTGCCCTGGGCGCGGTTTACCGGGGTGACCTGCAAGCCGCCGAAACCGCAGCCCGCGTGGCCTTCGAGGCCGCGCGGCGTCTGCCCCCGGTCACTGCCCGCAGGCCGCTGCAGGCGCTCGGCGACGTCGCCATCTTCCGCGGCGAGCTCGAGCGGGCCGCGAGCCTGTATGGCAAGGCCTACGACCTGTCGGCAGGCGCCGGGGACCACCTGGACGCCGCGTGGGATGCTGCCAGCGCCGCCGCCGCCCTCGCGTATAACGGCCGCATGGAGCAGGCCCTCCTCCTGGCGGGCCGGGCCCAGGCCGCGGCCGAGGCGTCCGGCGCGCCCTCCGCGCTGGCGGTGGCCGCCTGGGCCAGGGGCGAGATCACCGCCACCACCGATCCCGGCCAGGCCCGGCCGTACCTGGTGCGGGCGGTCGGCCTCGCCGCACCCGCGGGCAACCGCCTGGTCGCCGGGCTCGCCGAGGTCTCACTGGCCGCGCTGCACGCCCGGCGTGGCGACCCGGCCGCCGCGCTGCGCTACTACCAGCAGGTCATTCCCCAGTGGCGGCAGGCCGGGGCGTGGACGCCGCAGTGGGTCACCATCCGGACCCTAATCGACCTGCTAGCCCGCGTTGGCGCCTGCCGGGACGCCGCCACCTTGTACGGCGCGGCCGCATCGGCCACCACCGGCGCGCCGCCCTACGGCGCCGACGCCGACCGCCTGCGCCTGTCAGTCACCCGGCTGCGGGACCAGCTGACCGCCGCCGAGTTCCGTGCCTGCACCGAGCAAGGCGAACGGCTGGACGGCCACCAGGTGATCGACCTGGCGCTCGACGCCATCGCACGCGCCGCTGCTATGGCCTGACCAGGCGGGAACGTGGAGGCCGGGTAAGGGCGTCGGGGAACGCGCTGCGAGCATCCTCCGAGGAGGACAGGAGGTCCCTCGGCCCAGTCATCGTCCAGCAGGACCCGAAGGAACAGCCGTGTCTGGTCTTCCGGCCGGCCGGACTTCCGCTCGACGACGCGGACCAGGCAATTGCCGTACATGCAGTAACCGCAGTATGGTACTGCAATAGCCGGTGCTGCGCTGCGGAGGTAACCCGATGACCACCAGACCAGGACTCGCCCAGCCGACGGCCGTCGCGGCGGCCTCCGGCACGGACGAGGCGACGCCGGCCGGCCGGACCGCGATCCGGACCAAGCCCATCCGGATCACTCTCGACCTCAAGCAGGCCGACTATGACGCGCTCAACCGGTGGATCGTCGGCGCCGGGGTCGAACTCGGCCAGCCGGTCAGCAGGCTCACCCTCGCCCGGTCGCTGCGGGCGATGATCCACGCCACCACGACCGATGACGGGGTGGCAGACGTCGTACTCGACCTGCTGCGCCGGGGTCAGGACTAGACGTGACGCGGATTACCGTAGACCTGGACCCGCCGGTTCACGCCACCTTGAACCTGTGGATGGCCCGCAACGCGGCCGCGATCGGGGCCCCGCACGTCAAGCTGGCCGAGGTCATCGCGGCGATGGTCGTGATAACCGCCCGGTTCGAGGATGTCACCGACGCGGTGTGCAGCCAGATCCGCCACCAGCGGGCCGCAGCAGGGGAACGCGGCGAACGCGGCCGAGGCTAAGAGATCCGGCCGTCATCTGGACGGTTACCTGCGCCCTTGATGAAATAGAACAGCGCTGTCATCAACGACGAGGCGGCTTGCTCAGACCGGAGGCGCCGAGTGGAGGCTGGCACCACGATCGCCGGACGGTACGTCCTGGACAAGGTCCTGGGCTCGGGGGGTATGGGCGAGGTCTGGCGGGGCACAGATCAGCAGCTCGAGCGGCCTGTAGCGGTGAAGGTGATGCGAGACCAACTCGCTGATCCCCGAAGATTCCAGCGTGAAGCAAGAATCGCGGCACAGTTGCAGCATCCCGGAATCACCGTGGTCCACGACTTCGGCACGCACGGCGGCCAGCCGTTCATCGTGATGGAATTGCTCCACGGCCAGGACCTGGCGCACATGCTGGGACAGGCATCTGATAGGCAACTGCCTGTCGACGTGGCTGTTTCGCTGATCATTCAGGCCGCGGAGGCGCTCCAGGCTGCTCACGCCGGCGGCGTTATTCACCGGGACCTCAAGCCCGCCAACCTATTCCTGCAGAACGACGGGCGCCTGAAGATCTGCGACTTCGGAATCGCGCGGAGAGCAAACGTAACGGACGGTCTCAGCTTTGATGGTTACCTCATCGGCACGGTCTGCTACATGTCACCGGAGCAAAGCGAAGGAGCCGGGATCGACGGGCGCAGCGACCTGTACTCGCTGGGTTGCGTGTTCTATGAGCTACTGACCGGCCAGCCGCCGTTCCCGACCGGCGAGGCAGTAGAAATTATCAGACAGCATCGCATTACGCCGCCGGTCGGGCCAGGGATGCTGCGCTCGGATATTTCCCGCGAACTGGACGTCATCGTCTTGAGCATGCTCGCCAAGAAACCCGAGGATCGGCCATCTGACGCCAGCGACGTGGCCGCAGCGCTCACGAGGCTCATGCGCAACTCCCGAGGTGGTCAGACCACGCTCCGAGGCGCGGACGTGGAGACGCTGCTCACCGTGACCGCCGAGGAGGCTGAGGCCGGTGCCACGGTCGCGCTGGCCATGAGGAACCGCACGATCCAGGTGAGCATCCCCCCAGGCGCCAAGGACGGCCAGTGGATCTGCCTCACAGGCAAGGGCCCACCCGGAGAGCGCGGCGGCCCGGCGGGCGATCTCTACGTTCAGGTCCAGATAAAGCCGCAGCAGCGGGTCGAGGCGCCCCGGACGCACGTGGTGGATCCCCACGGGCGAGGAGATTTCACTACGGTAACGGCAGCGATCAGGGCGGCGAGACCGGGAGACAGCATCTTGGTGCGGCCTGGACTGTACGAGGAAGACCTGATCGTGGACAAGCCGCTGACTATTTCCGGCGAGGGCCCGCTCGCCGACATCGAGATCCGGGCCCGCAACACTCATGTTCTGTCGTTCCAGGCAGCTACCGGGCTGGTCTCGAACCTGACGCTACGCCAGACAGGAGGCGACGACTATCACGGTGTGGAGATCAGGCGGGGACAGCTACAACTCGATGGCTGCGACATCAGCAGCCAGAGCGCAGCGTGCGTCGGCATCCGGGACGGCGCTGAGCCGCTCCTGCGCCGGAACTACATCCACGATGGCGCGAAAAGCGGCGTGCTGTTCCGCGACGGCGGCGAAGGCATACTAGAGGATAACGATATTACCCGCAACGGCACCTCGGGTGTGATCATCAGGGCCGGGGCTAAAGCAACACTGCGCAGAAACCGGATCCAGGGGAACGACCAGAGCGGCGTTTTCGTCTACGACCGCGCCTCCGGCACACTGGAGGATAATGATATTACCGGCAACGGCCTCGTGGGCGTGTCCGTCAAAACTAGTGCCAAAGTCTTCGTGCGCGGCAACCGGATTACACGTAATGAACGTGAGGCCATATGGGTTCGCGAGCGCGGGCGCGCCGTGGTGGAAGACAACGACCTGAGGCATAATGCCCACGGCGCATGGGACATCGCGCCGGGTTCCCAGGGATACGTTACTCGCGCGCGCAACCGGGAAAGATAGAGCGCGGTTGCCATAAGCAGACACGTGTCCGACGGCCTCCAGGATCATCGGGGTGGCGCGGCGGATCGAGCGTTCGGCGTCGCCCCGGGGGCACCAACCGCAGGGACGGCCCCCGCTGGCACCTCGCCGGGCGGCTGACCCTACTGAGTCCCGGCAAGTTGACCTGCTGGACCGCATGGCCGGTTCGCGCCTGCTGACGCATTGCAGGCGGCCTGGATGCGTGGCATCACGGGTAGGACACTGACCGTAGCCTTGCGCATGACGGAACCTATCTGTCGCCGGCTGACGAGGATGGGACTTTTCTGTCGTCGGCTGGGGAGGAATAGGTGGCATTGTCCGGCTGATGCGTGGCTGAGGAGATGATCAGTGCCAATCGCGCTGCTCGAGACGAAGTTGTATGTCCCGAGGTCGCGGCGTGGTCTGGTGCCGCGCCGGCGGCTGAGCGAGCGGCTGGACCGGGGGGCGGAGTCGAAGCTGGTGCTCGTTTCCGCGCCTGCTGGTTTCGGCAAGACGACGCTGCTCACCGAGTGGCTTGCGGCGAGACCGGCGGCGCTGGCCGATGAGCGGCTCGCGGCGTGGCTGTCGCTCGATCGGGGCGACAATGATCCGGCATCCTTCTGGACCTATGTGATCGCCGCATTGCGGACGGTGGCATCCGGGGTAGGTGAGAGTGCGCTGGCCCTTCTGAACGCGACGCAGCCGCCCCCGATCGAATCGTTGCTGACCACGCTGCTCAACGACCTGGGCGCCGTGGCCGGCGAGATCGTGCTGGTGCTCGATGACTACCACGTCATCGATGCGCGTGATGTGCAGGACGGGATGGCGTTCCTGCTCGACCACCTGCCTCCGCGGCTGCATGTGGTGATCGCCAGCCGGGCCGATCCCGCGTTGCCGCTGGCACGGATGCGAGCGCGCGGTGAGCTGGCCGAGATTCGCGCGGCCGAGTTGCGCTTCACCGCTGATGAGGCCGCGGCGTACCTCAACGAGATGATGGGCCTGCAGCTGACAGCGCGGGACGTGGCCGCACTGGAGGGGCGCACCGAGGGTTGGATCGCCGCGCTTCAGCTGGCGGCGCTGTCGATGCAGGGGCGAGACGATGTCGCGGGCTTTATTGCCGGTTTCGCGGGCGATGACCGTTACGTGGTCGATTACCTGGCCGAGGAGGTGCTGGCGCGTCAGTCCGATCGTGTGCAGGCCTTCCTGCTGCAGACCTCTATCCTGGGTCGGCTGAGCGGTCCGCTGTGCGATGCGGTCACCGGGCAGGGGGGCGGCAAGGGGATGCTGGAGGCGCTGGACCGGGGGAACTTGTTCCTGGTCGCGCTGGATGACCGCCGCCGGTGGTATCGCTACCACCACCTGTTCGCTGACGTGCTGCAGGCGCGGCTGCTGGACGAGCAGCCCGGCCAGGTGCCGGACTTGCACCGCCGGGCGAGCGAATGGTACGCGCAGAACGGCGAGCTGTCCGAGGCCGTCGACCACGCGCTGGCCGCCGGGGATTTCGAGCGAGCGGCCGGCTTGGTCGAGCTGGCGATCCCGGCAATGCGCAGGACCAGGCAGGAGGTCAGGCTGCGTGGCTGGCTCGAGGTGCTCCCCGACGAGGTGGTCCGGGTCAGGCCGGTGCTCAGCGTTTACTTTGCCGGGGCATTGCTGCTAGGCGGTGAGTTCGAGGGAGTCGAGGGGCGGCTGCGGGATGCCGAGCGGTGGCTGGAGCCACCGACGGGCGGCTATGAGGAACCGCAAGTCCCGTCGGCGGAGATGGTCGTCGCCGACGAGGAGGAATACCGCCGTCTCCCTGCGACGATCCAGCTATACCGTTCCGCCTTGGCCCTGGCCCGGGGCGATGTGCCTGGCACTGTCCGGCATGCGCAGCGGGCGTTCGATCTTTCGCCTGAGCAGGACCACCTCTGCCGTGCTTCGGCGGCGGGCATGTCGGGGCTTGCGTTCTGGACGAGCGGGGATCTGGAGGCCGGGTATCGGGCCTACTCCGCGTGCGTGGAGGGCCTGCGGGGGGCCGGGTTCGTCGCTGACATCCTGGGTTGCTCGATCGCGCTGGCGGATATCCGGAGTACGCAAGGCCGTCTCGGCGAGGCGCTGCGCACCTTGGAGCAGGCGTTGCAGCTTGCAGGTGAGCAGGGCGGGTCAGTGCTGCGGGGAACCGCGGACATGTACGTGGGCATGAGTGAGATCGCCTGCGAGCGCGATGACCTGCATGCCGCTGCACACCTTCTGCTGCGAAGCCAGGAACTCGGCGAGCAGGCCGGGTTGCCGCAGAACCGGTACCGCTGGCGGGTGGCGATGGCCCGGGTCGCGCAGGCCGAAGGAAACCTGGCCGGCGCGCTCGGCCTGCTCGACGAGGCGGAGCGCCTGTATGTGAGCGACTTCTTCCCGAACGTGCGGCCGGTGCCGGCCGTGAGGGCAAGGGCCTGGATCGCGCAGGGCAGACTCGGTGAAGCTCTGGGCTGGGCGCGTGAGCAGGGCCCGTCCGTCGATGACGACCTCAGTTACCTGCGGGAGTTCGAGCACATCACCCTGGCCCGGCTGCTCCTGGCGCGGGACCGGGGCGAGGGTGGGGAGCGCTCTGCGCACGAGGCGGCCCGGCTCTTGGAGCGGCTTCTGCTGGCGGCGGAGGCGGGGGGCAGGACGGGACGCGTCATCGAGATCCTGGTGCTGCGGGCGCTCGCGCACCAGGTGCTGGGGGACATCCCGGCTGCGCTTGGCTTCGTGGACCGCGCGGTGACGCTGGCCGAGCCGGAGGGCTATGTCCGGGTCTTCGCAGATGAGGGGCGGCCGATGACTTCCCTGCTGAGAGCGGCCGCGAAACCGGGGACCCGGCGGGACTATGTCCGCCGGCTCCTGGCCGCCGCGAGCGGGATCGAGCAGAACGGCCCAACGGAGCAGGCCCTGATCGAGCCGCTGAGCGACCGCGAACTGGACGTCCTCCGGCTGCTCGGAAGCGAACTGGACGGCCCGGCCATCGCCCGCGAGCTCATGGTGTCCCTGAACACCATGCGGACCCACACCAAGAACATCTACGCCAAACTCGCGGTGACCAACCGCAGGGCAGCGGTCCGCCGAGCCGCCGAACTCAACCTGCTGCCGCGAACCCACCTCCGCCGGGCTTGAGCCACCGGTCACGGATCCAGCTCACAGCGCCCACCGGCCATCCGGCGACCGCACTCCCCCGCCTGAATCACCACGTCACTCACCAGGTGTGGTGATGCCTACTCACCACATCCGCTCATAGCTTCCGATCAGACCCAGGAAGGCTCGCAAGGCCCGGCGGAGATCCAGCCAGGCGGGCACCAGCAGAGGGAGCACTATGAGCGCGATACCGGCCGGCCGCCATCAGGACCCGGAATGGTACGAGATCCGCGTCCAGGGGCACCTCGACGCCCGGTGGGCCGCCTGGTTCGACGGGCTGGCCATTGCCCACGGCAGCGACCGCACCACCACCATCGAGGGCCTGGTAGCGGACCAGGCGGCGCTGCATGGATTGCTGCAGAGAATACGCGACCTGGGCCTGCCCCTGATCTCGGTCAATCACGTCGCCCCCGGCCATCCCACGGCGCCCGCCGCCGAGGCCCGATAACCCGGCAGCTTCACGAACAGGAGACCGACATGGCCACCACCGTCCGAACCCCGGCGACCAAAGCGCCGGCGAAAGGAGCCCCGATGAGCTCGACCAGGAAGACCGCGCTCGTCGCGGGCGTCTTCTACCTGATCACTTTCATCTCGATCCCCACACTGGCCCTCTACGGCCCGGTGAAGAACCACCGGGACTGGATCCTCAGCTCCGGCGGCCACACTGCCGTGCTCGTGGGCGGCTTCCTCGAGGTGATCGTCGCCCTCGCCGGCATCGGCACCGCCGTCACGCTGTACCCGGTGGTCAAGCGGCAGAACGAAGGCACCGCGCTTGGCTTTGTCGCCGCTCGCGTCCTGGAAGCCGGCATGATCTTCACCGGTGTCGTCAGCCTCCTGTCGCTGGTGACCTTGCGACAGCACCTGGGTGGAGCGGCCGGAGCAGATGCGGCCTCGCTCGTCACTACCGGCGCGTCACACGTCGCGGTCTATAACTGGGCGTTCCTGCTCGGACAGAGCCTCATGCCGGGCATCAACGCACTGCTGCTGGGCTCGTTGATGTACCGGTCCCGCCTGGTGCCCCGTGTCATCCCCATGATCGGGCTCATCGGAGCTCCCCTGCTCATCGCCTCCGTATTCGCGACGCTGTTCGGCGGCATCGCGCAGTACTCCTCCCTGGCTGCGCTCGCCGCACTCCCGGTGGCCGCCTGGGAGTTCTCGCTGGGCGTGTGGCTGGTCATGAAGGGCTTCAAGCCCTCCCCGATCACAACCGGAATCGCCGCCGCCACCACGCCGGCCGCCCGCCAGGACGTTGCCGTCTAACCGCCGGCCAACACGGCCGGGCCCGCAAGGGCCGCCAGGCGCGGGAATGCTGGCCTCCGCTCCGTGTTATACCCCTAGGGGTATATTGAGCAGAGAGAATGAGGAAGATCGTGAGCACCATCGCACTGACCAAGGACACGTTCGAGGACACCGTCACCAAGGAGGGCATCACCCTGGTGGACTGGTGGGCTTCCTGGTGCGGGCCATGCCGGAGGTTCGCCCCGGTCTTCCAGGCCGCCAGCGGGCAGCACCCGGACATCACGTTCGGCAAGGTCGACACCGAAGATCAGCCGGAGCTAGCCTCCGCCGCGCGGATCACCTCGATCCCCACGCTGATGGCCTTCCGCGACGGCATCCTGGTGTTCTCCCAGCCCGGCGCGCTGCCAGCCGCCGCGCTCGAGCAGGTCATCGAGGCGGTCCGCGGCCTGGACATGGACGAAGTCCGCGGCAAGCTCGCGCGGCCCGAAGCGGAGCGGGCGCGCCGGTGAGCTACGGCAGCAGCGTCAGCCTGGACGTCCCGTTCAGCGAGGCAGTCGCCCGCGTCCGCGCCGCGCTCGCCGGGCAGGGGTTCGGCGTGCTCACCGAGATCGACGTGACCGCCACCCTCAAGGCCAAGCTCGGCGAGCAGATCGAGGACTACGTCATCCTCGGCGCCTGCAACCCGCCGCTCGCC
>Ga0310914_10002094_pt1 | contig 13303 bp, 12 predicted proteins | sample GREbulkMGAN108_FD_203450 | JGI IMG/M metagenome (GOLD analysis project Ga0310914, IMG submission 203450) | Lab enrichment of tropical soil microbial communities from Luquillo Experimental Forest, Puerto Rico - GRE.bulkMG.AN108 | ecosystem: Environmental > Terrestrial > Soil > Tropical forest >... | reverse complement strand
CCGGGCGAAGGTTGACGTATTGATCGAACTCGCGCCGGAACTTGATCAGCGAGCCCCACAGGGAGATGTGATCGGGAATCTTGGCGGGCCAGCCGACCGCGCCGAAATAGATCGCGTCGTGCTTGCCGATCTTCTGCTTCCAGTCGTCCGGCATCATCTGGCCGTGCTTTTCATAATAGTCGTAGGAGGCGAAATCGAAGTGATCGAACTGCACGGCGATGCCATGCTTTTTCGCCGCCGCCTCGATGACGCGCAGACCCTCGGGCATGACTTCCTTGCCGATGCCGTCGCCGGGGATGACCGCGATCCGGTATGGTTTCTTTGAGCTGTTCATCGGGGAATTCCTTGTCGTGCCGGCCTTTAGTCCCGCTACTGATCCGATTTTGAGGTTCGCCAAGGGAACTGGCGGCAGATGGTCGCGAACCTCAATCCGCCTGGCGTGATCGCCCTGCAATGGACCAAACCGGGAGTTTGCGCAACGCTGCAGTGCAATGTTGACCGTGGCTCGGCCTGCCGCCTAGTTTTTTCGATCCCTCATCGTTCCCCTGCCCAACCAGCGAGAACTCCCATGGACCTGCATCTGCGCGGCAAGCGTGTTTTGATCACTGGCGCGTCGAAAGGCATCGGCGCGGCCGCGGCCGAATCCTTTGCCGAGGAAGGCTGTCACTTGAGGCTCGCCGCGCGCAGCGGCGATCGGTTGAAGGCGCTGGCGGAGCGCCTGCGCTCGCAGCACCAGATCGACGCCACCATCCACATCACCGATTTGCGCAAGAGCGAAGACATTCAACGGCTGGTGAAGGAAGCCTCCGACATCGAGATCCTCGTCAACAATGCCGGCGACATTCCCGGCGGATCGATCGACAAGATCGACGAACCGACCTGGCGCCACGCCTGGGAACTGAAGGTGTTCGGGTATGTCAACCTGACGCGGGCGATCTACGCCCAGATGAAAGCGCGCGGCGGCGGCGTGATCGTCAACGACATCGGCGCGGCCGGCGAAAAATTCGATGCCAACTACATCTGCGGCAGCGCCGGCAACGCAGCACTGATGGCGTTCACCCGCGCATTGGGCGGAAAAAGCCTCGCCGACAATATCCGCGTGGTCGGCATCAATCCCGGCCCGGTCGGCACCGACCGCCATGTCACTCTGTTGAAGACTCGCGCGAAACATCAGTTCGGTGACGAGAGCCGCTACAAGGAGTTCCAGAAAGGCATGCCGCTCGGCCGGCCCGCCCATGCCAGGGAGATCGGCGATCTCATGGCCTTCCTCGCCTCCGACCGCTCCGGCTATACCTCGGGTGTGATCTTCACCGTGGATGGCGGCCTCGCCGCGGGTTGGGGTTGAAAGCTCCGTCGCCCGTGGAACGACGTTCACCCGCCCGTGCGCGCGAACAACTGCCGGATCAGCGTCGTGATCCGGCCCATCGGCGCAAGCATCTCATTCATGACCGAAAAATGGTCGGCGCCCGGAATCTCTTCATAGGTCACCGGCAGGCCATATTTCGCACGATGGCCGGCAAAATCCGAGGTCTGCCTGCGCAGCAGCGGCAGTTCCGCCGAACCGACTACCAGCGACAGCGGCTTCGTCGGCCCTCCCGCTTGCATCATCGGCGAGTTGCGGCGCGAGGCCGCCTCGTCGAGAGAGAGCTTGACGTTGAGATAGGAATGGCGGATCGGCTCGAGATCGTAGATGCCGCTGATGCCGAGCCCTGCCCTTACCTTCGCATGCGACAGCGCCATCGCGGTGAGATGGCCGCCCGCCGACCAGCCGGAAACCACGATACCTTTGTCGTCGCCGCCAAGCGTCGGCAATTGCGCAACCAGAAAATCGATGCCGGCATGAATCTCGGCAACGATCTGATCGAGCGTCGCCTCGGGAGCGAGCGTATAGCCGATCAGCGCGACATTGATGCCGTATGCCATCGGACCTTCGGCAAACAGCGAAAAGTTCTCTTTCGCCCGGCGCTGCCAGTAGCCGCCGTGGATGAACAGCAGCGTCGGCGCGTTCTTGCGCGCTGGCAAAAAATCGATGCGATTGCGATCGCGCGGGCCATATCGGAGATCGAGATGGTCGGGATGACGCTTGCGCAGTTCGGCAGAAGCGGCGTCCCAGCTCGCAACGATCTCGTCGCTATTCTTGACCGCATCGCCGTTGTTGAGGCCGCGGTCCAGCTCCTGCCGGCTCAATTTTCGCCAGTCGGGTGCATCTGACGGCGTCGACATTTGGAAACCTCCGCGCTCGTTGCCACCGGGTCCGAAAATGTTCTACAGCATGACGCAACTCGCCGCCACGACGCGAAACAAATGGAGAGACGGCATTGGCTGACCAGGGACTGGTGCGGGAAACCGCTTGCGCAATCGTCGACAGGCTCAAGCGCGGCGAGATCACGCCGCTCGATCTGCTCGACGCGCTGGAAGAGCGGATCGGCGAGGTCGATACGAAGGTCAACGCACTGCCGATCCTCTGCTTCGACCGCGCCCGGACTCACGCCAGAGCCCTGATGCAAAAACCGGCCGGCGAGCGCGGACTGCTCGCGGGCCTCCCGGTGCCGATCAAGGACCTGTTCGACGTCAAGGGCGTGCGCAACACGCAGGGCTCACCGATCTTCAAGGACAGGATTTGCGAGCAGTCGGACATCGTCGTCGAGACCCTCGAAGCCAACGGCGCGGTCGTCTACGCCAAGTCAAACACGCCGGAATTCGGCGCGGGCGCGCACACCTTCAACGAGGTGTTTGGCGCCACGCTCAATCCGTGGGACACCTCCAAATCCGCTGCCGGCTCTTCGGGCGGCGCGGCCGTCGCGCTCGCGACCGGCATGGCCTGGCTCGCGCACGGCACCGACATGGGTGGCTCCTGCCGCAATCCCGCGAGCTTTTGCGGCGTCGTCGGCCTGCGGCCGAGCATCGGCCGGGTCGCGCATTCGCCGAAGTTCAAAATCGACCGCAATCTCACCGTTCACGGACCGATGGCGCGCAACGTCGAGGACCTCGCGCTGTTGCTCGATGCGATGAGCGGCGAGCATCCGGCCGACCCGCTGTCGTTGCCACGGCTCGCAACCTCGTTCCTTTCCGCAGCCCGCGACGGCAAAAATCCGAAGCGCGTTGCCTATTCGCCGGATCTCGGCATCACCCCGGTTGATCCCGAGGTCGTCAGCGTCACGCGCAAAGCGGCGCAGCGCTTTGCCGACGCCGGCGCAATCGTCGAGGAAGCTCATCCGGACTTGCGCGAAGCCCATGAATGCTTCCACGTGTTGCGCGCGTTCGATTTCGCCATCAGCAAGGCCGCCCTGTTGCGCAAGCATCGCGATCTGCTCAAGCCCGAGGTGATCTGGAACATCGAACAAGGGCTCAAGCTCACGGTCGAGCAGCTCGAGCGCGCCGAGGCGCAGCGCATGACACTCGCCGAGCGCGCGCTGAAATTCTTCGAGACCTACGATCTCCTGCTGTCGCCCGCGACCATCGTCCCTCCCTTTCCTGTCCAGGACCGCTATGTCGCCGAGTGCGCCGGAAAGACATTCGACAATTACGTCGAATGGCTCGGCATCGTCTACGCGATCACGCTCGCCTGTTGCCCGGCGCTGTCGCTACCCTGCGGCTTCACTGCTTCCGGCCTGCCGGTCGGCCTGCAAATGGTGGCGCGGCCGCGCGCCGAGGCCGAGCTTCTGGCGGGCGCAAAAGTGCTGGAGGATATCTTGGGCTTGCGCGACACGACCCCGATCGATCCGAGGCCGGCAAGAATTTAGGCCTCCCGGTGAGGAGTTCCGGGCGCAGCCGTAGCGTTCGTGGCGGATGAAAGTTGCTTCCGCATGTCGGCGGAGAAGATGCGCCTCTCCCAGATACGGATCGAGATCGCGGCTAGCCTTGACCCTGTTTGCCCGCGGTCACGATCGCGGCCGCCAGCGCCATCTTGGTCTGCTGCACGATGTCCTCGATCAATTCCTCGCGAGTGACCTGCGCCGCGTGACCGGTAATTAGCCCCTGCTCCGCCAGTGTGATCATCCCGTGCAGCGCCACCCAGATTTGCAGCGCGTGGCGCTCGCGCAACAATCCAACGGCCGGCGCCTCAAACGATTCCACCAGCAGCGCAAAGGCTTCCTTTGCCGCCATGTGAAGCTCGCTATCCGTTGTCGCACAGGCCATGGTTCGCGATGCGAACATCAGCCGATAAATCCCGTTCCGCCGCAGGCCGAAATCGAGCGCGGCTGAGGCGAAACGCGACAGTTTCGAGCGTTTCGACGGTTTTCGAATTGCCTCGCGCAAGACCGCGTTGAATTGCCGGAAGGCTTCGGCCGTCACCGCCTGCAACAGCGCCTCGCGGTCGGCGAAATGCCGGTAGGGCGCCGGCTGCGACACGCCGAGCTTTTTCGCGAGGCCCTTGATGCTGATAGCTTCGGGCCCCTCGCGCTCGGCTTCCCGCAGGGCAGCCTGCACGAGCGCTTCCCTGAGGTCCCCATGGTGATAGGTATTGACCGGTTTGCGCTGCAGGGGCGACATCGGGAGCGACAATCTTTTCTCTTGCGGCCGGGCGCGATGCTAATGTAATAGACTATAACTTAAGGCTCGGTCAACGAGCCGTCAAAGGAAATTGCGCCGAAACAAGAAAACGAGGCGCGCAGGCCTCAAGAGTTTGGCCGTCAGCTCAGGGAGAAGCCGTCGCGATGGCAAAAAAGCTGAAAATCCACGTCGACCAGGACAAATGCCAGGGGCACGCTCGCTGCAAATCGCTCGCACCCGAATTGTTCGAGCTCGACGAATACGGGAACGCCCATGAAGTGGGCGACGGCTCGGTACCCGAAGGCCTGGAAGACAAGGCCTGGCTCGCCCAGACCAATTGCCCGGAAATTGCGATCGAGGTCACCGAGGAGTGAGTTCCCCGGCGGCCAGCCTCGAACCTCACGAACAAAACCAGAGGATTTTGCGCTGATGTCCGACTCTGCCCCTGTCATGCCCGAACACCCGCCCGTCACCGATTGGGTGCACGATTTCGACCACACCGATCCGCGCTGGACGGAGAACCCGTATCCGATCTGGAACGAACTGAGGGCCGCCTCGCCCGTGGTTCACACAGAACGCTTCCTCGGCTGCTACATGCCCACGACCTATGAGGCGGTGCGCGAGATCGCCCACGACACACACCATTTCTCCTCGCGCCGCGTGATCGTGCGCGACGTCAGACCGGAGGTCACCAACCCCGCCCCGCCGATCACCTCCGATCCGCCGGAGCACAAGCCGGCCAAGCAATTGCTGCTGCCCCCATTCACGCCCGACGCGATGAAGAAGCTGGAACCTCGGGTCCGCGCGATCTGCAACGAGCTGATCGACGCGTTCATCGCCGACGGCAAATGCGACGCCGCCGCGCGCTACACCAAGCACATTCCGGTTCGCGCCATCGCTCACATGCTCGGCATCCCCGAAAAGGACGGCGACCTCTTCATCAAATGGATTCACGAGATCCTCGAGCTCGGTATCAAGGACGATGACACGCTGATGCGGGCGGTCCACGAGATGACCGCCTATTTTGCCGGCCATATCGAGCACCGCAAGACGCACCGGACCGACGACCTGATTTCCACGTTGATGCATGCCCGCGACAAGAACGGCCAGCCGCTTTCCGATGCCCATGTGCTGGGCTCGCTGCGCCTGCTGCTGATCGCAGGCATCGACACGACCTGGAGCGCAATCGGTTCCTCGCTCTGGCATCTCGCCCGGACGCCGGCCGACCGCGAGCGCCTGGTCCGCGAGCCGGAGCTGATGCCGACAGCGGTGGAAGAGCTGCTGCGCGCCTATTCCCCCGTCACCATGGCGCGCGAGGTGATGAAGGAAACGACCATCTCGGGCTGCCCGATGAAGCCCGGCAACATGGTCCTGCTGTCGTTCCCGGCCGCCAACCGCGACCCCGCAATGTTCTCCGACGCCGACAAGGTCGTGCTCGATCGGAAGGAGAACCGTCATGCGGCGTTCGGCCTCGGCATTCACCGCTGCGTCGGCTCCAATCTTGCGCGCATGGAGATGACCGTCGCGCTGGAGGAATGGCTGAAGCGCATCCCCGATTTCAGGCTCGACCCCGCCGGCAAGGTCACCTGGTCGGAAGGCACGGTGCGTGGACCTCGGCAACTTCCGATGCTATTCGGAAAGCTGGCCTGAACACTCAAGCAAAGAGCAGGCCGCCAAAAAGGAGGTCTGCCTTGACCGATCAGGTCCTGGCAAAGGGAAGCGTTTCGTTGTTCGGCGGCACGGCGCCCGCGGTCGCGCTCAATTTTCAAGAGCCTTGGGCATGAAGATTGGTTCTATTATTATCTGAGCGGCAGATCTTCCTGTCGCTCCTGATCTATTCGACCATGCGCGACACCAGGCATGACTCGGCGATGCACCGGCACCGATAGCAAGAAGCGAATGACATGGCCGACGATCGAGAGCCGCCGCCGGACTCCAAACTGACGCGCACCAAGCAGCGCTGGGCCGCGGAAGGTCGCTTCCTCACCGGCAAGGTCGCCCGTTCCGAGGAGCAGCGATTGCCGCCCGGGCAGCACCTCACGAAGGACTGGCCGACGCTCGATCTTGGGCTCACGCCCGGTATTTCGCGCGAGCGCTGGCGGCTCGACGTCTACGGCGCCGTTGAAAACCCCCTGTTCTGGGATTTTGCGGCATTCACGGCGCAGCCGCAGTCGAGATTCGTCTCCGATATCCACTGCGTCACCACCTGGACGCGCTACGACAACCAGTGGGAGGGACTTTCCACCCGCGATCTGCTCGGCGCGTGCCGGCCGCGTGACGACGCGCGCTTTGTTGTGCTGCATTCCTACGACGGCTACACCACCAATCTCGCACTGGAAGATTTTGCGGCCGATGACGCCTTGCTCGCGCATAGCTGGTCGGGCGCGCCGTTGACGACGGAACATGGCGGCCCGGTGCGACTCGTGGTGCCGCATCTCTATTTCTGGAAAAGCGCCAAATGGCTGAAGGCCATCGAATTTCTCGGCGCCGATGCGCCGGGCTACTGGGAGGTCCGCGGCTACCATAACCGGGGCGATCCATGGACCGAGCAGCGCTATTCCGGCGATTGAACCGTTTAACTCTCCAACCGAGGGAGAGGTAAGCACCGTCATTGTGGAGGCTGATGATGCCGAGCGAACGTTTCCAATTCGAAGGCGAAGGCGGCGTTCAACTTGCCGCCGCGCTTGAACTGCCCGAGGGCGAGCCGGTCGCCTATGCGCTGTTCGCGCACTGCTTCACCTGCGGCAAGGACGTGCTCGCGGCCAAACGCATCGCGGTGGCGCTGAGCATGAAGGGGATCGCGGTGCTGAGGTTCGATTTCACGGGCCTCGGCTCCAGCGAAGGCGACTTCGCCAACTCGACCTTTTCTTCGAACGTCGCCGATCTCGTGCGCGCCGCCGCTCATCTGCGCGGAACGCGCAGCGCGCCGGCGATCCTTATCGGCCATAGCCTGGGAGGAGCCGCGATCCTTGCCGCCTCGGCAAAAATCCCCGAAGCAAGGGCGGTGGTCACCATCGCTGCACCGTCGGATCCCTCGCATGTCACCGGTCTGTTCAGGGACCGTCTCGAGGACATCCGCAAGGACGGCGAAGCGGAAGTCTCGCTCGCGGGCCGCGCCTTCACCATCAAGCGCGAATTCCTCGACGATGTTGCCGAGCACAACCTGATGGCCGATATCGGCAAACTGCACAGGGCGCTGCTTGTCATGCACTCGCCGACCGACGACACGGTCGGCATCGAGAATGCCACCCGCATCTTCGTGACGGCCAGACATCCGAAAAGCTTTGTCTCGCTCGCGGGCGCCGATCATCTCCTAAGCCAGAAGCGCGACTCGACCTACGTCGCCGACGTGATCGCCGCCTGGGCCACGCGCTACATCGACGCCGGCGCGACCGAGCAACCCGTGAATACCGGCGAAGCGCCGCGCCGGGTCGTGGTGCGCGAGACCCGCGACAGCAAATTCCAGAACGCGGTCACGGTCGGACCACATCGTATTGTGGCCGACGAGCCGGTCGCTGCCGGCGGCGAGGATTCCGGACCCGGACCCTACGACCTGCTGCTGGCTGCGCTCGGCGCTTGCAAATCGATGACCATGCGGCTTTACGCCGACCGCAAATCGTTCCCGCTCGAGCGGGCGACCGTTACGCTCGCCCACAGCAAGATCTATGCGAAGGACTGCGCAGAATGCGAAACACGGGAAGGCATGCTCGACCAGATCGAGGTTGCGATCGGCCTCGAAGGTCCGCTCGATGCCGACCAGCGCAAGCGCATCCTCGAAATCGCCGACAAATGCCCGGTGCACCGCACGCTGACCTCCGAAATTCACATCGTGACCAGAGCGGCGGATTAACGTAATAATGAGGTGCATCGCGTGTCCGGCGAACCGAGCAGCGCTTCGCTCAAGGACCGCATCACTCCGCAGAGAGCCTGCCCATGCCCGCCGTGGCACGCATCGATCCCAAGACCGTCTTCACATCAGAGGAATGGAGCCGCCTGACCTCGCGCAGCGCGTGGCGCCCGTTGTGGCTGGTCGTGCACGCCTGGGGCACGATTGCGGCGGCGGTTGCGCTGGTCGCGCTTTGGCCCAATCCGTTGACCTGGCTGATCGCCGTCATGATCGTCGGCACGCGCCAGCTTGGACTGGCCATCCTGATGCACGAAGCTGCCCATGGCGGGCTCTCGACCAACAAGACAATCAACGAGTTTGTCGGGCAATGGCTGTGCGCGGTGCCGGTCGGCGCCGATCTTGCGAGCTACCGCACCTATCATCTGGCGCATCACAGGTTCACCCAGCAGCCGGAAGATCCCGATCTGTCGCTCTCGGCGCCCTTCCCGATTTCAAAGGAGAGCTATCGGCGCAAGGCATTTCGCGATCTCAGCGGGCAAACATTCGTGAAGCAGCGCCTGCCGCTGTTCCTCTCGCTGTTCAAGCGTTCAGCCGGCGACGAGCCGGTCACGCATGAGAGCTTTTTGGCGAGCGGGCGGGACAAGATGGCGCGCTTTCTTTGTGTGAACGCGCTGCTGTTTGTCCTGTTCTGGCTTGCCGGCGCGGGCATCTGGTATTTCGGCGTCTGGCTGGTTGCGATGGCGACCTGGCTGTCGCTGGTGACGCGCATCCGCAACATCGCCGAGCACGCCTGCACCTCGACCCACGAGGATCCGTTCAGCCACGCCCGCACTACGCTGGCCGGTCCGATCGAGCGGGCTCTGATTGCGCCCTATTGGGTGAATTATCACGCCGAGCATCACCTGTTCATGTATCTGCCGTGCTACCGGCTGCCGGAGGCACACCGCTTGCTGGTCGAGAAGGGCCTGGTCAAGCGCATGGAAGTGCGGCCCGGCTATCTCGAGGTGATGCGGCTTGCGACGTCGCGCACTTAAGTAGCAGCCAGCGGCCGGACCCGCAGCGCGCCGCGCAGGCCGGCGGCGGCACCGAGCAGTATGCCGGCGACCGCGATGAAGGAGGCGAAAGCCAGCGTCGACAATCCCGTCAGCCCCTGCCCGACCGAACAGCCGAGAGCCATCACGCCACCAATTCCCATCAGCGCGGCGCCTCCGGCCGAGCGCAGCATGTGCTGCGGCGATTGATAGCCTTCGAGGTGGAAGCGGCCCGTCGCGAGCGCCGTCACCAGGCTCCCCAGAAGGACGCCGCCGACGGTCGCGATCCCAAAATTGAGTGTCGATCCCGTCGACAGCATCACGTATTGCAAGGCGTCCGCGATTGGCGCGACAAAAGTCAGCGATGCCACCGGAACGGGGTTGAATTCATCGGCACCGAGATAGCCCGTCGCGTACCAGCCTGCCGCAATCAACAAACCAACCATCACTCCGGCCACGACCTGCCCCGGCGATCTCCGGAACGGCGGGTGCGCCAGCGCGAAAATGATCAGTGCCGAACTGATCAGGGAGGCCGAAAACCCGCGCGCCTGCTGCATGCTCATGCCGGCGCTCGACAACACCGCCGGCAGGGAGGTGGCCTTCACCGTCACCTGCGAAACCCCAATCGCCGCGATCCGTGCCGGCGCGATCAGTCCTTTGAGCGTGATCTCGGCGAAAATGCCGAGCACGATGACCACCACGAAAGAACGGAGATTGCCGCGGCCGAGCAGCACCAGCGCGCGTGAGCCGCAGCCGTTCGACAGAACCATGCCGTAACCGAACAACAGCCCACCGAAGAACATCACGGGCGCCGAAAACTGCGGCTGCAGGTAGATCGACTTGGTCAAATCGATCGACCCGCGCTCTGCCAGAAGCTGCGAGGCAGCGATCGCAATGCCCATCGCCAGCGCATAAGTGCGCACCAGGCGCCCGTCGCCTTCCGCCCACCATCCGCGCAGGCTGCTCACCATGCAGAAGCCGGAGAGCAGGCCGACCGAACCATAGACAAGGCCGATCATCAGGCCGGCAAAGACGGCGATGTGATTGGAATCCATCAGTGCTCCCCCGTCATGGCGGGCGAAGCGAAGCAATCCGGTTGTCTAACCCTGATGACACTTGAGATTACTTGTCGCTTCGCTCCTCGCAATGACGGTTTCGGTGGACGGGTCAGGGCTTCAAGATCACGCGGTCGCGTGAGGAACCGGCGACCGCGACAAAGGCGCGCTTGGCTTCTTCTAGGGGATATATCGCAGCCGCATTGATCGGAAACGGCTTCAGATACCCGCCGGCAAATCCGGGCGCAAGCTCGCGCAGCACCTCGCCCGTCGCAATCGACGACAGGCCGAGCGTATCGATCCCGACATAGGTGTGCTGACCGCGATAGAACTCCAGGATGTTGAACTGCACGACGCGCTCGATGGCCGCGATCAGAATCTGCCGCCCGCGCAGGGCCAGCGATCTGTGTGCGGCCGAAAAATAGGGATCGCCGACCGTGTTGAAGACGATGTCGGCACCATGGCCGCCCGTCAGCTCGCGAACGCGCGCGGCCACGTCGGTAGAGGACGCGTCGATCACCTCGACGGCGGAATTGGCGTGGCCTTCATAAGGCTCGCTCTTGCGCACCACGCCGATCACCCGCGCGCCGCGCCATGTGGCGATTTGCACTGCAGCCTGACCGACCTTCCCGTTGGCGCCCATAACGAGCACGATCTCGCCGGGCTTCGGAAGGCACGCACGGCGAAACCCCTCCATTGCGGTGACGAAGGGAACGCCGATGCCGGCAGCCTCCTCCCAGGAGATGCTTCGAGGCTTGTCGACAAGAGCTTCCAGCTCCACGGCAAGGTGGGTGGCATGCGTGCCGTCACGGCGGATGCCGAGGTCGCCCGAGGAGCCGAACACTTCGCGGCCGACCGAACCCGGCGGGCCGTCGATCACCACGCCGGCATAATCGCGGCCGGGCGTGCGCGGGAACACCGCATAGGGCATCAGCCCGGTTGCGGCCTTCACGTCGGAGGGATTGACGGCTGCAGCCTTGACCTCGATCAGCACCTGTTCGGCGCTATGCGAGATCGCGCGCCGCTCGACCGCCGGCGCGAGCGAAGCGACGTCGTCCGCCTTGGCGGCGAGCCGCACGCAGCGCGCCTCGACCTTGAAGTCGCTTGATTTGGAAACCGGGCTCATTGAAGGGATCGATTAGTGCAAGAGCCGAGTTCAAACAAGCCTTGTCGTGATCGATGTACCCTCATCCTGAGGAGCGGCGTCTTTGACGCGTCCGGACGGGCGAGGCCGCGGTCGGGGCCTCATGGCTCAAGATGGTGCCTTGCGCCTCCTCACCATCGGGGAGCGTCACCCTTTCGGGCGCTTGTCGTAAACCCGCTTGGCCTTGCCGAGCGAGCGCTCCAGCGTATCCGGGGCGACCGCGATGATGCGAGCCGTGATGCCGATCGTGTTCTTGATGAACAGCGAGACCTTTTCGGCATGGTCGGGCAAGCCGCTGCCGTCCCAGTGCGAGTGGCGGGCTTCCGCCAGCACCGTCATCTCGTCCATCCGTCCCTCCCGCGTCAACTCGATGACGAAATGGCCGCCGCACCACTCGGTCGCGAGCAGCGCTTCCTCGATCTGGGTCGGGAACACGTTGACGCCGCGCAGGATGATCATGTCATCGGAGCGGCCGGTGACCTTCTCCATGCGCCGCATTCCGGGCCGCGCGGTACCCGGCAGAAGCCGCGTGAGGTCGCGGGTACGATAACGAATAATGGGGAACGCTTCCTTGGTCAGCGAGGTGAAAACCAATTCGCCTTTTTCGCCGTCCGGCAACACCTTGCCGGTCTCGGGATCGATCACCTCGGGATAGAAATGATCTTCCCAGATATGCAGGCCGTCCTTGGTTTCCACGCATTCCTGCGCGACGCCGGGACCGATGACTTCCGACAGGCCGTAAATATCGGTCGCATCCATATCGAAAGCCTGCTCGATCTCGGCGCGCATCGCATTGGTCCAGGGCTCGGCGCCGAAAATGCCGAACTTCAGCGATGATTTGCGAGGGTCGAGCCCTTGCCGTTTGAACTCGTCGAGGATTGCGAGCATGTAGCTCGGCGTCACCGTGATGATGTCCGGCCTGAAGTCGTTGATGAGCTGCACCTGCCGCTCGGTCATGCCGCCCGATACCGGCACTACGGTGCAACCAAGCCGCTCTGCGCCGTAATGCGCGCCGAGACCGCCGGTGAAGAGGCCGTAACCGTAGGCATTGTGCAGAAGCATGCCGGTGCGCCCGCCGGCTGCGCGGATCGAGCGGGCCATCACGTCAGACCAGGTATCGATGTCGGCACGCGTATATCCGACCACGATTGGTTTGCCGGTCGTGCCGGAAGAGGCGTGCACCCGCACCAGCTTTTCGCGCGGCACCGCGAACATTTTGAAGGGATAATTGTCGCGCAGATCCGTTTTCACGGTGAACGGAAACCTTGCGAGGTCGGACAGCTCCCTGAAATCGGATGGGTGAACGCCGGCCGCTTCGAAGGCGCGTCTGTAATGAGCTACATTTTCGTAGGCGTGCTTGAGCGACCAGGCGAGGCGCTTTGTCTGCAACGCCATCATCTCGTCGCGCGAGGCCCGTTCGGCGTCGTCCAACTCGGGAACGTAGCGCCCTGCTTCAGGCTTTAGCTTTGTCGAACCCATCACGCGTTTCCTCAAAATGATTCACTTTTGCTTTTTGTCGGTTTCATTGGTGGGCAGCCAGGTGCCCGGTATGGTCCGCGAATGCCCGCGAAATTCGGCGATCACGTCATGACCCGAAGTGACGCGTACGTCGTAGATGCCGGATCGGCCGCGCCGGGAAACCTCGCGCGCGGTCGCGACCAGGACGTCGCCGAGCTTGCCCGGCTTGATAAAGGTGATGTGGCCTTGCGCTGCGACCGCGCGCGCGTTGTGG
>Ga0310914_10002092_pt1 | contig 13307 bp, 13 predicted proteins | sample GREbulkMGAN108_FD_203450 | JGI IMG/M metagenome (GOLD analysis project Ga0310914, IMG submission 203450) | Lab enrichment of tropical soil microbial communities from Luquillo Experimental Forest, Puerto Rico - GRE.bulkMG.AN108 | ecosystem: Environmental > Terrestrial > Soil > Tropical forest >... | reverse complement strand
GCCGTTTTCGGATTTTTCCCCGACGGCAGCGGAATTCCGGTCGACGCCCAACCGCCGTTTCGGACGGGGTCGATCACGGCTATAAATCCTCCTCGCAGCTTCGCCGGAGGACGCATGCGATGACGAACGCCGCTGCCGCGCAACTGACGGTGCACGGGATCGAGCTCGAAGCGCTGCGCCGCGGCAAGGGGCGCCCGACCCTGGTGTTGCACGGCTTCGATACGATCGATCCCGCCGCGGCCTTTCTCGACCTCCTCGGCCGGCATGGCGAGGTCATCGCGCCGTCGTCCCCGGGGTTTGGCCACTCGCCGCGACCCAAGGATTTCGACACGGTCTACGACCTAGTGCGTCTCTACCTCGCCGCACTCGACGCGCTGCCGGGCGACAAGATCACGTTGCTCGGGTTTTCGTTCGGCGGCTGGCTCGCCGCCGAGGTCGCGGCGGCATGCTGCCATCGGCTCGATAAGCTCGTCCTCGTCGATCCGCTCGGCATCAAGATCAGCGACCGCGAGACGCCGGACATCCTCGACGTCTTCAACAAATCACCTGACGAGGTGCGCCGGAAGAGCTGGCACGACCCGGACCGCTTTGCGCCCGATTACAACGCGATGTCGGACGAGGCGCTGGTCGTGCACGCCCGCAATCGCGAGGCGCTCTGCCTCTATGCCTGGCGCCCCTACATGTACAACCCGCAACTGCCGCGCTGGCTCGGCCGGATCAAGGTGCCGACCTTGCTGGTGTGGGGGGCGAGCGACAGGGTGGTCACGCCGGATTACGGCCGCGCCTATAGCCGGCTGATCGCGGGTTCGCGCTTCGCGCTGATCGAGGGGGCCGGGCACCATCCCGAGATCGAGCAGCCGGAGACGTTTGTCGAGCGGGTCGTCGCGTTTCTCGAAGAGTAGTCGGGAGAGCAGAGATGCAGGTCTGGTACCATTGCGAGAACGTCTATCCATTCGTCCCGCCGGAAATCCTCGACCGCGCCCCCTCGGTGCGGGCCAGCCTGCCCAACAAATATTGCGACCCTAAGATTTCTGCGGATCTGTTCGAGGAGTGCCTCGACGAGCACCTGCTGTGTGACGAGCTCGGGGTCAACGTCGTCTCGATCGAGCACCATTCGGGGATCAACAGCCTCTACGGCGCCAGCCCGATGATCCTCGGCATCCTCGCGCGCCAAACCAAGAAGGTCCGCATCCTCTCGCTCGGGACCCTGATCACGGTCCGCCCCGATCCGGTGCGCGTGGCCGAGGAGTATGCCACGGCGGATGTGATCTCGCGCGGCCGGCTCGAGATCGGCTTTGTCAAATCGGGCGACAGCGAGATGGTCTCGGGCAACGCCAACCCGGTCGGCTATGTCGACCGCTTCTGGGAGGCGATCGACCTGATCCAAAAGACCCTGACTTCGCATGACGGCCCGTTCAGCTGGGAGGGCAAGCATTTCACCCACCGCCATGTCAACATCTGGCCGCCGGTCTATCAACGTCCGCATCCGCCGATGTGGGCGGCGACCGGAGATCCCGAGACCTCAGCCGAGCTCGGTCGGCGCGGCATGGTCAACGCGCTGGTATTGCGCGGCCCCGAAGCCAGCAAGCGTGCCTTTGATTCCTACCGAGATGCCCGCCGCGAGGCCGGTTTGCCGGTGCCCGGCACCGACCGTTTCGCCTACGCCGCCCTGTGCTATGTCGGTGAGACCGACGAAGAGGGTCTGCGGGTCGGCAGCAAGACGCTGTGGTTTCTGAACACAAGTCTCAAACAGTCGCCGCAAATGTCGAAATTCCTGCCGGGACGCATGCCGCCGGAGGTGGTCGCCCAAAATTATCGGACGGTGCCGCGGCCGGGGAGCCAGGCCAATTTACGCCCGGGCCAGAGCCTGATCGGCATCACGGCCGAGCAGGCGATCGCGCGCGGCATCCTGTGCGCCGGGAGCCCGAATACCGTCTATAAGCAGATCATGAACATTTACGACAAGGTCGGTGGGTTCGGCCATTTCATCTTTATCGGGCGCTCGGGCTTTCTCGACCACCGGGAGGCCGAAAAGGGCATCCGCTTGATGGCCAACGAGGTTCTGCCCCGACTGCCGGCGGCGACCCCGACACCTGCCGCCGAGCCCGCACGTGCCGCCGAATAGCCAAGGGAGGAAGTACCGATGAATGACGCGACTCCCTGGATCGATCCCGAACTGATCGCTGCCGGGCAGCTGCTGCAAAGCCGCGGTCTCGTGGCACCCGACCGCACCCAGGCGTCCCTTACAGAGGTCCGCGCTGCCGTCGACCGCATCGGGGCATTTCTCGGTGAGGGGTCGGTGCCGCTCGCCCGTGAGCGTGACCTGACACTGCCGGGGCCGCACGGTCAGGTGCCGTGCCGCCTCTATTTACCCGACGACGCCGACAAGCCGCCTTTGCTGATCTATGCCCATGGCGGCGGCTTTGTGCAAGGAAGCCTGCCGAGCTGGGATGCGATGTTGCGTGAGCTCGTCCGGCAGAGCGGTGTTGCGGCGCTCTCGGTCGACTACCGGCTGGCGCCGGAGCACCGGTTTCCGGTGGCGTTCGACGAGATGGTCGCGATGATTCGCCTCGCGGCGCGCGAAGGCGCCGGCCTCGGCATCGATCCGACACGGCTGGCGGTCGGCGGCGATTCCGCTGGCGCCAATCTGGCGCTCGCGGCTGCCGTGGCGTCGCGTAATGCTGGCGAACGCGCCCTCGGGCTTCAGCTGTTGATCTATGGCTGTTACTCGACCGACACCGAAAGCCCGTCATGGCATCGTTTCGGCCGCGGAGCCGGCCTGTCGCAGACGCAGATGCGATGGATCTGGGAGACTTATCTCGAACGGCCGGAGCAGCAACGCGACTGGCGTGCTGTGCCGCTCCTCGCCGACCTTGCGGGCCTGCCTCCGGCGCATTTGATCGTCGGCAATCTCGACCCGCTGCTCGACGACAGCCACCGTTTGGCCTCGCGCCTGAAAGAGGCGGGCGTGCCCTGCGAGCTTACCGTCTATGAAGGCATCAACCATGGCTTCATCCGCTATGGTCGGCTGATCGCGACGGCGCGCCGCGCCGTCGGCGACGGCGCGGCGGTTTTGCGCAAAGCCTTGGTCGCAGCGCGATGACGCTTCGCCGGATGACCGCCCCGGAGTGGCGGGGCGATCGCGGCCTTGCCCCGCCCAGCTGGCGCCAGGGCGTTACTCCCGGCGGCTACCTGCCGCGGCAGGGGCGCGGGGCACTGCATCCCGCAAGCTTTCGGCGCTGACTCCCCGCTGCGGCGCTCACCATCCGCGGCCAAACCGTTCATCTCTTTAATGTTGGCGGCGCAAAGCCGCGTTGCCAAGCGGTAGGCGTACCGTAGCTCTCGACAGCGCCTCTTTGAAGGATATGATGTCATTCGAACGAACCATGAACAAAGGGAGATGACGCGTGATCCGAGCGTCGATGAGGGCCCAGCGAGGGGCGGAGCGGCGGTATCCGATACGTGTGCGGATTGCGGTGCCGCCCGAAGGGCTGGGTCGCCAGCTCGAGATCATGCATGCCTGGCTCGACGAGACTTGCGGTCCCGAAGGTTGGGCAACCGCGCCCGCGGGGACGACCGGTGTCGTCAACGACGCCCTCGCGCTATATTTCGAGGATGCTGCCTTCGCGCATGCCTTTGTCGCCCGCTTCTGCTGCGGCTACCGGGTCGAGACGATTGCGGGCGCCTTTGCTGGCTGCGGCGACGCACGGCCAGCGCGGCGCAGTGCGCCTGTTCATAGGACCGCCTGACGAGCCATTTCGAGGCGTAAGTGGACCTGCTCGATTGGGTCGGGCTGGCGGCGACGACGGCGGGCGCAGCGCTGCTCTACACGTTGACCGGTTTTGGCTTCGCGGTTCTCGCGGCACCGCTCTTTCTGCTGTTCGTCGACCCGTCGCGCGCAATCCAGCTCGTGATCATCATCTCCACAGCGCTGTCCCTGGTCGCGCTGCCGGCACTGTGGCGCGCGATCGCGCCGGGGCTGCTGCTACGGCTTGGGCTCGGCAGTCTGGCCGGGCTGCCGCTCGGACTCGTCGCCTTTCGCCACGCTGATCCGGTCTTGGTCCGCGCACTGGTCGGGGCGATGATCCTCGGCTTTGCCGTGTTTCTCGAGTGGCGGCGGCGGGCCCCGGAGAAACTCCGGGGCCGTTTCGGGATGGGGGGACCGCCAGTGGTGATTTACCTGCTGCTCGCAGGGGCGCCGCCGCGGACCGTACGGGCCACCCTACTCTCGTTCTTCGCCCTCGCCTACGCGATGACGCTTGCTACCCACGCCGTGACCGTCGGCATCCCAAACCGAACCTGGCTTTCAGCCGGGATCCTGATCCCCTTCGCCTTTCTCGGCGGCCTCGCCGGGCGGCCGCTCGGCGATCGCCTCGGCGCCGACGCCTTTGCCATCCTCGCCATCATTCTGCTCGGGGCGGCCGGGATCTACACCCTCGCCGCGGCGGCCGTGTTCGCTGTCCCCAAGCCGTGACATGGCGATGCGGAACAGTGACGTCCCCGGTAAGACCGTGTATTATTAGCGTGCCGCGTTGCCTTGCAGCACAGCGTTTGCCGATCTGGAGGGATGATGCGGTCGACTTTCGCGTATTTTAACTGCAACACTGTGAGCACGTGAGTGAGATCATGATCGGTCCTCCGGGATTGCCCAAGTTCGGACGCCGGGTCTTTTCGTTTGCTGCGGCAAAACCGCCCCGTTCCCGCGAGCACCAGAACACTTGGAAGTGGGTCACCGGCCTCTACCTCGCCGGCGTCCTCGCACATTTCAGTCATCACATGGTCGATTTGCCCGACGGCAGCAACCCGTCCTTCGAGGCGCTGACGAGCGCCCCGATTAGCCTGGTCTGGCCGGCCGATCTGATCGGGACGTTGATCGGTCCGGGCTGATCGCAGACACCGTCGGCCCGCGCATCGGCGCCTGCATCATCGTCAGCCCACAAAAGGCGACGAGGTAGAACAACGCAGCCAACCGCGGCACTCCGAGAAGATAATCGAAGACGCCAGAACACACAAAGGCCACCAGGGAGGCCGCGACCGCAGCCGCCATGCGGTCACCCCGCCCCATCGCGCGCGCCGCGCCCGCGAGCGCCGTTGCGGCTAGCAGGACGAAGGAGGCCAGACCTAACGCGCCGCTCTCGAACAAGCTCATCAGATATTGGTTCTCTATTCGCCAGATCAGGTGTTGGTCGTCCGTGAAATACCAGCGCTCGGTGCCCCGCGAGAAATCTCCGTTGGCGAGGATGTCGCGGCCTTGCGGGTCGAGCATGCGGATATGACCGATCTCGATCGTGCTGCCGGGGACGGGGTCGAACAAAGCCAATTCGACCGGCGGTTTGAACCATCCGAGTGTCGCGTCCTCGTCCAGGCCTGCGCTCGAGATCGCCGCGCCGAAATTCTCCCACGTCCGAGGGAGGTGAGAGCGGAATGTCGTATCTCGGCAGTTCGCCGAATAAAGGAGCATCTTCTCGCGGAGGATGACCGACAGCACGCCCTTCCCGTCGGGTGATCGCAACGCGGCGAAGACCCGGTATTGCCGGTCGGGCCGTACCGGAACCTTTTGCCCGAAATAGGTCGGCAAACCGGCGTGAAGGGACAGAAAGCGGTAACCCCCGTCTTGCGCGACGACAAAATTGGTTGGAAAGCGTTCGTCGGGCTTGCGGGCGAGAACGATACGCGGATAGGTCCCGAGCCCCATGCCGAAAAGGGCCGTTGCGGGATTGTCGTTGCGAAGAGCCAAACCACCGCGCCAGTTCCCCTCTCGATCGGCAAGGTCGGGAACCACCGTTCGCAGCCGCTCCGCCATGAAACCGCTACCAACAGCGGCGACCACGATGCCCCCGATCATCAGCAGAAGCAGCGCCGAGAGGGCCAGAGTGGAGGCTCTGCCAGTGTGGCGATGGCGTGCAGCCCACGCCCAGCCTAGACCGGCGGTGAGCGTCGAGACCGATGCCGCGGTGTAGGCAGCGCGCGCATAGCTGACGACCAGGGCATAGCCCGCACCGATTGCGATGCCGAACATCGCGAGAAGGGTGAGCGGACGTGGCCGAAGCAGGCAGACGAGCAAAAAAGGAAGCGCCATTGCGATGTAGGCGCCGATGTGACCACCACCGACATGCATGCTGGAGAACGTGGCGACGACACGGTAATCGCTCGTGAAGTCGAAGAGACCGGTGAAGGCGGCGCGCTCGGCCAATGTTGCTGCGGCGACGAGGGCCAGCCCGGCTGCCATTCCGGTGCCCAACCAAACCATCGCGTCGCCGTGCGTGCGCATTCTCGCGCGTAGAAAAGGCAGTAACGCGAGCGCAGTGAAAAAGCCCTTGGCGAGGCGCAGCGCATTGTCCGGGCGTAGATAGGCATTATCTGATCCGCCTTCCGGCCCGGGCAATGCAAGCCCGAGAGCTACGCTTAAGCAATAGCTGATCAGGCTGAGCGCGAGCACCACAGCGGGGAAGCCGTCGAGCCGGAAATCGGCGCTCCGCGGCGGCGCTCGCAATACCAAGGTTCCGATCGTGAGCAGAACGAACAGATCCGGCTCGCCAACCTGCGTCCAACCTGTCCAAGGCGTGAGGTCGAGCGCTGGCAACACCGCAGGAATGACAGCGAGCCAAAGCGAAGGCCAATGGCACAACGCCAATACGTAGAGTATGAGGGCGATGCCTAGGACCCGCGGCATCAACGGGTAATTCACGGCGATTGCTGCTGCCAATGCGAAACAGATCGCTGCGACGACGAGCCCGACAAGTGTCTTCCGATTCCTTTGATTACTTTCTCGGAGTGCGGCGTCGGTACTCCCTCGAGGAGCGAGATTATGTTCACGGTCATTGACGCGGCTCTGTCGAATCGTCCTCGCATCGGCAACCGGCCCGTCCGCTACCGGCTCGCGCCTGGAAATAGCAATGTGCGGACCTCGCTGCGGCTCTTTGACCGGTGAGTCGTTGCGTCTGGTGTCCTTCTCTATCAGAGCAAAAACCGCACCGATAATTAGAGCCATCACTGTATCAGTGACCTCCGCCGATCGATTCGGCAAATAAGCCTCTGCGTAGCTGGTCATGAACAGAATGGCCGCGATGATAGCGATAGATAAACGAAGCCGAAGCCCGGCTTTGGCGAGGAGCCAAATTGAGCTGCCGAAAAGGAAGAATTTTTGAAAAAATGATAAAACACCGATCTCGGCAGAGCTGGATATGAAGCCTAAGAACGGCACCCAGCTAAACGAACCGGCTGTGCCCCCAAACTGAAACGGCTCGAGCCGCTCGGCGATGACGTAGCCGCAAAAGAGCAGAGCAATCATGACAACGCGGAGACGCACATGGACTGCCAGAACACTCCAGGCGCAAAAGGCCAGCGCTGCTCCGGCGATCTCGGCCGTCGCCAGCGTTGTGTCGACCATTATCACCTTGGCGACGAGCACGCCCCCAACGAAAAGCGGAAACAGCAGCCATAGGCGTTTTGGCCCGGAAATCGCCTCGATCAGTGCACCGATCGTCAGCCATATCGCGGTGTAGCGGAAGAGATCGTAACCCGTCAGACTGGGGTACAGGATGACCGGCTTCAGGGTATCCCAGTATTTGTGTAGGTCGATCGTCGGGACGTAGGGAAAGAGGCGGTAGCCGGCCCACGCGCTGAGGAGCAAGGCCGGGACGCGGTTGGATGCGATCTCCCGAAGCAACGGCCATCGGAAATCCGTACCTGTCAGGCTGCCGCCAATCGCACCCAGCGTCGTTCCGACGACGTTTGCATAGAGATCCGTCGCCGCGGTCTGGCGGCCATCATCATAATACTGAGTCAGTTCCATGCACGTGCTGAGAAACGCCCCGATTAGTACGGCCAGCACGATCCGCTTGGCCGTGCCGACATCCCTGCCGATTGTAAGGATCGCGAAAAAGCCCAAAGGCATGTAGAGGGCCACGTTCGCTATGAAATCGCCTCGGCTTGGTTGCTCGTTCCAGCTCTCGAAAAGCGCTCGTGCCGCCGGGCCGAGGGCAAAGATCGGCTGACGAAACGCAAAGGGGTACAGAGAACCATAGACGATGACGGCGATGACGACCGCCGTCGCAAACAAAAAGTTCGCTTTGAAGCGTAATCGGCCCACGGCCGATCCTCCGGGATACCGATCGGTATTAGCGGGACAGGCCCTTACGAGCGCCGTCCAAGCACTCGCGCGCGCCGACGATACCAGATCGCGAGAGCCAGCATGACGACGAGGAAGCCGACCGCGAGCGCAGGGGAGAGCCAGTTCTGCGGTTGCTGCTCGCCACCGACCCGGATCATGACCCGAGCGACATAATCGGGGCTGCGGGCCTCGGCGCTCCAGAAGCCGTCGCGGTCGGCGGTAAAGACGAATTTGCCCTCGGCGTCGGTATGGCCGGTCACCGCAGGGTTGTTGAGCTCGCTGGGGGCGAACGCGCGCACCTCGGCGTTAGCCATCGGTTTGCCGTCCGGGGTCGCGAATTGGGCCGTAACCTGGTGCGTGGCGAAGAGATCGAACGCGCCAGCGGGCGATGTGGCGAGAAGGTAGAGGGCCGCGAGGGCACCGAGCAAGAAAGCACCGGTTCGGTACGGGCGTGGCACTGGGCGACAACGAACCGTGGGAGACGCTAGCATCGACACGCGACCAACATAGCGATGTTTTGACCCGGCGCCACCCCGCCGACCGCCCGCTCGCTTGCCCAGCTGCCTGGCGTCGTGGCACAAGCCAAGTGGGGCGGAAAGGCGATGCCGGATTTCGCGATCGAGCGTCAATGCAAGGGATTGGTGTGCGGCATCGATGAGGTCGGGCGAGGGCCGCTGGCCGGGCCGGTGGTCGCCGCTGCGGTGATCCTCGAGCCCCGCCGGTTCCCTAAAATGCTGCGTGACGGGCTCGATGATTCGAAAGTGCTGACCAGGCCCCAACGCGAGGCCTGCTACCGTGCGCTCCGGCGGTGCGCCGATCGCGGCTCGGCCCGGATTGGAATAGGCGCGGCAAGCGCGGGCGAAATAGACCGCCTGAACATTCTGCGCGCGGCACTCTTGGCGATGGCGCGCGCCGTAGCGGTGCTCGGGGTGCGCCCCGATACGGCACTTGTCGATGGCGTGATTGCTCCGCCGCTTACCTGCGCAGTGCAAACCGTCGTCAAAGGCGACGCGCTCAGTTTCTCGATCGCCGCTGCCTCCGTTGTTGCCAAGGTCACTCGCGACCGGATCATGCGCGGTCTAGCACCTCGCTACCCGGGTTATGGCTGGGAGACCAATGTCGGATACGCGACCCAAGAGCACGGCGAGGCCATCCGCAGGCTCGGCATTACTCGCCATCACCGGCGCTCGTTCGCCCCGGTGCGGCTCGCGGCGGAGGGTGACCTGCCGCTCTTCGCAGCGCTCGCAGCGGGACCCCTGTAAGGACCAGCCGCGAGCGCCGAGATTGCGTGCCGGGCGACCTTCTTCATCAAGGTCGGCAGCGCATGATCGCCGAGCCGTTCGACCGGGCTCCAGATTCCGTCGGCGGCTCCGACGCCGGCCACAACCGCGAGTTCGAGCAGGAAATGAGTGAAGCCGTGGCGTACTTTGCCGGGCAGCGGCGACCACGCGACCGCGGCAGGGGCGACCCGGAGGGCTTCGGTGAACGACCATGGGACGGTGCGCCAGGGGGTAGAGGGGATCTCGGTCATGCCGCCGAGCAGCCCTTTCTCCGGGCGGCGGCGCAACAACACTGCGCCGTCCGTCCGGGTGAGCCAGAAAGCCACGCCGTGGCGCAACGGCCGCTCCGGCTTCTCGCCTCGCGCCGGCAAATCTTCGGCCTTGCCGGATGCCGCGGCGGCGCAGCGGGACCGCCACGGACAGAGAACGCAGCGCGGCCGGCGCGACGTGCAGATCGTCGCGCCGAGATCCATCAATGCCTGGGCGAAGTCGCCGGCCCGTTGGTCCGGAATAAGCGCGGCGGCGAGCGCTCGAAGTCGCAGCTTTGCCGCCGGCAACGGTTCTCGTACGGCGTAGAGGCGGGCGACGACGCGTTCGACGTTGCCGTCGATCGCGGCCTCCCGCCGATCGAAGGCAATCGCGGCGATCGCCGCCGCAGTGTAGTCGCCGATCCCCGGCAATGCGCGCAAGGCTCCGGCTTCTTCGGGGAAAATGCCGCCATGCCGCTTCACTAAGGTGCGGGCGCAGGCATGGAGATTGCGGGCGCGCGCGTAATAGCCGAGCCCTTGCCACAGCTGGAGGACTTCGTCGAGCGAGGCCGCGGCGAGCGCAGAAATATCGGGCCAGCGCGCCACGAATCGGTCAAAATAGGGTTCGACTGTCGCCACGGTCGTCTGCTGCAGCATGATTTCGCTGAGCCATATGCGATAAGGGTCGGGGCGGACGCCGGGCGGCGCCCGCCACGGCAGGTCACGTCGGTGGCGGTCGTACCAGGCGAGCAGAGCGGTGGAATCGGGCGTTCCCCGGGGGGGTAAAGCGTCTGTTCGGATCGATGACATGGGCACGACGAAGCCAGAACGCGACATCTCGAACGATTCGCTCAGCCTAACCGCCCCGGCCCGCGAGAGCGAGCGCCACCAGGGCTTCCGGGCAGTGGGTGTCGCCGTGTCGAAGCTCGCCGCGCCGATCGTCGCCAAGCGCGGCGGCGGCACCCTCGTTCGACTCAAGGCGGAGTGGGCGACGATCATCGGCGCCGATTGGGCTGCAGTGACTTGGCCGTCCGCGCTTGGTCGCGACGGCGTCTTGAAGCTGCGCGCGACATCGACGGCCGCACTCGAGCTGCAGCACCGCGCGCCGCTGCTGATCGAGCGCATCAACCTCTTTTTCGGGCGTTCCGTCGTCACCCGCCTGGTGCTGGTGCAAGGACTTCTGCCGCTCGATTCGCCTCCGAGGGAGCCGGTTGTCCCCAAGCTCGCTGCCGATCAGGTTGAGGTGCTCGGCGAATGGCTCTCCGGGATCGCCGATCCGGAGCTCCGCGCAGCTCTCGGTAGGCTCGGCCATGCCGTCATCGGCGGTCGGTCCTGAAGCGTTGCGTGCAGGCTGCGAACCCACTAACATCCACATATTGTAGCAAGGACCCGTCAGATGCCGGAAATCTGGTTCACCCTGCTCGGTATCTTGAGCCTTCTTTTGGTATCACCGGGATCCCCAGAGGCGGCTGCGCCGCATTCGATGCTCGCGGACGCGCAGATCGTGCTGCAGATCACCAAGGACGATCGCATCCTCGGCAACCCCCAGGCCCCGATCACGATCGTCGAATATGCGTCGTTGACCTGTCCGCACTGCGCTCATTTTGCGAACGATGTCCTTCCCGAGATCAAGAAGGAGTGGATCGACACCGGGAAAGCCAAATTGGTGCTCCGTGACTTTCCGCTCGACGAACCCGCGTTGCGCGCCGCGATGATCGCGCGCTGCGCGCCGGCGGATCGCTACTACGCCTTTGCCGACACGTTCTTCGCGGCGCAGGAGAAATGGGTACGAGCCGCCGATTATCGCGAAGCGCTCGCGCGGCTGGCCAAGCTCGGCGGCATGGGTAAGGAGGAGTTCGACACCTGCCTCAAAAACACCGAGCTCGAGAACAAGGTCGTCGAAGGGCGCTTGAAAGCGACACAGGAGCTCGAAGTCAATTCGACCCCGACATTCTTTGTGAACGGAAGCAAGCTCGCCGGCGCGCCGACCGCGGAAGAATTCGAAAAGTTACTTTCCAGCCTGGCGGCGAAGTCCTAGCCGTCAAGATGAGACGTCGCGTGGAAAGTTGATGCAGTTCGACCGGCTGCGCCTCGTCGGGTTCAAGTCGTTTGTCGACACCACGGAGCTGGCGATCGCGCCCGGCTTGACGGGCATCGTCGGACCGAACGGCTGCGGCAAGTCGAACCTGGTCGAGGCGCTGCGCTGGGTGATGGGCGAGACTTCCGCCAAGCGGCTGCGCGGCGGCGAGATGGATGATGTGATTTTCGCCGGCAGTGCCGGCCGGCCGGCGCGCAACATCGCCGAGGTCGCATTAGCGATCGACAACAGCGCGCGCGATGCCCCGTTCGCCCTCAACGACCGCGAGGAGATCGAGGTCGTTCGCCGCATCGAACGTGGCGTCGGCTCGGCCTATCGGGTCAACGGGCGTGAGGTGCGGGCACGCGACGTGCAACTGCTGTTCGCCGATGCCGCGACCGGCGCCCATTCCGGCGCGATGGTCAGCCAAGGCCGGGTGGGTGCGCTGATCGACGCCAAGCCGGCCGAGCGGCGGCTTCTACTCGAAGAGGCTGCCGGTACGACCGGGCTTCATGCGCGACGTCATGAGACCGAGTTGCGACTCAATGCCGCCGAAGCCAACCTGTCGCGGCTCGACGATGTCGTCGCCACGATCGAGGCCCAGCTTCAGACCCTGAATAGGCAAGCGCGTCAGGCGCAGCGCTACCGTCGTCTCGGCGAGCACATCCGGCGCACCGAGGCGCTGCTGTTCCACGCTCGCTGGTGTTCGTCCGAGGCCGAGGCCCAACGCACGGCCGCCGAGCTTCGCGCCATGGAGCGAGCGGTCGGCGAGACGGTGGAGCGCGCGCTCGCTGAACAGCGCGCCCGCGAAGCGGCCGAGGCGGTGCTGCCGCCGCTGCGGGTCGCCGAGGCGGCCGCCACAACCGAGCTGCATCGGCTCACCCGTGCCCGCAGTGAGCTCGAGCAGGAATTGCAGCGGGTGCTCGCCGCACGCAGCGAATCCGAGCGGCGGCTCACCCAGCTCTCGGGCGACCTGCAGCGCGAGGACGAGCATTGCGCCGAGGCGGAAGGAGCCATCGTCCGGCTGGCCGAGGAGGGCCTGCTGATCGCCCGAGCCGATGCGCAAGTCGATCCGGCGCGGGAGGTGGCCAACGATTGCGTGCGCCAAGCGACGGCCCGCCTCGCCGAGGCCGAGATGGCCTTGCAGCGTGCGACCGAAACCGCCGCTTCCGTCGAGGCGCGCCGCGCTGCCCTCGAACGACGCCAACACGAGCTCGCCGACCGGCACTCTCGCCTCGAAACACGGCGTGTGGCGGCCGAACGGGAGCGCGGGGCATTGGCCGCCGCCATGATACCGGCCGAAGCGATAACCGCCGCGGTGACCGCTCTCGCCGAGGCGGAACGGCGGGTGGAGGAATGCCGCGCTGCGGTCGTTGCCGGCGAGCATGAGATGACCAGCCGCCTTGCCGAGGAGCATACGGCGCTCGAAGCGCAACGCCAAATCGAGGCTCGGGTGACCCGACTCAAGGCGGAAGCCGAGGCGCTCGCAACACTGCTCGCGACGGGGCCGGAGCCCGGTGCCGATCCGCCGATCCTTTCGGCGGTACACGTCGTGGCGGGCTTCGAGACGGCGGTCGGCGCGGTGTTCG
>Ga0310914_10002083_pt1 | contig 13324 bp, 10 predicted proteins | sample GREbulkMGAN108_FD_203450 | JGI IMG/M metagenome (GOLD analysis project Ga0310914, IMG submission 203450) | Lab enrichment of tropical soil microbial communities from Luquillo Experimental Forest, Puerto Rico - GRE.bulkMG.AN108 | ecosystem: Environmental > Terrestrial > Soil > Tropical forest >... | reverse complement strand
TATAATTCACATATTCATTAGCTAAAATTCCAATCTTTAAGGTTATGGAATTGTGAAGTTTATAAGATCGCTCTTCTATCCCTCTCTCAATGAATAAGGATTGTATATCATAGTATGGATTAAGCCTCTTAAATTCTGAGATAGGCATATAAGATTCTATGATATCTAGAACTTCATCAGGTAACATTTATAATATTTCTTGAATTGGAACTAACATCTCTTCAATATCAGAACATGATATTTTACGTAGCTGAGCAGTTCTATCATGAATAGACAAAGAGATAATGAAATGTTTGAGCTCATGATCTAAGCATAATCCTGGTATATATTGGATTAAGGAATCAGCTAGAATGAAGGGATGAGACATATGAGTGATTTGCAACTTATCATTCCATTGAACCCAACGATGGAGATACCTTCTAACAAATTTATCTCCAGATTGTTCCATAGCTACATGATGGATGATAGCTATATAACCTCCTTTGTATTTAATTAGTTGAGAACTACCTCTAATCCAGCTGAGATTCATGTTATATTCCTGCTGGATTAATTCTACTGTAAAGTGATCGGGACTAGGTGTTACCAATTCCATATTAGTTATTTCTTTTTCTTTAACTTCTTCCCCCTCTTTATTCTCTTCTTCCCTCTTAACTTCCTTTTCCCTTACTTCCATTTTACCCTTGCTGAAACCATAGAGGTAGCGATTATCATCCTCAATAGGGATCCAATTCTTCTCAGCTCTATTGAGATTAGGGATAGCAGGTAGGAAGGATTGAATGATTCTACCATGCTTCATAACACCTTTAAGCATTCTAGGATAGTTGTTATATAAGGGCCAATGATCGCAAACGGTACCTATGAATTCTGCTTGTTCGAAGGTGGAACCAGGTTTAAGTCTGATATCTTCAATCCCAGTGATGAAGCATGGATATTTAGATCTAGAAGTTTCATCTACCACAGCCCTTCTAAGTTCTTTAAAGTCCCGATCCAATTCGACTAGAATGTTCTTGGTTTTAACTTGCCTTTCCGGAGAAGTAGAAGGATAAGTACCATCAATAACCAAATAATTAACATATCTTATATTAACTAGATAACCCGTTTCCGTCTTAACAATGGAAGGATTAGAAGCAAAGTAAGATACTTGGACTGGATTGTTAGGTTCTAATTCGTAAGCTAAAAGGGTCAAAGTCTCACGATTGAAGTCGATCCTTTCGCCCTTGAGATGATGTAGATACCATCTAGAATTGCAGTGGGCTTCATTGAAGAAGCTAGTTCCTCTAAGCATCAAACGATCAATAGCTCTTCTGGCTTGTTCTAGCTCACCCACATAGTAGCCGACAATCATTAGTTCGTAATTGTACCATTCTTGATCCGTTTGAGGGTTCTCTTTGAGCAGTTGAAAAGCTTCTTTGTGCTTACCTTGACTTCTAAGATCACAGATTTGGTTTTGCATTTTTCTCAAAGATCTAAAACTTAGGATTGTAAATATTCATAAAAAATTTATCTGAGCGCCTCCAAAATGTCAGCAATTTGTAATGATTGTTGTAATTACTCTTGTTCTGAACTAACAGAAATAGTCTATGAGTTCTATAACTTGTTCGTAGACCATAAGATCGACTGCTTTGAGCAGAAGAAGGTACTCTTACTCAACTTGTATCAAAGAAAGATCTGTAAGTGTCTCAATACTAGCTTCGCTCATAAGTTTGAAGTCTCAGAGTGTGGTCCATTCCACTTCCTAATCCTTATCGGAACTATCCGTCATTTCTCTATTAATTTAGTGATCTACTTTGATGGATTTGGTTATGTTCTCCTCAACAATGGATCCTGTAGGCTCAGACATGATAACTGCAAGAAGATCGCTGATTCAGTCTCCATGAGAGATCTTGATAGATGTCCTTCTAAGGTTGAAGTTGATGATAAGCACTGTGAAGATGGAAAGCACTGCGATGATAAACACCTTTGTGAACTCAAATGTGGTAAACTCTATTGCTATGATAAGAGATGTAATAAGGCCGTTGCCGATTGTAGATATCATAGACATCCAGGCGTTAAGATCTTAGAACCAAAGAAATGCCAAAATGTAGATAAGAGTGTCTGCGTTAGATATGAAGCCTTTGACTTTGATTTCTGTGGTGCAGGTCAAGCAGTTATCTTCGTAGATGGAGTTGAATATGCCAGATTCAACGAAGTAATTCCAGTCACAGTTCACTTCAGATGTCACGGTAAACACTGTATCGAAGTTAAGCTCTGGGATAATTGTAAGGGTTGTTTCGTAGCCGAAGCTAAAGTTGAAGTTAAAGTAGCTGATTCTTCATGTTCTTCTAGTTCTAGCTCTTCATGTGATACTTCTTCATCAACATGTAAACCATGTCATACTACTAGCTCTAGTACCTCATGTCCTTCCAGCTCTAGCACATCCTGCGAAAGCTCTAGCTCTACCTGTAAGCCATGTCATACAACTACTTCTTGTTCTAGTTCTAGCACTTCATGTGATACTTCTAGCTCTTCATCAACATGTAAACCATGTCACACCACATCTAGCTCTTCCTCCTCATGTGAACCATGTAAGAAAAAGAAACACCATAAACATAGAAAGCATGGACATAAAGTAGGTGTAACTAAGATGGAAGCCAAGAAATCTAGCTCTTCTAGTTCTTCTTCTAGTTCTTCATCAAGTGAGAGCGATAGCTCAGATACTGACACTGATTCTTCCTGTACATCTTCATCCACTTTTGCTACCACTTCAGAGACATGTTCATTGTATAAATCTAGCTCCCAAGATGCTGATAAACAAGTTAAGAAAGTAACATGTTATAGATCCGAATCCGAAGCTAAGCAACAATAAATATAAATGTTCTATGCATATAATATCTCCATTAGAGATATTATAACAACTATAACTGTTAAAATTTTTATAACTTTTGGGGTCTAAATGTCCGTTATAGTTACATTAGATTCAACATATAGCTCCAATAGTTTACTACAATTTAGAACTAAGATTCCTACCATAGAATGTAAAGAAATTACAGTTAGTTCTATGAAAGAACTTATGGATTTAAAAGATAGAAATGCAGTTACTTGTATAACTTTAGACACTGTAACAGAGATTACTTTCATTATAGAATGGTTCCCTAACCTCTTACAACTTACTATAACTAACTCTAACATAAAAAGCGATTTATCACGCTTCTGTCTTAGACGCTGTCAAAAGTTAGATTGTTTTAACAATAAACTTACTTCACTTCCAGAGCTTCCTGCATGTCAAACGTTACAGTGTTCTTATAATAGTCTTACTTCACTTCCAGAGCTTCCTGCATGTAAGGTGTTACGTTGTTCTGATAATAGTCTTACTTCACTTCCAGAGCTTCCTGCATGTAAGGAGTTAGATTGTCCTATTAATAAACTTACTTCACTTCCAGAGCTTCCTGCATGTAAGGTGTTACAGTGTTCTTATAATAGTCTTACTTCACTTCCAGAGCTTCCTGCATGTAAGGTGTTAGATTGTTCTAATAATAAGATTATTTCACTTCCAAAACTTCATCCATCATGCAAAGTGCATAAATAAATTATTATATTATGTTATATCTTCACGGAAGATATAACAACTATGATATCAATGATATGAAAGAATGATATTTCTATCCAGATCATATACATAACGCTTTTTAATGTAACGTTTAATGTATTGCTGTCTCATGGTTCCCTTCTTGGTTAGAATAACAGTGGCATAAACTTCGGACATCCATGTATAATGTTCTGGGGAGGAATAATAAACTTTATGCAATTCTAAGTGTGATAAGGCCATAACCAAATGGTGATAGAAATTATCTATATCTTTATAATGGATTCTTATAACTTTAAAGCCATAATGTAATGCTAAGATTTGTTTTATGATATCGTTGATATGTTGCTCTTTAGCTGTAGATTTAAAGTGTTCTATATCTTTAAAGTGTTGAGCTCCATCTACTTCAATGATGTAGTTTTGCTGGTTCCAAGCGAACATGAAGTCATAGGTCCGCTTCTTAACCTCCAAGATTCTATATTGATGCTGGTAGGATAGTTGAAGCTGAGATAGAATCTCTATCACTTTTTGCTCTCCTGCTGAGACCATATTTTATTTGCTCTAGAAAATAGAGATGGAAGGTGCAGGTACTTTAACGGAGGGAGGTGTTTCCATGGGACCTGGCAAGATCGCATCTATAGTTATCAATATATGGGTGGCAGGTCTTCTTATCATTATTCTAATAGCTAGTGGTATCTTAACTACTATTACGGCAGCCATTATGCCTAACAATGCAGAACCTTATACCACATCACACTTATTGTTTACTATTTCTTCTATAGTTGCTTGGGTTTCTGCAGGTCTTCTTTTATTTGGTATAGCCTTAGCTCTAATTCTAACTGAGGGTCTGATCATCCTATATGCTCCAACTTTAATCATTCTTCTAGCTATAGGAACAGCTATTTTATGCGCTGTAGTTGCAGGACTGAACATAGCAGGCCTTATCAATGCTCATGGAGCTTTAACTTATAATGATGGATGGTATGCTGCTCTAGGAGCTGCCCTAGCTGCAGCAGGATTCATCCTAGGTATAGGTTTCTTTATTATTCTTTTAGCCTTGAAGAAACCTAAACCACAAAGCATCGAAACTGTTGTAATTGTATAAATAAATGGTAGACGTTACATCTATAATTATAGCAATTGTAGCAGCTATTATTGCTATAGTAGCTATTATTTTAGTATTCGTGATTCCTGGGCCTTCGGGGCCTACAGGTCCAGCAGGAGGAGTTACTGGAACCGCCCTCAAAGTAGTATCTAATGCTACAGCATCTAGTACTCAAACTACAGCTAATACAGCCAACTTCAGTGCCAACATTCCTATAACAGCTATCATAAAATATACCAATCCAGCACTGTTATTTAACGTGGTATATAACGTTAACAATGGTATATTTACTTTAGCTTCTGGAGCTGGAGGTTATTACAGCATATATACAGAGAATTCCTTGAGTATTGCTCTGACCGAAACCGTAGCAGGTAACGCCAGAATCGATACTGACATTCTAATCAACACACAATCAGTAGCTAGATCTAGTGACGTAGTTTACGTGGATAATTCGCTTTTAACTCAAGTCACCCTTAACATGATGTCTGTTTCATGGCAGGGACAACTCAAAGAAGGAGATAACATCTCTATCCAAGTTACAGTAAATAGTTTATATAATGGTACCTTAACTTATAACATTCCTACCTTATCTAGAATATTTATTAACGGTAACAACTTCCTGCAATAAAATTCCGAGTGAAAACGTATGAATAGTGATTCGGTTATAATATCTTCATGAAGATATTATATAATCTTTTTGGCTACGTGATATCTTAATATAAAAAGGCTTAGATTTTAAAATGTCATTGAAGATATTAGCCTCATATATAGATGGAACCTCTAAGGAGATTAAAGATGCTGAATTAATAGCAGCCTTAGCTGATTTAAGTCCTGGAACTGTATCCTATGTAACTCAAGGCATGATAGATAAGAAGTTGACTCCAACTAAGATTTTAAGTTTCATGGTTCCTATAGTTAAGGATAGTTATGGTTTAGCTTTAGTAGCACTCTCTTTGAGGTTAGGAGCTAACCCTAATGTTTATGTACCATTACCTGAAGTTGGTGATATCCATATTTTAGGTGTAGCATCAAGGTTTAAAGATAAATACGATCCTAAAATCTATATTATGCTACTTTCTATCTTAATAAGCTTCGGATCTAAAGCTTCATCGCCTCTATTCAACCAATCTAGCAGCTTACTCAAGGATAAACCTGTTTCAGCCATATCGGTTTCAGACTTTAACTTAAACAATGGTTATGGTGATGAACTCATGGAACTATCTAAAGATGGAGCCTTAAACAATCTCAATCCTCAAGTTAGAACTCAAATAGCTATGTTCACTGATAAAGTGGATCTTATCAGTTCTCCTATCATGGAATCAGACATTGAATTAGCTATTCTATCTCAATCCAAGAACGTTATCTCCACTTATATTCAAGGCCATAAGACTTCAGATGGCACTTTAATGAAGCTCTATGATTTAGTCTTCAAGTATTATGCTGCTAATGTACCTCCAGAATTGCTTAAAATAAGAGTTTATCCTTACTACTATCAGGTCAATCACTTGATTCTTAAGATGAAAGAAGTATCTAACTTAGGTTATCAAACCTTGCTCTTACAACTAACAGGTATTCTTAAAGCCCTAGTTATAGCTGGAACCGATTTAGATCCATATCAACTAGTCATTATTAAAACTATATCACCTAACATAGCTAAGGTCATTACCGACGCCTATTCGGTACCCTATTGGAAGAAAGCTTGCGAATATCCTTCCAGGGCTGATGCCAATCAAAGACTAATACAACTAGCTAAAGCTCTACAATACAATGGTGGATCCAGCTCTCAAGAGGTATGTACCTTCATCAAGAATCTATCCGAAGCCGATCAACATAAGATCGTACAATCAGCAGTTACTAGACAGAAGGAGAGAATAGCCATCATGAATTCTTCACCTTCAGATTATATTAACTCTAAACCTTCAGGTATATGTTATAACACTAACGTTTCCGGTGATGAAATCTATGAATACTCAGATTTAGATCTAATAACATATAAGGATTCTCATGGTAATATCTATTGTTTCACTAGAGATCTATTTCCCATATTACTGCAAGATAAGATCAACCCTTATACTAAGGAATCTTTACCTCCATCCTTCCTTGATTCCTTAGCTAAACAACAAGCTATCCTCTTGAATTTAGGTATGCAAGGACCCCCTGAAACCTTAGGTCATAGCTTAAAGAGACTCCATGCTAATGATGAAATCACTGAAACCATAGATAACGCTTACATAGAGGATTTCTTGAAATTAGGACGACTTAATGGTTTAAGTGATGAAGCTCTATTAAGTTTGAAACCACCATTAACTACCACTTACCTCAATAACTTAGGCTATAATGTTGTGATGGATCCCTTAGTTCCAAGACATCAATACATCACCTTTGTTAGAACCTTCATGGAAGATCTCAAAGAATCTGGTAATCCAGCTAAAGCTCAGACATTCTTTGAGTATGTGAGGCTCGTTGGAACTCAATAAAGAGTTGAGCATACATAATATCTCATTCTATTAATGAGAATGAAACTTTATCGTAGGAAACGTGTCTATGAGACAATGTTTAAGGCTTATGACAGATCCATTCTTCTAAGATAAATCGTCATATACTACTTGATACTTATAGTCGAAGCCATAAAATAAATTCTCTAACTCCAATATTAAAGAGTAAGAATACTGTAAGTATAATACAACTACATAGTTGTATTATACATGTCTATTATTTTTCAGAGATAACATCCAATATATAACGTGTTGATTGACAGCACACTTATAGGTGCTGTCATTCATAATTATATTAGCTAATTTGCATACTACATATTCTTCGTGGCATAAAGCTTCAACCATTTTAATAGGGTTTTAACTGTTTTAAGTCTTTTTAATAGGGTTTTAACTGTTTTAAGTCTTTTTAATAGGGTTTTAACTGTTTTAAGTCTTTTTAATAGGGTTTTAACCCTTCTTGTTATTTAACTAATATTCTCTGAGTTTAAATTTCTATATTTTTTTCTCTAAACATAATGGAAGCTATTTATGTCATAAGACGTAGGGAACATGTTCGTTTAAACGAACCAATCTATAAGATTGGTATGACTGCTAAACAAGGGGTTAAAAGATTGTATCAATATGATAATGGATTAGGTATAGAAGTATATGCTATGAGATGTGTTTCAGATGCGTCTGAAGCTGAGAGAAAACTCAAAGAAGTATTTACTGAGCACTTTGAGAGTGCAAGAGATGTAACTTCAAGTACTGAATCTTACAGAGGTGACATTAATTCCATGCTAATTTACTTTAATCAAGTTGTGGAGCAATTTAGTGTATATTTAAACACTAACGTAGCTAGAACAGTAACACAATTACAACCATTAACTAATAAATTAGATTTAGAGTCTGAAGAAGAGCAAGTTAATACATATGACGTTCCTTCACTACCTGAAACTCAAGATATTATACCAGAATTCTTGTTCCATAGGTCAGAAGTGAATGAACGCGTAGATACCATTACTAAAGCAAAATCTAAATTAGAATCCATGAATGAACTGTCTGCGGCTATCACAAATGTATCTAATAATACAATCATTGAACCACAAAATATAGATGCATTGCTAGCTAATGTACTAGGTCAAGTAAACGACACTAAATTATACAATTACGATTTAATAGTATCAGAGTTCTTGAATCCCAGCTTTTTATGTTACAATTATGATGCATACAGATGCGTTTTAAGATACTATTTTAAGACTAAATCTACAAATCATACATCCGCATTCTTAGATAAATATACTCCTAGTTATTTATCTAAGCAATTAGAAGTTCTTTCAGCTACAGAAGAAGATAAACAATGGTTCATAGAAACCCCAGATTTTTGGGCTTATACAGTTAATCAACTCAATGCTAAATTATATACCTTTCTTATGCCATCAGGTAGACTTAAAGCCGAAATAGTGCAAGCATGCATGGAATTGCAAATAGCATTAGGAGAAATAAATCCAATGTCTCTAGATGTAAGAGAATATCCAAAAACAACTACAGATGTTAATATCAAGAAGTTACTGGGTTACTATTTTAAGAGTACTATTACATGGCATATTAAAAGATCGGTTTCGACATCCGAAGATTACTTAGAATATATTATGCTTAAAGAATATACATTAGATAAGTTAGTTAATTACAGATACTATGCGGAAGATATGGATGTATGCTTTGATGATATTCTAATCCTAAATAAGATCTTTCCATGGAATGATAATTTAGCTAAATATAGCATCATATACAACAAACCATATCCTGCTTCGGAAGAATTTGAGTTTCAAGGAGGTATGTGGTTTTTATCTCAACTATCACAGATTCTAACAACTAAGGATGAAATAGAAAAGTTTAAAGTTAAGCTCATAGGATCTAGACCCTTAGATACTAATAAATTTTTAGAGATAATTCAGCCATATCTTATACAGCATAAAACTAACGAACAACATGAAATAATTAAATGGATAGATACCATGCTGCATAAAAATCCAATTAACGAACAACAAGCTTTAGCACTCTATAATGAAGGTGTTGAGAAATATGGCATTGAGTTTGCTAGAGCGTATAATGCAAAGGAATAATATTTATATTTATAATATCTCATCATGAGATATTATAGCTTATATCACGAATTCTATATGCATTGAAAGGTCTATATAATTATTCTTAAATTTCTATAACCTTGGATGTATAAATTATATTCCGTGATGTAATCTATATGCTATAATATGTTATTACTAACATATTATATTTTTCTTCTCTCATTATTATCTAACGCTTCACTGTTTATCTCACTAAGGTCCTAGCTACTTCTTTGAGTTCATGTCTTTGACGTAACTCAACCATCAAATCTTTACGATCTCTCATGTGTCTGAGGTAATGTTTGATCATCTCATCACCTATTCTTAGATCTGCTTGTTGCCATTTAGTATAATATTTGGTGACTAATTTCTTAATAACCGTTCTTCCAGGCGCCTTAGTCTTGAGCCATTCTAACTGTTGCTCGAAGCTATCTGGATACATGGTACATGCTGTCTCCAGCACAGCGGCATACTTACAGTTGTTATAATAATAGATTTGAGTGTATAAGCTCTTACGATTGGAGTCCTCATTCTTAACTTTAGCTTTATCTATATCATCTTTGTAAGCTACTGATAGCAACTGTTGAATAGGTTTCATGAAGCCTTTCTCAATGTAATATTCAATGTCTATATCTTCCTTAGGTCTAGTAACCTCTTCGCCATTAGCTCTAGCCTTTCTATCAGCTAAGAACAGATCAGTCAATCTCATCTTGTGTCCTATCTTCTCTCTTCCTTGACTGTCTTTAACGATTACGAAGGGCAATCTCTCACCTGGAGCAACTGGATTTCCCATTTGTGCTAATTCACTAGAGAAGACAGCCATGGTTGCACTTTGACTTTTATATTCAGCTCGTAACTGCTTAGTTACAATGAGATCATCTACTGTCACCTTACCAGTGATAAGATCTTGAATTGCATCAAAGACTATGTTAAGGGCTCCTTGCATATTACCACGTTCTAAGATATGATCTAGTAACTTCTTATAAGTCTTTCTAAGCCATGGACTGTTATCTCTTCTAGTAGCAACTACACCTTTATATAGAATAGCATCCTTAACTAATTTAGTGTTACCTTGCTCATCTTTTTGTGTTACTTTAGTTAAGATTCCATCCACTAAGACTTCCTTCTCATCAGGTTTCATCTTTGGAATACCTTTCTTATCATACTGCCAGAATACATACTTCTTAGGACAAATAGCTAACATTCTTCCAGCTTTCTCAAACTCAATCTTAAGTGGTGCAAACAGCTCTGAGATTTCAGTGGCTATTTCAGCTCCCTTAGCCATCAATGCTTCACCAGATAAGCCTGGAATAGTAAACATAGTGGAATCTGTATCGTTATAAACTATAGTAGCTCCATACTTCTGTCTGATATGAGAGTTAACTCTATTAATGCTAGTTCTTCCAATGTATGTAGTAGTTAAAGCTACTTCTACACATGAGATTTTACCCTCTGAGGCACCTGTAATACCATAAAGAGAATTAGCTGTAACCTTTAGGGCTAATTCTTTAGCACCCCATACCGCTTTCATATCTGGATCTTTGGTCTTCTTGAGTTCTTCCTTAACTTGATCTCTTGAAGCTACTAGATATTCCAAGATACGAGGCAGAATACCTCTAGCTTCTTCAATACGTTGTTTGTCAGATTCGCTTTGATCCTTCTCTGGACCTCCACGATAGAAAACGTATCTATGCTTATACTTTGGAATCTCCTTCTTGATTTCTTCACCATTCTCATCTAATTCTTCTTCCTTTTCTCTTATTTCTTCATCCTCCTCCAGTTCAGCAACTCTTTCATTATCATGTTCATCCGTAGTTACTAGTTCATTGATGTCAAAGGCATGCTTAACTTTATCTGGATGAATTTCGGATTCCCATTCAAAGACCCAACAATGATCTAGATTGTATAGGTACTCTCTATCAGGTGGAATGTAAGTAGATCCACATAAATTAAAAGCTTGAATGATCGATGGATATAGAGACTTAAAATCTAAACAGATCACATTTTCATATAAGTTAGGCTTTGGCTTGCCTACAAATCCACCATCGAAAGGTGGAATAGCTACCTTTCTCTCATCCAATACTATATTATGTTTGAAATTCTCATGCAATACTAGATTATAACCTCTAACTCCAAGACCTCTACTAATAATTTGGAAAGGAGTTACTTTAGCTACTGAAGCCAACTGTAAGATATCTAGCCAAATGACCTTCTTATCAAAGATTCTAATAGGTAATTCGGCATCTTGAATACCGTATGCTACTACTTCACTGAGATCATCTACAGCTTTAATCCTTATTGGATCTGTAACATCTAGATTCTTAGCTTCAAGCCATTGCTTATAGATAGCAAACATCTTCTTAGCTGGCATGTCGAATTTACCTGCTCCGACTACTGCTTTAGCGATAGTATCCAATCTATAGTTATCCATTTTAGCATTTCTCTTGAAGAAAGGCAATAAGTCAAAGGAGATTCTTCCCTCACAATCTAAGAAGTTAGTATCGATCCTACCATAGGCTTTAGATTCCCATGATTTGTTGATCAATGATACTTTCTGACCTCTAATTCTGGAGCATTTAGACCAACCTTCACTATGAATGAATCGTTCCAATCGGGCATCTAAATATGGATAATCGAAACCGAAGATATTATGCCCTAATAGAATCTCTGGATCCAAATCTACAATGAGTTGACCAAATGCATTAACTAATTCTATTTCGGACTTAACTGTTATAACTTCACCTTTATGGATCTTAGCATTATTACATTCACCATATACAATAGCTATATTACGACGTGTCTCTTCTCTGCGGTACTTCTGATAGCAACATGTAATAATGTAAGCTACATCTGAGGCTAAGAACTTCTCAGGCATCTTATTGTGATTGTTGGAATAACATTCAATATCGAATGATAAGATACCTGGAGCCGTCACATATTTTATAGTACCATCCTTTAATGGTGTTATATCCTTTCTATTAGGGATTATATATTCTCGTTCCAGGGTACTAATCTTATATCGATCCTCTAATGGAGTAGGAAGTATATTAACATTGAGCCATTGAGTTGTAGTACAATTCATCCAACGCATTAAATTAACTGTTGGATCTACATCGTGTTCTCTACATATCAACAGGGCTGGATAGGTATCTACTTTAAAGAATTTAGTCCTATTAATTATGGAAGCTGCACTCTTCATAGCACTATGTGTCAAAAACTGGAGAATCATGTATTGAGTTTGGTTCTTCTGGTGGTAATAATAGTTAGTTCTATTCTGGATGGCGTAACCTGCTATGCTATATCCTTCCTTAGCTAAAGCGATGTTTAACTGTTCTCTAATTTGCTCCGTTTGATGTTGAGACCACGTAACCTTTCTACCATTTAGGATCTTAGGTAACTCCACTGCACAACGTGCCTCAGTCTGAACTCTAAGCAATACAGGATTGCTAGAATCATCCAAGGCCCAGATCTTGACTGTTATTCTATTGAATACTGGATCGTCATGCCACGTCCAATCATATGGTTGTACATTGTTAAATGTCATTTAACACTAAGCTTCCAAAATCTCATTAAATATGTATCAATATATATTAAATATTTAATATAATATCTATGAGATAGACCAGATATTATATCTAGCATTGTAGATATAATATATGTTTTTATAAGGATAGCATAAGAGCATATCGATTGGGGCTAAACTCGAAGACTGGGATGGCTGCAGTAGTTATTTCTGGATTTAAGGTGGTTTTAACTTGAAGTTGGTGGCTGGAATTTAACTCATAGACTGTGAACTTGCGTGTTGCGCTAGAAGCAACAGAATCAAAGCCTAAATTAATTCTTTTAGAGATCCAAGTGTCATAGACTTGGATAGCATAAGCTAACGAATGCTCTAGTATATTTTGGATCAAGAATTCATTATAGATGAAAGGATCTTCTCTATCAGGATCCCAAACTAGAATAGTAGAATTAATAGGTATTTTAGCCTCGTAGTTGGTTACAGCTTTAGCCCATGAAAGGATGTTATTATAATCAGAGAAGATAACTGTATTAGGTC
>Ga0310914_10002079_pt1 | contig 13337 bp, 9 predicted proteins | sample GREbulkMGAN108_FD_203450 | JGI IMG/M metagenome (GOLD analysis project Ga0310914, IMG submission 203450) | Lab enrichment of tropical soil microbial communities from Luquillo Experimental Forest, Puerto Rico - GRE.bulkMG.AN108 | ecosystem: Environmental > Terrestrial > Soil > Tropical forest >... | reverse complement strand
GGCAGGCTGCCTTTCTCGAGGCGACCCGCCTCGCCGGTTTCGCAGCCGCTGAGGCCCAGCGGTTCTTTGGCCGCCCGCCGAAATTCTCCGCCGCGCTTGAACGCGATTATCTCAAGCCATGGCCGGCGGAGACCGCGCAGGCGCGTTATCTGGAACGGTTCAAACGGCTCGCCGGGCGTTGAAATCCAGCTACGTATCGTGCGGGATATTGCGTCACACTCGCGCCACCGCCGATTCCTATGGGAATGCGCCTGCCCAATGCCTATATAACTAACGATTCTTTTTCGGCCATGATTCACGTTTGCTCGCTCGCACGACTTGAAGAGACTGTAGAACAGACCGGCGCGCGCCATATCGTGTCGCTGATCGGCGACGAGGCGCGCGTGGCACGGCCTTCCTGCATCGCGCCGGAAAACCATTTGTGGCTGCGACTACATGACATTTCCATGCCGCTCGACGGCTACATCATGCCGGCGGAAGAGCATGTGAGCGGGCTCCTCGATTTCGTTCGCGGCTGGGACCGGCGCGCGCCGCTGGTCGTGCACTGCTATATGGGCATCAGCCGCTCGACGGCGAGCGCCTATGCCACCGTATGCGCGCTCAATCCCACACGCGACGAGGCGAGCATCGCGCTGGCGCTGCGCCGCGCTTCGGCAACAGCCACGCCGAACGCGCGCATCGTCTCGCTGGCCGATCAGCTGCTCGAACGCGATGGTCGCATGATCGCGGCAATCGAACAGATCGGACGCGGTGATCTCGCGGCGGAAGCCGTGCCGTTCCGGCTGGATCTGGAATAAAAGGGCACCCATCCAAACAGCACACAGGCGAAGCTTGAGGCTTTCGTCTGGGGCGGCCGCGGCATAGAATCCCGACCTTATCGAGACTGGGCCGGGATGTTTGACTGGTTTTTCTATATCGTTGCGGCGGTCCTGGCTGCGCCGATGGTTGCCGTCATCGCGCTGGTTCGTTCCGTCCAATTGAACAAGCGGCTGCACGGCATTGAATTAAAGCTCGCAATGCTCGAGCGCCAATCGGCGCCGGCCGTATCATCGCCACCCCAGGCAGTAGCACGGCCGCCAGCGGCTCCGCCGGAAGCCGCCTCAGCAACTGTGCCGGAAGCGCCAATCTCACCGGTCCCACCGCCATCCTCTCTGCCGCGCGCGTCGTCCTCGGGCTCGGTCCCGAATTTTCCCCAAGCGAGTGCCTCGCCGGCGGCCCACACGATCAACTTCGAAGAGCGCTTCGGCACGCGCTGGGTCGTTTGGATCGGTGGCGTCGCACTCGCTCTCGGCGGCGTATTCCTGGTGCGTTATTCAATTCAACAGGGTCTCATCGGACCCGGTGTTCGGATTCTGCTGGGAAGTTTGCTTGCGCTCGCGCTGATCTTTGCTGGCGAGTGGCAGCGGCGCAATGAGGAGCAATTGTCGCTTCCGGGCGTGCCGACCGCGAACATCCCCAGTGTTTTGACGGCAGCTGGAACGACCGTTGGGTATACCACAGTGTATGCCGCCTACGCGCTCTATGAATTTCTTCCGCCCGCGGCCGCCTTCCTGCTTCTCGGAGCGGTGGCTCTGGCGACTTTGGCAGCCGCCTTGCTGCACGGACCCGCACTCGCCGGTCTCGGCATCGTCGGCGCGTATCTGGCGCCAATGCTGGTCACATCCAAGGAGCCGGATTACTGGTCGCTCTACGTTTACATCGCCGTCGTGACTGCCGCCGCATTTGCGCTCGCCCGGTTTCGCCTGTGGTATGGACTCGCTCTTACAGCCCTCATATTCGGCGCGCTGTGGTCGCTGCCGGGCCTCGATTTGTTTCTTCTGACCGTGACGGCGGCACTCGGCGCGCACGTGTTTCACGTCCTTGCCGGCTTTGCGCTCGCCGCCACGTTCCTTGTTGCCAATCTGCTTTACGGACCGCGCACGGCTCCTAGTCAAATGGACCGACTCTCGAATCTTGCGCTCTCGATTTATCTCGTGGTGGCGACACTTCTCGTGTTGGCAAGTCGCCACGATCCGGCGGCGCTGATCGCCTTCGTTGTGCTAACCGCAGCAACGGTCGGCATCGCGTGGCGAACCGAGGCGGCGACGCCTAGCGTTGTTGTGGCGACGGTTCTTGCGGCGGTCGTCATGGCGCACTGGGCTGTACACGAGAGGCTCGATGCGCTGATTGCGCGCACGACCCGCCCGCTACCCTACCGCATCGTTGCCGCACTGACCTCGGTAATCCTCGCTTTGTTTTATTTCACGCTTGAGGTGCGGCGGCTATTTCACGGCCCGGCATTGGCCGGAATCACCAGCGATGCCGAGCAATACACGTATTCGACCGTTTGGCTGATGTTCGGCATCGCGCTCTTGGCAGTTGGTTTCGTGCTGCGCTCGCAGCCGGCGCGATTTCTCGCGCTTGGCGTCATTGCATTGACAATCGCCAAAGTGTTTCTGTTCGATACCGCCAATATTGCGGGCATCTACCGCGCCTTATCGGTGACGGGACTTGGTGTCGTGTTGCTCGGCATCGGCTGGCTGTACCAGCGCGTGCTCTATCCGGAGGCCGCGGCGCCACGGGACGGCGCCCGATTGCTATAGCGGCGGCAGAACTTATTGCGAGAGCGAGGGCCGCAGCGATGGTCGCGCATAGGCGGTCGGCGTCGGCGTCGCGCTATCCGGCTCGGCCCCATTGCTGACCAGATGGCTGCGCGGATTGCGCTGGTAGAAGTCGCAATAGGCAAAGCTCAAGCCGGATAGCGAGCCGCGGAAGCTGCGATAATCGATTTTTTCCACGCGGAAGCACGGCGTGAACGGCAGCCCGGCTAGATGCGCGCACATCGATTGGCTCTCGATCCTGATCGTGCCCGCCGGCAGCGCAGCAAAGCGGGTCTGACCTTGGCCGCGGATTCGGATGGTGCCCACCACCGAGCCGTCGGAATAAATCCGCCCCATGCCTGAGGTGCCCTCGAAGCAGGTATAGGCGAACAACTTGCCGACGACGAAGGCACGCGCCTGTTCTGGTCCGAGCTCCTCGGCCGCGGCGACGCCCTGCCCCAATCCCAAAAAGCCAGCCGTCAAAACCGAGAGGCAGACCAAAGAACGGCGCACCGACATCGATAACTCCACCCCGACGGCTAATGTCCCAATTCCGAAGCTCGTAAGCATTTGCGGGGTGCTCGTACGAACTTCGGAATCGATAAGGACACTAGCAAGTCTACCCCTGTAGTGCCGCTTTTCAACCCGAAGTTCGCATCGGAGGGCCCCGCAAACTTGTGCGAACTTTTGGTTTCGTGGCACTAGAATAATTAACAATATTCCTTAACCGTCCCCTTACCATAGCAAAATCCCGCATCATGGCCGAATTTGGTAAACGACCCGCGTTTGTCTACCCGATTTTTACCACAATGCGCCCGCGCACCTTGCCCTCGACGATCTGCCGGCCCGCGGCGATAACGTCACCAAGCCCGATTTCGTTGACAATCGCGGCGAGCTTTCTTTGATCGAGGTCGGCCTCGAGGCGGCGCCAGGCTTCGGCTCTGACGGGTAGCGGGCACATCACGGATTCGATGCCGAGGAGCGAAACGCCGCGCAGAATGAAGGGGGCAACGCTGGTCGGCAGGTCCATGCCGCCGGCGAGGCCGCAAGCGGCGACCGCGCCGCCATAGCGCGTCATCGACAACACATTTGCAAGCGTAGTCGAGCCGACGACATCGACGCCCGCCGCCCAGCGCTCCTTGCCGAGGGGGCGCGCGGGGCCGGCCAATTCGCTGCGGTTGACGATTTCGCTGGCGCCGAGACTTTTGAGATAGTCGGCCTCTTCCGGACGCCCGGTTGAGGCGGCGACGCCGTAACCAAGCTTGGCAAGGAGCGCGACCGCGACCGAACCGACGCCGCCGGCGGCGCCGGTCACGATGACCGGGCCGCGCACAGGAGCAATACCGGCGCGCTCGAGCGCCATGACCGCGAGCATCGCAGTGTAGCCGGCCGTGCCGATCGCCATGGCGTCGCGCCCGCTGATCCCGGCCGGACGCCGCACCAGCCAATCGCCTTTGACGCGCGCCCTTTCGGCATAGGCGCCGAGATGGGTCTCGCCCAGGCCCCAGCCGTTGAGGATGACCTGATCGCCAGCTTTCCAGCCTGGATGCGCGGACGATTCGACCGTGCCGGCGAAATCGACGCCAGCGATCATGGGAAAACGCCGCACCACCGGCGCTTTGCCGGTGACGGCGAGCCCGTCTTTATAATTGACGGTCGACCATTCGACCCGGACGGTGACGTCGCCGTCCATCAGGTTCTTTTCGTCGAAATCGGTAAGCCGCACCGTCTGGGCGCCATCCGTTTTGTCGATGACGATGGCTTTGAAAGTCGGCATGAAAATACTCCGCGTCATGCCCGGCGATATGCCGGGCATCCACGTCTGAATCAGTTGCGACTTTGCAAGACGTGGATAGCCGGGACAAGCCCGGCCATGACGTCCTAGGCCGGCACCGCGGCCAAACGCGCGACCGGCTTCTCCACGATCGGCATATTGATCAAGGCGGAGAGCACGCCGAACAGGATCGCCAGCCACCACACTGTATTGTAGGAGCCGGTGCGGTCGAACACGAGGCCTCCCAGCCAGACGCCGAGGAAGCCGCCGACCTGATGGCTAAAGAAGGCGAAGCCGGCGAGCGTGGCGAGCCAGCGCGTGCCGAACATCAAGGCAATGATGCCGTTGGTCGGCGGCACGGTGGAGAGCCACATCAGGCCCATGGCCGCACCGAAGGCGATGCAAGTGAACGGCGTGACCGGGAATGAGATAAAGATTAGAATCGCCGCGGCGCGGAAGAAATAAATGAACGACAACAGATAGCGCTTGGGCATGCGATCGCCGAACCAGCCGGCGGTGACCGAGCCGATAATGTTGAACAGGCCGACGGTCGCGATGGTCCAGCCGCCGACTTGGGCGGACAATCCGCGATCGACCAGATAAGACGGCAAGTGCACGGTAATGAATTGCAGCTGGAAGCCGCAGGTGAAGAAGCCAAGCACAAGCAGCACATAGGAGCGATGCGCGAAGGCTTCGACCAAGGCCTGGCGCAGCGACTGCGATCCCGCGCCACGCTCTGCCTGCGACGGCGGCGTCGCCAGCGCGAGCGAGAGTGGCAGCACGGCAAGCATGCTGACGGCGAAGACCATCAGCGTCTGTTGCCAACCGAAAGCATCCATCAGCGCGACGGCGACCGGCGAATAGAAAAACTGGCCGAACGAACCCGCCGCGGTGCCAAAGCCGAAAGCGCGCGAGCGCCATTGCAGCGGCACGATCTTGCCCAGCGCGGCGAGCACGACCGGGAACGAACAGCCGGAAAGGCCGAAGCCGATGAGCACGCCAGCCGAGAGGTCGAGCATCGGCGCGTTCGTTGAATGGGCCATCAACGCGAGACCAAGCGAATATAAAAGCGCACCGCCGCACAATACGCGAACGCTGCCGAAGCGATCGGCGATGATGCCACCGAGCGGCTGGCCGACGCCCCACAACAAATTCTGCAGCGCCAGCGCGAAGGCAAAGACGTCACGGCCCCAATGATTGGCAGTGGACAGAGGCGTAAGAAAAAAGCCCAGTGTCGAGCGCGGCCCGAATGCGATCAGCGCAATCAGGCTGCCGAAGCCGATCACCAGCGCCGGCGTCCGCCAGCTCGTGAGAGTTTTGGAAACGTCGCTCATGTCGCCCCGGCAAAACCGCGATTCGAAAGCCGCGCAGCATAGAGGCTCAATGTGGGTGGCCCAAACGAAAATTACTATCGAGGCCGCTCGATGCATGGCTGTCCCGCTGTTGCAGCGGAGCGCCGGGCTGGGCTGCGGCTGGTCGGCGCGATTGCCATAATTGACGGCAGTGACTATGGATTTCGCGCCATGCCGCTTGCCTCCACATCGCCTTTGGCGACCTCAAGATTGGCGACGTCGCTAAAGCGCGCGGACGCTTTCCTCTCGCCGCTCGAAATCGAGGCGGCGGTGACGCGCGCGCTGGATGAGGATCTTGGCCGCGCGGGCGACATCACCTCGACCGCGACCATTCCGGAGGACCGCGCCGGCCGCGCGGTGGTGGTCGCGCGCCAAGCCGGCGTCATCGCCGGATTGCCACCAGTCGTTATGGCGTTCCGTCGCCTCGACCCGGAGACCGCCATTACGCCGCATGCCCGCGACGGCGAGGCGGCTTCCCGTGGCGCCAAGCTGATGACAATTTCCGGCAATGCCCGGGCCCTGCTTGGCGCCGAGCGCGTCGCGTTGAATTTTCTCGGCCATCTGTCAGGCATTGCGACCGCGACCGCCGCCTTCGTCGCCCGCATTTCGCATACCAAGGCGCGCATCATCTGCACGCGCAAGACCACGCCCGGGCTGCGCGCCTTGGAGAAATATGCGGTGCGTTGCGGCGGCGGCTACAATCACCGCTTTGGTCTCGACGACGCGATCCTGATCAAGGACAACCACATCGCGGTCGCCGGCGGAATAAAGCCGGTACTCGAACGTGCCAAGGGCGCCGCCGGGCATCTCGTCAAGATAGAGATCGAGGTCGACTCGCTCAACCAGCTCAAGGAAGTGCTCGATGTCGGGCTTGCCGATGTGGTGCTGATCGACAATTTCGATCTTGAAGCGATGCGCAAGGCGGTGGCGATGGCGGCGGGCCGCGTCGTCATCGAGGCCTCCGGCGGCATCACGCTCGAAAGCGCGGCGGCGATTGCCGAGACCGGCGTCGATTATCTGTCGTCAGGCGCGCTGACCCACTCGGTGCAAAATCTTGACATCGGCCTGGATATTGAGATGTGAGGGGGTATCTTCCGCTCATTCCCGCGCAAGCGGGAATCCAGGTTCGACGCGAATGGCAATTCTAAACCTGGGTCCCCGCTTTCGCGGGGACGAGCGGCTAATTCTCGCCATCAGGTCTTCGCATCCTTCGGCGACGCCGCGGCTTGGGGCGCTTTCGCGCCATCGGGCTTGGACGTGTCAGCCTTGCCGGGCTGTGTTTCGCTCGTGCTCGCGCTCGGCGCCGCCGGCGCGGATTTGCCCCAGACCGGGTCGCCCTCGCCGTCGCCCCAGTTGCGTGGCCGATAGAATGTGTGAACGCCGAACTTGTAGAGCCGCGTCATTTCATGGACCCAGCTCGGATGCACCCAGTAGGCATGGTAATGCGTGGCGTGGCCGACCTCGGCATGCCAGATCTTGCCGTCGAGCGTGTCCTTGGCGATGCTTTTCGCCTGCTCCCACATATCGGGCTCGTCGATCTTGCTCAGGTCCTTGCCCTCGCAGGCGAAGGTGAACTGGCAGGCGAGATGCCGGTGCGCGTTCTGATAAACGACGCCGCAGACGTCGTGCGGGTAGTAGCCTGAGAAGACGCGGTTCATCACCACCTGCGCGACCGCTTCCTGGCCTTTGCGTACCTCGCCGCGCGCTTCGAAATAGATCGCATCGGCAAGGCACTTCTCGGCCTTGGCGCGAGTGCGCCCTTCAAGCTCGAGCCTTTGCGCCGGCGCCTGCAGGCGGCTCGCATCGTCCTTGCCTGCAACCGACTCGCCGGCGCCGGTGTCGTTAGGGGTGCCTTCGAGCGCGGAGAGCTTGATGTTCGACTCCGCGGATTGCACGGCGAGTTCGGCGGACGGCGGAACCAGGATCGGTTCGGCACCCGGTGCCCAATTTTGCAATCGGCTGGGCGATCCCATGACGCCGCTGCCGAAATAGATCGCGCTGCTGCGGTCGGCGGCATCGGCCTCAAGGAAGGCGCGACCGCCAAGTGACGGCGGAGCGTCATCGCTCTCCCCTGGCGCCGGAATTTCCGGCGGCTTATCGGCCACGACGACATCGTCGTCATCGGTGTCGGTGGCGGCGGTCTTTGGCGGTAGCGAAGCTTCCGCTTGCGGCACCCCTGCGCCCTCGCCGTTCGATTTCGGCGGCGCGATCACCAAAGTCTCGTCATGACTCTGCATCTGCGAAATCGCAGGTGCCGGCGCAGCATCCTTGATTGCAGGCACTGACGGCTCGGCGCCCACATCGGCCGGCGGCGCTACCATGGCTGTCGGCGCAGGCACAGGCTCGGGTGCAGTGGTGGCAGCCGGTGCATCGGCGGGAGCAGGTGTGGCGGCAGGAGCAGGTGTAACGGCGGGAGCGGGCGTGATTACATTTGCCGGCAGCCGATCCGCTTTGTGGGTGCGCTCGACTTTCGGATATTCGATCTGCCGCGCCGCGCGCACATGAATCGCCTCGTCGATCTTCCACGAGAACGCGTCAAGCGAACGCGGATCGAGATTGATGCGTTGAAAGCCGAGCGGCTCCGGGATCGCCGTGCCGATCGGGCGAGTGAAATTAAATGTCGCGGCCTGGACCGGCGACGCAATCAAATGCCAGCGGGTCGGCGCCGCAGGCTCGCGGCCAACAAGCGCGGCGATGTCCTGATATCCAATCGATGTCGGCGTCAAGACGGCGCAGAACGCGCTCAACCAGAACCGGGCGGAACAGCACGCGCCCGTCAGCCCGATACGCGACGCAACCATTACACCTCACGCCAACGCGCGCCCAACAGCCGCCCCTGCACCGAGCAGTTTGGTTATGTAAGCGCCACCGCAGTGGCGCGAATGCGACAGGTGTATTTATTGTCGGGTTAACGTTGCGAAGCCGTTAATCGCAGGATTGGCGGGGCTTGCTGCGCGGCGCCCGTGCAGTATTGGTTGCGCCTGGCTAATGCGAGAGAAAGGTTCGCCTCGCCCCGCGATCGCGGATTGAGAATTCATTAACCAAAACTTCGCTGTGCGCGGCGGATCAGCCTTCCGCCGTCGTCACTTTGCCGAGCGCGGCTTGGGCTGCGGCAAGGCGCGCGATCGGCACGCGGAACGGCGAGCAGGAGACGTAATCGAGCCCGACCTCGTGGCAGAAGGCGACCGAAGCGGGATCGCCGCCGTGCTCGCCGCAAATGCCGAGCTTGAGCTTGTTCCGCACCTTGCGGCCGCGCGCGGTGGCGATGCGGATCAATTCGCCGACGCCCTCGCGATCGAGCGACACGAACGGGTCGCTCGGCAAGATGCCTTTCGCCGTATAGATGCCGAGGAAGCTCGCCGCGTCGTCGCGGCTGATGCCGAATGCGGTCTGCGTAAGATCGTTGGTCCCGAACGAGAAGAATTCCGCAGTCTCGGCGATCTCGTCGGCTTTGAGCGCCGCGCGCGGCAGTTCGATCATGGTGCCGACCTGATATTTGAGCTTGGCCCCGGTCTCGGCGGCGACTTTTTCTGCCGTTGCGTCGATGCGCTCCTTGACCAGATCGAATTCGCGCCGGCCGGCGATCAGCGGCACCATGACTTCCGGCACGACCGGCCTGCCGGTTTCGCGGCCGGCCTGGGCCGCCGCCTCGAAGATGGCGCGCGCTTGCATTTCGGCGATTTCCGGATAGGCGATCGCCAGCCGGCAACCGCGGAAGCCTAGCATCGGGTTGAATTCGTGTAATTCGCGGGCGCGGTCGGCGAGCCGTTGCGGATCGGCGCCCATTCCTTCCGCGACTTCCGCGATTTCTTCGTCGGTATGCGGCAGGAATTCGTGGAGCGGCGGATCCAAGAGCCTGATCGTCACCGGCAGTCCGCGCATGATCGTGAACAGCGCGTGAAAGTCGCCCCGCTGCATCGGCAGGAGCTTGGCGAGCGCGGCCCAGCGCTCAGCCTCATTCTCGGCGAGGATCATTTCGCGCACGGCGCGGATGCGATCTTCGTCAAAGAACATGTGCTCGGTGCGGCACAGCCCAATGCCTTCGGCGCCGAATTTGAGCGCGGCGCGAGCATCGGCCGGCGTATCGGCATTTGCGCGCACTTTCAGTTCGCGCAGCTCATCGGTCCATTTCATCACGGTGCCAAATTCGCCAGCGAGCGTCGGCTCAAGCATCGCCACCGCGCCGGCGAGCACCTGCCCGGTCGCGCCGTCGATGGTAAGCGTGTCGCCCTTTTTGAGCACCGTGCCGCCGGCATTCAAAGTCTGGGTGCGGTAATCGACGCGCAGCGTGCCGGCGCCGGAGACGCAAGGCTTGCCCATGCCGCGCGCGACCACCGCGGCATGCGAAGTCATGCCGCCGCGCGTCGTCAATATTCCTTCGGCGGCATGCATGCCGTGGATGTCCTCCGGCGAAGTCTCGACTCGCACCAAAATGACCTTACGACCCTGGCTTTTCAGCGACTCGGCCTCGTCGGGCGAGAACACGATCTCGCCGCAGGCGGCGCCTGGCGAGGCAGGCAGGCCGGTGGCGATGACTTTTCGTTCGGCTTTCGGATCGATGTTCGGATGCAGAAGCTGGTCGAGCGTGGCAGGATCGATGCGTTTAACAGCCTCTTTCTTGTCGATCAGTTTTTCCTGCGCGAGCTCTACGGCGATGCGAAGCGCCGCCTGCGCGGTGCGCTTGCCGCTCCTGGTCTGGAGCATCCACAGCTTGCCCTGCTCGACCGTGAATTCAAGGTCCTGCATGTCGCGATAGTGCCGCTCGAGCGTGCTTTGGATGTGCTTGAGTTCAGCGAACGCTTCCGGCAGCGCCTTTTCCATCGACGGCTTGTCGGAGCCGGCCTCTTTGCGCGCCGCTTCGGTGATTTCCTGGGGCGTGCGAATGCCGGCGACGACGTCCTCGCCCTGAGCATTGATCAGATATTCGCCGTAGAGTTTTTTCTCGCCGGTCGACGGATTGCGGGTGAAGGCAACCCCGGTCGCCGAGCTCTCGCCCATATTGCCGAACACCATGGCCTGCACGTTCACCGCGGTGCCCCAGCTTTCCGGAATGTTGTGCAGGCGGCGGTAAGTAATGGCGCGCTGGTTCATCCACGAGCCGAACACGGCGCCGACAGCGCCCCATAATTGCGCATTCGCGTCTTGCGGAAACGGCTTGCCGAACTCCTCTTGCACCCGCGCTTTGTAGCGCGCGACCAGATCTTCCAGATCGTCGGCGTTGAGATCGGTGTCGAGCGTGTAACCGTTGCGATCCTTGTGATCGTCGAGGATTTCCTCGAAATGGTGATGATCGATGCCGAGCACGACATCGGAATACATCGTGATAAAGCGGCGGTAGCTGTCCAAGGCGAAACGGCGATCGTTGGCCTTGGCCGCGAGCGCGTTGACCGTCACGTCGTTGAGCCCGAGATTGAGCACGGTATCCATCATGCCGGGCATCGAGGCGCGCGCGCCGGAGCGCACCGAAACGAGCAGCGGATTTTTGGCGTCGCCGAATTTCTTGCCGGTCACGCGGCCGACTTGCGCCAGCGCCGCATCGACCTGGCGCCGCAAGTCCTTCGGATAGGTTTTGCCGTGCGCATAGAAATAAGTGCAAACTTCGGTCGTGATGGTGAAGCCCGGCGGCACCGGAAGGCCCAATTGCGCCATCTCGGCGAGACCGGCGCCCTTGCCGCCGAGCAGATTCCGCATTGAGGCGCGGCCTTCGGCCGCCCCGCCGCCGAACGAATAGACCCATTTTCCCTTGGCTGCGCTTGCGGCAACGCCTTTACGCGAGCCGCCACTGCGCGGGACTTTACTGGCTGGCGATTTTTTAATCGCTTGCCGCGAGATTTTTGAGCGCGATTTGGTCATGACATCATGCATTCGACGGCTTCAGCCCTAGATTGCAATTCCCCGCGGCTGACGCAACCGCCAGCGGATAGTGCAAAGCAAGTCGTGCCTCGTTCATCGCAAGAAATGATGGACGGCGTTGAGCCCAACCAATCCTTCAACGATCAGATAGACCGCGACGATGATATTGAGAAGCCGCGGGATAATCAGAATGAGAATGCCGGCGATAAGCGCCACGATGGGCGAGAGTTCAGCCGCGGTGATGACCATGATTTGCCTCGAAGCTGGAATGAATTAGCACAAGATGCGGGTGCGGAACGCTGCTAATTAACAATACAGTCGACGCAGACACTTAACGCCGTCGCCGCCGTTCGGTTTCTACCATGGTGGAGCGGTTTGGGAACCTGAGAATTCGCAACGTTCCACCGTCATTCCAAAGCCGAGCGCTAGCGTGGGGCCCGGAATGATGAGATCACCCCTCGATTTTGGAGAAATCGGCGACGGCGCCCGTCGCCTCGCGGATCTGATTGAGAAGCTTGAGCCGGTTTTCGCGCAAGGGCTTGTCGTCGACGTTGACCGTCACTTTGTCGAAGAAGGAATCAACGCTCGGACGCAGCTTTGCCATAGCGCCCATGGCGGCAGCGAAATCTTCTTTCGCTATGGCGCGGGACGCTTCAGCCTCGGCGGTCTCGATCACCTTGGCGAGCGTTTTTTCCTCCGCCTCCCGGTAAAGCTTCGCCTGCGGCGCACCGGTATAGTGGCGATTGTCCTTTTTCTCTTCAATGCGAATGATATTGGTCGCCCGCCGATAGCCAGCGAGCAGGTTCTTGCCGTCTTCGCTGTCGAGGAACTGCGCCAGCGCTTCGACCCGGCGCACAATCAGCAGCAAATCATCCTGACCTTCTAAGGCAAAAACTGCATCGACCAGGTCGTGTCTCGCGCCTTGCTCGCGTAGCTGCACTTTCAGCCGGTCGGCGAAGAATACGAGCAGATCGGCCGGCAACTGGGCTCGGTTCACCGCGGCGTGCCGTGTTCCGGTCTTGATCGCAGCCGCAGCAGATTTCGTTGTCTTGAGCAATGAGAGCCGGACCTTGTTCTCAAGAACAATCCGGATGACGCCGAGAGCCGCGCGTCGAAGCGCAAAGGGATCCTTGCTGCCGGTGGGTTTCTCATCGGTTGCCCAGAACGCAACCAGCGTGTCGAGCTTGTCGGCGAGCGCCACCGCGATCGCAACCGGATCGCTCGGCACTAGATCGTCCGGGCCCTTCGGCCGGTAGTGATCCTCGATGGCATGCGCGACGGCTTCGTCCTCGCCCTGTTCTTCCGCATAGTACCTGCCCATCGTGCCTTGCAGTTCGGGAAATTCGCCGACCATTTCCGTGAGCAGGTCCGCTTTACACAGAAACGCCGCGCGTTTTGATTTTTTTACGTCGGCGCCGACGAGCGGCGCCAATTCGCCGGCCAATCGGGTAATGCGCTCAATGCGCTCGGCTTGCGTCCCCAATTTCTCGTGGTAGATGATGTCTTTGAAACTTGGCAGCCGATCTTCAAGCTTGGTCTTTAAATCACTTTGGTAGAAAAACCGCGCATCCGCCAATCGCGCGCGGATCACCCGCTCGTTGCCGGCGACGATCGCTCTGCCGCCGTCCTCGGCCTCGAGATTGGCGACCAGTAGGAATTTGTTGACGAGCCGGGCATGGGCGGCATCGCGCAGCACGAAACATTTCTGGTTGTTGCGGATGGTGGCGCGAATGACCTCGTCCGGAATGTGCAGGAACGCTTCGTCGAAGGCGCCCATCA
>Ga0310914_10002076_pt1 | contig 13339 bp, 8 predicted proteins | sample GREbulkMGAN108_FD_203450 | JGI IMG/M metagenome (GOLD analysis project Ga0310914, IMG submission 203450) | Lab enrichment of tropical soil microbial communities from Luquillo Experimental Forest, Puerto Rico - GRE.bulkMG.AN108 | ecosystem: Environmental > Terrestrial > Soil > Tropical forest >... | reverse complement strand
CGACGGCCTTGGGATCATTCTGCTCGACTCGAACGCCGACACGCATTTCTCGTTCACCAATGCGCTCGGCATGATCCCGGTCGACCAAGCGCGTGGCGTCAAGTTCGCGTGCGCGCAGTACCCGCATGCCTGCTGGATCGTCGTCCTTCATCATCACGTGGTCGAGTATCCGCGCCCGGCAAGGACGTTGTCCGAGCGGGTCGGAACGGCCCTGATCAACGGCAATTGGTTCGTCCGTCGGCTCAAACCGCTCGCGGGCCGGGCGGTGCTGATGCATGGTCATCGGCACATCGATTGGATCGGGGAATGTGGCGGCATCCCCATCCTTTCCGCGCCGTCGCCGGTCATGGAAGCAACCGACGATGTGGCCACGTGCTTCTACATCCACACGTTGGCTGTGGGGCCGGATCGACGGCTCAGATTGCTGCGGCCGCAGCGGGTCACCGTGCAGGGAGAACCGACCTCCGCCTAGTGCGGTGGATTAGAAGTTCCCACGAATACGCAGCGAGTTCGCGCAGGAACTTCAAATCCAAAACCGTTCGCACAAAGGTGTGCCGCAAGGGATTGCGAACCTCGGAATTGGGGTACTAGCGCCGCTCGCGCCCCGACAGAAGCGTCGCGATCCATCGCGTCGACTCTCGCTGTTCGCACAGCGTGAGACCCGCAATCACAATGGGCACGCCGATGAATGCTCCGGGGATTCCCCAGAGAAAGGCCCAGAAGAAAACCGCGAATAGAACCAGGAACGGCGAGACGGAGAGGGCGGCGCCGGCGATGCGAGGTTCGAGGTAGCTTCCGATCAGGAACTGGATGAGGTTGAGGCCCAAAAAAACGACGATGGCCAATTGCCAGGACCCGAACTGCGCCAGCGCGAAAAGGGTCGGAAACACGGTGGCGACCAGAGGGCCGATAAACGGAATGTAGTTGAGGACGAACGCAATCACGCCCCATGCCGTCGCGAGCTCCAGACCGGCGAGGAGGGTAAAGACCCAGACCACCAGGCCGGTCAGCACGCTCATGGCGCTGCGGACCAGCATGTATTTTTGGAACTTGTCGGCGATTTGCGTGCTCGCTTGCAGGATTGTTTTCGCCACCTCCTCGTTCCCGAGGCGTTCGATGTTCTTCCCGGCGATGTCCACCTCGAGCAGGCCGAGAGCGGTGAAGACGAAGGTGATGACGACGAACGTCACCAGACCGTGGAGCCTGAGGCCGATCTCCTGCACCGCGCGAATGAGCCAGCTCGCGTTGAAATTCTCAACCAGCAGGCTCGTCACCAAGATGCCGTGCTCTTCGAGCCAGTCTCTTGACTGGATATAGAGTGCTTGAAATCGCAGCGCGTTGTCGATCAGCCAGCGCCCGACTGTTCCGAACGCCCACACGATCAGGTAGCCGAGCACGGTCACGACCAGCAGGGTCACCACTAGCGCGGCAACAAGCGCAAGCAGCCTCGGAGTCCTGATCTGGAGTGCACGCTGCAGCGGCCAGACGATAGCGACGACGAACAGCGAGAACGCGACCGGCGCGAGAATCGAGCGCGCGAAGTAAAGGCCGGCAAAGACCAGAACCGCGGTGCAGAGGCCCAGCATGGTCAGTGCGCCTCTGCTGGTCATGCAACCCTCGTCCCCTGAAGTTTGTATCGTTGGCGGACTTTCATGGCCGATGCCGACGAATGCAAGACGTCTAGAAAGAGCCAACGGCCGAGCCCAGCGCGATCACCGCGACGAGCGCGATGATCGCGCCGACGATTCCGACCATGACGATGTCGAAATAGCTCTCGCGATGCGTCAAGCCGCACAATGCGAGCAGCGTCACCACGGCGCCGTTGTGCGGCAGGCTGTCGAGCGTTCCGGAGCCGATCACGGCAACACGATGCATGAGCGCGGGCTCGATGTCTTTCCCGGCCGCAAGCTCCATGTACGCGTTGCCCAGCGCATCAAGCGCGATGGTGAGACCGCCCGAGGCCGAACCGGTGAGCGCCGCCAGCACATTGGTGGCGACGGCGAGCGACACGAGGGGTCCCCCCTCCATGGACAGCACCCAATCGCGGACCGCTGCGAAAGCGGGGAGTGCCGCCACCACCGCGCCGAAGCCCACGAGACTTGCGATGGTGACGGCCGGCAATACCGAGGCATTGGCGCCCGCGTCCATGCTCGCGCGCAACGCCGGAAAGTAGCGATAATTGATGGCGATGAGCGTGGCGATCGCCGACGCCAGCGCAGCCACCACCGCCCAAACGCCTGCGACCGCCGAGAGCGAGGTGGAGCCCCAACGTTCCTCCGCTAGGAATGAAAAGTCGAGGCGCGGTAGCAGGACCAGCGACATCAGCAGGTTGACACTCACCACGACGACCAGCGGCAGGAACGCCCGAGCGGTGGGCGGTTTGGTATCGCCGTGCTGGCCGCGATGGATTTCGGCAGGATCGAACTCGCGGGCGGTGGTGGCGAGTTCGCGCACGACCGGATCGTCCGCTGCAGTGTCGACCGACGCGCCGTCAGGAGCGCCGTAGCCCTCTCCGGCGCGGCGAGCGGTGCGCTCCGCCCGACCCAACCACCACAGGCCGAATCCCAGCATGATGGCGGATGCGACGATCCCCAGACCGGGCGCGGCGAATGGCGTGGTGCCGAAAAATGGCATCGGGATCGCATTCTGAATCGCCGGCGTTCCCGGCAGGGCTGACATCGTGAAGGTTGAGGTACCCAGCGTGATCGCCGCAGGCATCAAGCGGCGCGGAATGGACGCCGCTCGAAACAACGCCTGCGCCATGGGGACGAGCACAAAGAAAGCAACGAACAGGCTGACGCCGCCATAGGTTACGAGCGCACCTGCGAGCACGACCGCGAGCACGGCGCGGCGCTCACCCAGCCGTTCGGTCATGAACCCCGCGATGGCGGACACGCAGCCGCTATCGTCCATGAGCTTGCCGAACAGGGCGCCAAGCAGAAACAAGGGGAAGAACTGGGCCAGGAAGGCCGCAGCACTGCCCATGAAGGTTTGTGTCCAGTTGGCGAGCAGCGGCTCCAGCGCGAACGCGGCGGCAAGCAGCGCGGCGGCTGGAGCGAGAAGGAGCACGCTCCAGCCGCGCAGCGCGAGCCAAATGAGCAGCGCCAATCCGAGTAGGATCCCGATGAGACCCATGGTGTCATACACCCTTGAGTAACTCGTCGAGGTCGAAGGTGGAGCGTCGGCCCAGATCGTCGTGATGGGTGCTCAGGAATATGTCACCCGCGCGCCGCCCCTCGTCGCGCAACATGCACAGGAATTCCCACTCGGCGTTGAGCTTCGAAGAATAGCCGAGCTCTACCATCACGTCGCTGGAGATGCGGTGGATGCGCATGTCTGCCCATTTGGCGTTCTCGGAATTATCTGGCTGTGCAACTTGGCGCAGCAAGGCGATCATGCGCAGCTCTTTCAGCAGCACGGCATTGAACGAGACCTCGTTGAGCCGGTTGAGAATGTCGCGGGCAGAGCGCGGCGACCCCGGCCGTTCGACCGGATTGATCTGAACGAGAATCGTATCCTGGGAGCGGCATTCCCGCACCAGCGGCGTGATGGTGGGATTGCCCGAGTAGCCGCCGTCCCAATAGCTTTCGCCATCGATTTCGATGGCCTGGAACAACGTGGGGAGGCACGCCGACGCGAGCAACACGTCCGGCGTGATCTCGTCGTTTCGAAAGACCCGGCCGCGCCCGGTGCGCACATTGGTTGCGGTGACGAAAAGTTTGATCGACGCTTGCGCTAGCCGATTGAAATCGACGATCTCGGCAAGGATGTCACGCAAAGGGTTTGCACCGCCTGGGCTCAGATCGTAGGGCGAGAACAAGCGCGCCATCAGGTCCATCGCGACGAAGACGGGCGAATGGTCGAGCGTCCAACGACCCAGCAGTACGTCGAGCGGAGTGCGCCGCAGTGGGCTCAGCAAAGCGGCCCTGGCTACGCGGCGCCAAAAGGTCTCGAGCGCTGCGCGCGCCCCGTCGGCGCCGTTGTCGGCATAGCCGTGGACCAGCACCGCGGCATTCATCGCTCCCGCCGACGTGCCCGAGATGCCATCGATGCGCAGCCACGGCTCCTCGAGCAGGCGGTCCAGCACGCCCCAGGTGAAAGCGCCATGCGCGCCGCCGCCTTGTAACGCGAAGTCCACTAGGACCGGTGTGCGATTCGCGGTGCTCGTCGTCATCTAAAGCCACGGTACGATGATCTTGTCGCGTGCGCGACGAGTCAGGATAGCGCCGCGCGACTGTGAGCAGAGGATGAAGGCGTGTTAATCTTGCGGGCGCTCTCAAGCCAGGAGGTGATTATGGCGACAAATCCTGCGACAGCAATCGGCAGTCGTGCGGAACTGCCCCTCTGGATTCGTGATGACACCATTGCTGGGCGCGGATCTAGAATTCCATCGTGACGGCAAGAGCGTGTGCCTCGCCCAAGGAGCGACGATGGCTACGCATACTGTGAAAGAATGCGCTGCTCTGTTCCGCCGAGCTGTCGGCGGCCTAACCGTTTTGATTTTGGCATTGATTTCTACAAACGGCCCTGGCCAGGAGGAAGGAAAGCAAGCTGAGCAGCTGCGAACAGGTGTACAGCCCAATCGCGACAATGAACGCATTGTCACCGAACCGGACGGGGCCAAGGTGGTTTTTATCCGGTGGCCTGTCGGCTCACGAGACAATATTGTGACGCTCCGGGTTCCTATGGCGTACGTGCCCCTCGGCACTACCCCACTTGGACGGAATAACCGCGATTCCAATCACCGCGAACCGTCCCCGACTACAAAGGTATTCGATATCGATGCAATGCTGTGGGACATGGATCCTTTGCCGCGTGACCGACAGCTAACTACTGAACAGAGAAACATGGTTGTCTTTGGAACAATTGAATCGATCTACGCCGGATCGAGAATAAGGAATGAAGCACAACAATTAAAGCTGATCGCCAAAGCAAGATTGGAAGGTATTCGTCGCAACTATTATCAGACTCGGTATCGTCTGCCGATTGTTGAGAAGCCTGGGCGATTTGATCTGCGGCGGATTGGCGCGGTCCATGATCTTGGCGGTCGCACCCCGGTCGGTTTGAACGACTTTTATTACAGTGGCGACCAGCCCGAGACGGCAAACGATTTTCTATTATGCACCGACGAAGCGGTCCCCGACGATCCGCCGTCAGGGAAGTTTGCTAATCCAGGATGTCAACAATGGTTCGCGCTATCGGAACTGAGCGCGACGGTGAAGGCCACTTATCGGCGCCGGCACCTCGGCGAGTGGCGTGAGATCAAACGGCGGGTGTCGGAACTCATTCTGTCCTGGAAGCCACCTGATGTAGGGGGAGCCGCAGGCTCAAGCACCGAAACCGTCTCGAAGTTGCGGTGCACGATCGATCCGAACGAGATCATGCGGAAAGCGGACGGAGGGGCGACTTGCACCTTCGACGTAGGGCCGTAGATGTCTTCGCGCATTCGAAGCGCAAAGCCCTTGCGGCTAAAATTGCGTTCATCGACCGAGGAAAGAACTTGAATGTCTGGTTGCTCGGATCATAGGACGAGATTGCACAGCCTCGTGCTACTGACGGCGCCCGTTTTTGTTTTTCTGACCGCCTGTCAACCCGACGCCGAAACACCCGCACCGCAGGCCCGTCCGGTCCGGACGGTAACCGTCGTGAAACGCGACGTCGGCGAGACAGTCTCTTATACCGGACGTATCGAAGCGGAGGACGAAGCCCGTCTGGCCTTTCGCATTGCCGGCCGGATGATCGAGCGATTGGTCAATGTGGGTGATCAGGTCGGGCCGGGACAGATAGTGGCCAAGCTCGAGCCGCACAATCAGCTGAATGCGCTACGGACTGCAGAGGCCGGTGTCGCGGCGGCTCAAGCGCGAGTGAACGAGACTCAAACTAACTTCGATCGTCAGAAAACGCTCTTGGCCAGAGATGTCGCCTCGCGCGCCCAGTTCGAACAGGCCGAGGCGGTGCTGAAGACCGCACGGGCGCAGCTCGAGACCGCCGAGGCGCAGTTGAAGGTCGCCAAAGATCAGGTGGGCTATACCGAGTTGAGGGCGGATGCCCCGGGTATCGTGACGGCTACGGGCGCGGAGCCCGGCGAGGTGGTGCAAGCTGGACAAATGATCCTCCGCGTCGCGCGCAGGGAGGGGCGCGATGCCGTCTTCGACGTGCCGGCGCAGCTATTGCGGTTGGCGCCGAGCGATCCGTTGATCACCGTGAGCTTGACGGATGACCCAACGGTGACGGCGGCCGGTCGGGTGAGAGAGGTCTCGCCGCAGGCCGACCCAGTGACCCGGACCTTCCAAGTCAAGGTCGGCTTGACCGATCCGCCCGCGGCCATGCGGCTCGGCTCGACGGTCGTTGGACGTATGAAGTTCGAAGCAGTTCCGGTCATCGAGATTCCTGCCACCGCTCTGACCGAGTCCGACCGCAAGCCCGCGGTCTGGGTCGTCGATCCGAAAAGTCTGACCGTGTCCCTGCGAAACGTTGAGGTGGCGCGCAACGATCCGGCGACCATTGTCATTTCGGACGGGCTCGCTCCGGGCGAGATCGTCGTGACCGCAGGCACTCAGGCGCTCCATCCCGGGCAGAAGACCCGTTTGCTGGATTCCCCGCAGTGATGCGATTCAATCTTTCAGAGTGGGCACTCAGGCATCGCTCCTTCGTCGTGTATTGCATGATTGCACTGATGGTGGCGGGCGTAATGTCCTACTATCGCCTCGGCCGCAACGAAGATCCCGTATTCACCTTCAGGACGATGGTCGTGCAGGCCGCGTGGCCGGGTGCGACGCTGCAGGAGACCCTCGATCTGGTAACAGAACGGATCGAGGACACGCTCAAGGAAACCCCGAGGCTCGACTTCCTGCGCAGCTACACCAGCGCCGGCGTCACGACCATCTTTGTGACGTTGAAAGGGAGCACGCCGCCCAGGGAGGTCCCCGACATCTGGTATCATGTGCGCAAGAGCGTCGGTGACATCCGCCACACGTTGCCCGCTGGTGTGGTCGGACCTGGCTTCAACGACGAGTTCGGCGACACCTTCGGCATCATCTACGGCTTCACGGCGGACGGCTTCACGCACCACGAGCTGCGGGACTATGTGGAGAACATCCGCGCGCGGCTGCTGCGCGTGACGGACGTGTCCAAGGTCGAGATCATGGGTGCCCAAGACGAAAAGATCATCATCGAGTTCTACACCGAGAAACTCGCCGGGTTGGGCATCGATCGCGGCGACTTGATCGCGACGCTTCGGGCACAGAATGCGGTCAACCCTGCCGGCATCCTGCAAACCGGGGACGAGAAGCTCGCGCTGCGGGTCTCCGGCGCATTCGGATCCGAATTGGACATCTTGGCCATCAATATCGCCTCGAACGGCCGCTTGCTTCGCCTGGGCGACATCGCCGACGTCAGGCGGGCCTACGTCGATCCGCCGCAACCCATGTTCCGGGTGAACGGGAAACCGGCCATCGGCGTCGCCATCGCCATGCGCGATGGCGGTGACATCTTGACGCTCGGTCGAAACCTGCAGCGGACCATGGACGAGATCACCGCCGATCTGCCGCTCGGCATCGAGCCGACGCTCGTCGCCGATCAGTCATCGGTGGTCCGGAGCGCAATCGGCGAGTTCATGACGTCGCTGTGGCAGGCGATCGCGATCATCATGGCGGTCAGCGTCGTCAGCCTCGGGGTAAGGGCCGGCGCGATCGTCGCGCTTTCGATTCCGCTAACGCTTGCGATCGTGTTTCCGGTCATGCAATTCGTCAGTATCGATCTGCAGCGCATTTCGCTCGGCGCCCTCATCATCGCCCTGACCTTGCTCGTCGACGACGCCATGAGCACGATCGATGCCATGAAGGCGCGCCTGGCAGAAGGTGATCCAAAGGAGCAGGCCGCCACATTCGCGTACAAGACATTGGCGTTTCCGATGCTCACGGGATCCTTCGTGACCATGGCGGGCTTCGTGCCGATCGGGTTTGCGAAGAGCGCCGCTGGCGAATACACATTTTCGATCTTCGCCGTCGTCAGCATCGCGGTCGTTGCGTCGTGGTTTGTCGCGGTTCTTTTCATTCCCCTTCTCGGCGTGGCGTTTCTGTCGCCGCCGCAGACGGCGCAACGGACCGAGCCCAGCGCGGCCATACGCGTCTTCCGCCGAATACTTGTTGCAGCCATGCGGATGAGATGGATCACCATTCTGGTGACGCTCGCCTGCTTCGTTATTTCTCTCCTCGCCTTTCCCCACGTGCCGCGACAGTTCTTCCCGTCGTCGGACCGGCCGGAGCTTCTCGTCGATCTGCGGCTCCCGCAAAACGCGTCGATTTACGCCAGCAGCGATCGCTCGGCCAAGCTCGATGAGATCCTCAGCAAGGATCCGGATGTCGAGAAATGGAGCACCTATGTCGGACGCGGCGCGATCAGATTTTATCTGCCGCTCAATGTCGAGCTTCCCAACGATTTCTTCAGTCAGTTCGTCGTTATAGCAAAGGATGTCGCGGCCCGTGACCGGCTGCGCACGAAGCTCGAACGTGTGCTCCAAGATGATTTCCCGGGCGCCGTGAGCCGCGTCGTTCCGCTGGAGCTCGGGCCGCCCGTGGGATGGCCGGTGCAATATCGCGTCAGCGGTCCGAGCGTGAACGAGGTGCGGGATATTGCCTTTCGTCTTGCTGAGATCGTCGCATCGGATAACCGCGCCAGGCGGGTCAATTTCGATTGGATCGAGCCGGGGAGGAAAATTCGCGTCCGAATCGATCAGGACCAAGCGCGGCTGCTCGGCTTGAGCTCGGAATCGATCGCGGCGAAGATGAACACCGTGATGTCGGGCGCAGTCGTCACCCAGGTGCGGGACGGCATCTATCTGATCGACGTGGTGATGCGGGCCACCGACGAGCAACGCCTTTCACTTTCCACCCTGCGCAACCTGCAATTCCCGCTCCCAAATGGGCGCACGGTCCCACTCGGTGTATTCGCGGTCTTGGATTTCGAGCAGGAATTCCCGCTGATCTGGCGCCGTGACGCCGTTCCGACCTTGACCGTCCAAGCCGACGTGGCGCAGGGCGCCTCACCCGAAGCGGTGGTCAATGCGCTCGCTCCTGCGGTTGCGAAGCTCGAAGGGAGCCTGCCGAGATCTTATCACATCGCGGTGGGCGGTACGGTCGAGGAGAGCGCGCAGTCGCAAGCCTCGGTTTACGCCGTCGTTCCCCTGATGTTGTTCATCACTATCACGCTGCTGATGATGCAGCTGCAGAGTTTCAGCCTGCTGTTTCTGGTATTGAGCGTCGTCCCGATGGGACTCATCGGCGTGGTCGCCGCACTGCTGATTTTCAACAAGCCTCTCGGCTTCGTGGCAATTCTCGGCATCTTGTCGCTGCTGGGGATGATTGCGCGCAACGGCGTGATCCTGATCGATCAGGTCGAGACTGTCCGGGCAGAGGGCAGGGCGATATGGGACGCCGTCGTCGAGGCGGCGATGTCCCGATTCCGCCCGATCATGTTGACGGCGATATCGACCGTTCTCGGCCTGATCCCGATCGCGCCCACCATATTCTGGGGGCCGATGGCTTACGCGATCATGGGGGGCTTGCTGGTGGCGACGCTGCTGACGCTGCTGTTTCTTCCCGCACTCTACGTTGCCTGGTTTCGCGTCAAGCCGGTCGTCGGCGAGCAAGGCCGACACGCACGATCTGCGGCGGCGACTTGACGCTTCGCCGCTTGCGAGTGAGCACCGTTCTTCACTGTCGCATGGCGATGCTCCTCACGCATGCATAGAGCGGATCCCGCGCCGAGGGTGGGCGGGCGTAACGCGCCACGAAGATTGCAGACGGTTCCTTCAAATGCGGACCGCGAGACAGGGATCGCGTTGACCGGCATTCACCCGAACGTCAGGGGGCTTTCCCTGCGGCGTGGTGACTTCTCATGCCGGTATGACCATCCCGGACACGGGGTCGACCCACACAAGGTGATCTTCGATGGCCTTGACCCCGGGAATACGTTCCGCGGCCACGCGGATCGCCCCGCGCTGCCGCTCATCGAGCAGCGTGCCCGAAAGGTGCACAACTCCGTTGCGCACCACGACGTTAATGAGGCCGACTGGAGCCCACCGCTGGCTCTTGAGTTCCGCATAGAGCCGCTCGCGAATGGACGTGTCACTGGCCGGCCCGGGCTTCGTCTCGGCGGCAACGCTCGCCAGCGCGTGCAATAGATTGGCGCGGGTCACGATGCCGACGAGCTTGCTGTCGCGGACCACCAGCACACGTTTAATCTGGTGGCGCTCCATGAGATGGACGATCTCATCGAGCGGGGCATCTTCGGTCACCGTTCGCACCTCCGGAGTCATCACATCGTTGACCTTACGTCCGGTCGTTTGCACGTACTCGGTCGCAAGGCGCCCCGGACCCATCAGAAATTCGATCCAACTCGGACGCTTGCGTTGGGTCCCAGTTTCGGTCCGGCGTAGCAGATCGCCCTCGGTCACGATTCCGACCAGGGAACCGCGCGCGTCCACGACCGGCAAGCCGCTGAACTTGCGCTCCAGCAGCAGCCGGATGGCATCGGCGATCGAGGCGTCGGAGGAAATGCAAACCGGATCAGGAGTCATGACATCGGCGGCCCTCATGGGGAATCTCCTCGTCCGTTTGAATGTGTCGATGCCTCCCGCGATCGGATCAAGCCGAGCGGTGTGTCGCCAGATACGCGTGCGAAGGCCGCCATCCCGGCCCGAATTGTTTCACCAACTTCAACAAGTGTAGAACGTCTTGCTGGAGGATGTGTCGCCACTGACCCTACGCAACCAGCTTGGCGCGAAGGCGCGCGAACTCCTGATCGGTGATGGAACCTGATTTCTTGAGCCGATCAAGCTTCTCAATCTCGTCGGCAGCGCTGAAACCCACCACACGCCGCAGCTCCTCGCGTGCCTGCGCAGCTTGCTGGCTGCTGCGTTCGGCCATGCCTCTCGACTGAGTGATCAAGTACACGAATATGCCGAGGTAGGGGAACACGATTAGGGCTATCACCCAGATTGCCTTGACCCAGCCGGAAATGTCATGACGCCGGAACAGGTCGCCTATGACGATAATGAGGAGCCAGAACCACAGGACGAACATGAAGACGGCGAAGGCGTCGGCCAGGAAATTGCGGAAAGTGAAGCCTTCCGAGAAGAAGAGCATTGTGATTCTCCTTGTTCAGGGAACAGACCTGTTGCGGGCGTCGCGAGCGGCTTGTGCATTTTTTGTTGCTTGCGACACACTTCCGATCCTTGCAGGGGGAACCCGTGTCCGCCGCCGTCGATTGGGCAGCGCCCGCATGCCTTCGCTCGACGTGTCACCAGTCGGCGGGCGGTAGGAAACTGAGCCGCACGGCGCATGGCGAGAGCGCGGCGGGCCGCTTCGATATGCGCGGTTCGCGACTCGAGCTTGTGCATGCGATCGATCTCTCACGCGTTTCAACGCGGCGGCGAACACCTGCTTGCGCTGCAGGGGGTGCTCGGCTGTGCCCGGAAAGCTTGCGCCTCTCTGCGCCCCTTTTCCGCGCACCGCACGGCGATTTTCGCGCGCCAGGGTGCGCTCCCTATCGCGCATCTCGCGCAGACGCTCGCGTAGAGCCTTGAGGTCATCAAGCGCGGCGTCATAGATTTCAGGATGGTGAGTGCGCAGGATGATCTCATGCTCGTCATAGCTGAGAATCCTGCGCTCGAATTTACAGGGTACGGACATGGCGGCCCCTTAGTATCTTGTGCCGCTGCCAACGAAGATTGGTACTATAATGTTCATTCTCGCCGTATCAATACGGTGGCGAACGAGCCTTGGTGGCAGGATGTGCCGTGGCTGCGAATAAGGAACCGGCCTAGCGGAATACACCAATGAGCGGTACAGCGAACGCTGATCCCCCGGCCGACGGTATCACCTGGCATGCGGTGGCGGTGGACGACGTGGTGAAGCGTCTCGCCACCGACATCGGGAAAGGCCTCGCGGCTGACGAGGCGGCGAAGCGTCTGCAAAAGTACGGGCCCAACCGCTTACCGGAAGGCAAAAGGCGGGGACCGTTCATGCGGTTCCTGTCGCAGTTCAACAACATTCTGGTCTATGTCCTGCTCGGCGCCGGCTTCACCAAGCTGATGCTGAACCTATGGGTTGATGCGGCGATCATCTTCGGCGTGGTTATCCTCAACGCGCTTCTCGGCTTCTTTCAGGAGGGCAAAGCCGAGAAGGCGCTGGAGTCCATCCGCAACATGCTATCCGCGGAGGCGCGGACGCTACGCGGCGGCGAGACGCGCATGATCGCTGCGGAGCAGCTTGTGCCGGGGGACATCGTGCTGCTGGAGTCGGGGGACAAGATTCCCGCAGACCTTCGCCTCGTCGATGCGAAGAACTTTCGCACCGAGGAAGCGGCGCTGACCGGCGAGTCGGTGCCGGCTGACAAGAGCACAGAGGCGGTTTCCGCCAACGCGACGGTCGGGGATCGGGAATGTATGGCGTTCTCCGGAACTATGGTCGTGTCCGGCCGCGCCGCGGGCGTTGTTGTCGCCACCGGCAGCGAGTCGGAGCTTGGCCGTATCAACGCGCTGCTCGCCAGCGTGAGCGCGCTCGAGACGCCGCTGCTACGCCAGATCAAGACGTTCGGCTACGCCATCACCGCGGTCATCGCCGTCGTTGGCGCTCTGGTGTTCGCCTACGGCAAGTGGGTGAAGGGCATGGATTTCGTGGAGCTGTTCCAGGCGGTGGTCGGGATCGCCGTGTCGGTCATACCGGAAGGCCTGCCGGCGATCATCACGATCACGTTGGCGATCGGTGTGCAGCGCATGGCCCAGCGCAATGCCGTCATCCGACGTCTCCCGGCGGTGGAGACGCTAGGCTCGGTGTCGCGGATTTGCTCCGACAAGACCGGCACGCTCACCCTCATGGAAATGATGGTGGTTTCGGCCGTCACCGCCGAGTCGGCATATCAGGTCACCGGCGATGGCTATGCGCCGGAGGGCGAGGTCAAGAAGGACGGAAAGCCTGCGGGCAAGCAATCCGTGCTCGACCTGATGGGGCGTGTCTGCGTCCTCTGCAACGACGCTGAGCTGTTCGAAGAGGATGGCGCCTGGAAGGTGGAAGGCGATCCAACCGAGGGGGCGCTCTATCCGTTCGCGACCAAGCTTGGCATGGACCGGCAGACCGAGCAGGCAGCATCTCCGCGGATCGACGCCATCCCGTTCGAGTCGGAGCACAAGTTCATGGCGACGCTCCACAAGTCCGCCGACGGCAAGGAGGTTCTTTTCGTCAAGGGCGCGCCCGAAGTGATCCTCGATCACTGCGATCGACAGCAGACCGCCGGCAGCGAGGCGCGGCCGATCGATCGCGCCTACTTCATGAGCGCC
>Ga0310914_10002075_pt1 | contig 13344 bp, 10 predicted proteins | sample GREbulkMGAN108_FD_203450 | JGI IMG/M metagenome (GOLD analysis project Ga0310914, IMG submission 203450) | Lab enrichment of tropical soil microbial communities from Luquillo Experimental Forest, Puerto Rico - GRE.bulkMG.AN108 | ecosystem: Environmental > Terrestrial > Soil > Tropical forest >... | reverse complement strand
AGATATTGCCGCTGGCGCGTTACGGTGTTGCGTTTGCCCAGTTCCTTATCCATGCGGGCATCAAGCGCGTCGAACTGCAGCTGCGCCTTGTCATCCTCGGGATCGAGGACGGTAGGCACCACCAGACTCAGGCTGGGGCGTTTCTTCAGGGCATCGGCGAGATGGAGAATTTTCTCTTTCTCGGGCGGCGCCAGATCGGCGCGGCCCGGTGCGAAGGCGATATGATCCAATTGCGGCCCGTCGCCGCCGAAAAGCCCGGCCAAGGCCCGGAAGGGTGAGGTGATCAGATTGCCCAACAGCTTGAACACCGTCTGGGTGATCACGCTGCCGATGTCGAACTGGGGATCGTTCAGATCGCCGGTAACAGGCAGATCGATGTCGATCTTGCCGTCATCATCCTTCAGCAGGGCGATGGCCAGATCCAGCGGCAGGTCCATGGCGCCGGGCACATCGACTTTCTCGCCCAGTTCGAAGTCGCGGATGACCACGCGGTTGGCGCCGTTCATCTTGCTGTTGGCGATGGCGTAATTCAGATCGACATCCAACCGCCCCTTGGCGACCCGACGACCGGCGAATTTCAAGACATAGGGCGTCAGACCGGGGAACTCCACATTATGGAAGCTGACCGCCATCTTGGTGTTCTTGGCGGGATCAAAGGGCGTCAGGCTGCCCTCAATCCTGGCCTGTCCATATTGATCCACCTGACCGCGCAAGCTGACCCGCGTGGGCGAGGACGAGGCCGAGGACAAGGTCGCCACCGTGCCTTGCAGGTCGGTGATATGGGCGGTGAAAGGCAGCGGCAGCGAGGAATCGCCATAGTCCGCACCACCCTTGCTGATGGCGATCTTGCCGACGCTGATCTTCATCGGCGGGCCGGACGGTGCCGGGGCGGGGGGCGCAGCCTTGGTTGCCGCAGGAGCGGAGATCAGGATATGGCTGAAATTGGTGCTCTGATCCTTGGCCAGACGGAAGCGCAGGAACGGGCCGACGAAATTGACCTGCGAGATTTGCAGCTCGTTGGCCGATTGGCTGAAGTCGAAGCGATCGACGCCCAGCCGGTCCCAGGCGACCACCGGGGTTTTCTCCACCTCGTCGGTCAGTTTCAATCCCTGTACCGCGCCACTGCCCGTGGCGGTCAGACCCGCGCCGTCCAGCTTCAGATCGGACTGCCCGTCGAACTGGCCGCCATCGATGGACAGGCGGGCGAAGTCATGCAGATAGGCCTGGATCACCGACAGATGCAAAGCATTGATCGCGATTTTTGCGTCCAGTAGCAGATCGGGCAGGGCGGTGACATGGCCTTGCGCGGTGATGCCGCCCCCCGCCAGGGCGGCGGACAGAGCGAAGGGCATCGCGGTTCCCGGCTTGCTGGAAATGCCGTCCAACGTCAGATCGACGGCATGGACCTCCAGCTTGGTCGGCTGATGGGGCGTGCGGTCTTCGATCTCGGCCTTGGCGTTGCGGAGTTCCGCCTTGCCCAGGGTCACCGACCAGTCCGGTCCGGACGGGGCAGGGGCGGCTTTGGCCGGAGCTGGAGCAGGAACTGACGAAGCCCAAGGGGCCGGGGCGATCTGTCCATTGGCCTGTCGGCGCATGTTCAAGGACAGATCGCTAAGGATCAGATGCTCGGCCCCGGCTTTTTGCTCTGGCCAGGCCAGATGTCCGCCGGAAAGGCGCAGGCTTGGCAGGCTGAGGAACGGCGTCGCCGCGCCCGGCTCTTGCAGCGTCAGTCCGGTCAGCGCCAGCTCGGCATGATCGAGCGTCAAGCCCAGCTGGCCGTCGGGCCGTTGCTGTAATTGATAATCCAGCCCGACATCCAGCGATCCGCTGGGGGCGGCCAGCTTCAGCATATCGCCGAAATAGCGGCTGAGCAGCGGCACATAGGGGCCTTTGACGGTGACATGGCCCGACGACATCGGCGGATTGATCCCCGACTGGCTGACCCAATCCAGTCTGGCGCCACCCTCCAACCCGATCTCGATATGCTGCTCGCCGGTCTTTTGCGGCAGGGTCGAGACATTGGTGAAATCCAGATTCACCGGCCCGACGTCGGTCTGGAAGAGCTTGCCCGGCAGATGGTCAGTCAGGCGGGCCTGGGCGTTCTGAAGGCTCAGATGGCGGATCACCAGCCGAGGCAGGCCAGTATTGGCCTCCGGCTTGGCGTCCGGAGCGGGGCCGGCCGTCAGCGGCTGAAGAACGCGCCCGATATTGGTATCGCTGCCGCCGAAGCGGATCAGGTTGCCGGACAGGCCGATCAGCTTGATGGTGTCGACGGTCCAGGCGCGATAGATCAGGCTGCGGACCGAGACGCGGACATAAAGCCGGTCGAACCCCGCCAGTGGCGCGCCGTCGGTCTCGGTGATGCGAAAGCCGCGCAGATCGACGCTGAGGGCAAAGGGATCGATGCGAACCTTCTCCAGCGTGACTGGGCGGGCCAGCTGCTGCTGCAGGATCGAGGTGATCTCGCGCTGTAAGATCCAGGGCGCCAGCAGATAGCCGCCCAGGCTGTAGGTTGCCAGCGCCGCCAGCAGCCAGAAACGCTTGCGCCGGACATTCGCCCAGTCACGGGGCTGCCCCAGCAGACGGGCAAGTGCGGAGGAAATAGCAGCGGGTTCGATCGGCATCACCGGATCCTGGAGTTGTCGGTCTGGAACATGATGATAACGCCAAGGCTTTTTCGCTCCAACGGATTATGCGACCGCTCTGTTGATGGCAATATCCGTTGCGGTATTGGCCTGCCGAAGATTGCCTGAAGGTTGTTTTCTTGGCAGGATAAAGGGACGGCATCTTTGCTGCCGTATCATTGCCTTGTGGGCGTTTTCCGCATTGGGGGTTTTCAAATGAAGAGGTTAATCGTTGCCGGCTGCGTGACGGCCATGGCTGTGCTTCTGAGCGCCTGCCAGACCGAGCCGATCTATGAAGCGAAGCATCCGATCATCGTGGCCAGCGGCCCGATGGTGACGAACCAGCGCGTTGAAACCGCGATCAAGGCGGCGCTGGAAAACGAGAAATGGACCATCGAAAGCGTTACTCCGGGCAAGATCGTCGCCAAGTGGCACCGCCATGCGACCCGCTGGGCGCTGGTGTCGATCACCTATGACGCCAAGACCTTCTCGACCCATCTGGAAAGCTCGTTCGAGCTTTATCAGGAAAACGGTCAGATCCATGCCAGCTATAATCAGGCCATCCACGAGTTGGAAGACCGGATCACCAGCAATCTGAATCTGACCAAGGGCTAATCGCCCGATCCGAGTCTGGGGAAAAGGGGCCGCATCTTGTTTCGACGGTTGCTGACACGGCTTTTGGTGCCGTGCCTGGCTTTGTTGCTGCAGGCTTGCGGCACCCTGTCCACCTGGGAGGTGTCTCCCCAGGAGACGGCGGCGGCGAAAGGGCATTTCGACGATTATGTCGATCGCAATGCCCGACCGCTGGTCGAGGATGGCAAGACGCCCGGCCTGGTGGTCGGCGTCTTGTTTCCCGACGGACATACCTCTTTCTACAGCTATGGCGTGACGGACAAGGGCGGCCAGAAGGTCGGACCCGATACTCTGTTCGCCATCGGCTCGCTCAGCAAAGGCTTCATGGCCGGCATCTGCTCGACGCTGGTGCAGGACGGCAAGCTGTCCTGGTCCGACGACCTGGGGCATCTGCTGCCGCCCGGCACCGCCTTGAGCCAGGACGCCGCCGCCATTACCGCCGAGGAGTTGGCAACCCATACCTCGGGCCTGCCGCGCCAGCCAGCGACTTTGCGCACCTTGACCTATTTCACCGAATATCTGTTCACCGGCGAAAATTTCTATCGCCATCTGGACCGGGATGCGGTGCTGGGCTATCTGGCCGACTGGTCGGCTCCGTCCAAGAAAGAGCCGGTCTATTCCAATATCGGCTATGGCATCCTGTCTTATGCGGCGGAATTGCGCAGCGGACAGAGCATCGATCAACTGCTGGCCCAGCGCATCACCGGGCCGTTGGGGATGACCCATACCGGCTATGTTCCGGAATCCTTGCCTGATTACGACAAGCGGGCGCTGGGGCATGCCGGCGACCAGCCGAAATTCATCCGGCGTGGCGATCTGGCGCCCGACTGGCGAATGACCGATATCCTGCGGGGTTCGGCCTCGATCTATTCCAATGCCCGCGATCTGATGATCTTCGCAGCCAAACATGCCCGTCCCGACGGTACGCCCTTAAGTCAGGCCTTAGCCGACACGCTGCGGGTGCGCTATCCCCGCCCGCGCGAGGCGGCGGCGCTGGCCTGGATCGCCGATGATGTGGGCGGCGAGCATATCACCTACCAGATCGGTCTGATTGCCGGCTATACCAGCTATATCGCCGTCGATCCTCGGCATCAGACGGCGGTGGTGGTGTTGCAGAACGCCTTCAACTGGGACTATAGCCTGGGGCACAAGCTGATGCTGGCCCTCGCGGCGGAATAGGCTCACACCCGCTTCAGGATCAGCGAGGTATTGATGCCGCCGAAGGCGAAGTTGTTGGACATCAGATAGTCCACATCCAGCGCCCTCGGGCTGCCCATCAGATAGTCCAATTCGCCGCAGCGTTCGTCCACCGCCTCCAGATTGGCGGTGGGGCAGAACCAGCCGTCGCGCATCATCTCGATTCCCAGCCAGGCCTCGATGGCCCCGCAAGCGCCCAGGCTATGGCCGAAATGGCCTTTCAGCGAATGGATGCGGGCGGCTTTGCCCAGCACTTGGCTGGTGGCCTGGGTCTCGGCGATGTCGCCCCATTCGGTGGCGGTGCCGTGGCCCGAAACCATGCCGATGGCGTCAGAAGACAGGCCGGCATCCTCCAGCGACAGCCGCAGAGCCTGAGCCATGGTGGCGGCCTGGGGCTGGGTGACATGGTTGCCGTCGGAATTGCAGCCGAAGCCGACGATCTCGGCCAGGATCCGAGCGCCGCGAGCGCGGGCATGCTCGTATTCCTCCAGAATCAGGGTGGCGGCCCCTTCGCCGATCACCAGCCCGTCGCGGTCCTTGTCATAGGGACGCGGCGACAGTTCGGGCGTGTCGTTCTTGATGCTGGTGGCGTAAAGGGTGTCGAAAACGGCGGTGTCGGTGATGTCCAGCTCTTCCGCACCGCCGGCGATCATCATATCGGCCCGGCCCAGGCGGATCGACTCATAGGCAAAGCCGATGCCCTGGCTGCCCGAGGTGCAGGCGCTGGAGGTGGGGATCATCCGCCCGGTCACGCCGAAGAACAGACCGATATTCACCAGCGCCGAATGGCTCATCATCTGGATATAGCTGGTGGCATTCAGATGGCGCGACGCCCCTTCCTTCTTCAGCTCGTAAAAGCCCAGCACGGCATCGGGGCTGCCGAAGGAGGAACCATAAGCGACGCCGGTGCGGCCGCCCTTGATCACCGGGTCTTCCAAAAGACCGGCATCGGCCAGGGCGCGTTCGGTGACATAGACCGCCATCTGCGACACCCGGCCCATGGTGCGGGTCTTCTTGCGGGGATAGCGCTGATCGACCGAGAAGCCCTCGACCGGAGCCGCAAGGCGGGTGTTGATGCCGGTGAAGCGGTCCCAATCCTTCATGATGCGGATGCCGGTGCGGCCCTGTTCGAAGGCTTGGCGAACCGATGCCCAATCTTCGCCCAAGGCGGACAGGCCGGCCATGCCGGTGACGACGACGCGGCGGCTCATCAGACCATTCCTCCGTTCACGGAAATCACTTGGCGGGTGATATAGGCGGCCTCGCCTGAGCAGAGGAACGCCACGGTGCCGGCCACTTCTTCCGGCTTGCCCAGGCGGCGCAGGGGCACCAGTTTGGTCATTTCCTCCAGCGGCAGACCTTCGATCATCTGAGTCTCGATAATGCCGGGGGCCACGCAATTGACGGTGATGGCTCGCTTGGCCAGCTCGATCGCCAGCGCCTTGGTGGCGCCGATGATGCCGGCCTTGGCGGCGGAATAATTCACTTGCCCGCGATTGCCGGCGATGCCCGATACGGACGACAAAGTGACGATGCGCCCGCCCTTGCGGGCCGAGACCATCGGCATCACCAGCGGGCGCAGCACGTTGTAGAAACCGTCCAGATTGGTGCCCAGCACATCGTCCCAGTCGGCGTCTTCCATGGCGGGAAAGGCGTTGTCGCGGGCGATGCCGGCATTCAGCACCACGCCCCAATAAGCGCCATATGCGGCCATGTCGGCCTCCAGCGCCTGGCGGCAGCCGTCGCGGTCCGAGATGTCGAAGCGGATCAGCCGCCCGTCCGCTCCGGCCTCGCGCACTTCCGCCAAAGCGGCTTCGGCTCCGGCCTGATCGGAATGGTAATGCACGACGATCTGAAAGCCGTCGCGGGCCAGCCGCTTTGCCACGGCCCGGCCAATTCCCTTGCTGGCTCCGGTGACCAGAATGGTCTTCTGCAAAATCACGTCCCCCGTTGCGTCAGGCCATGGATGAGGTGGAGAGAACGCCCCCAGCGTCCTCGGGTTGATAAAGCGTCAGCTGGGCCGAGGCGACTTCGGTGTCGTCGGCTTGGCGGATGCGGCAGTCGAACACCGCCATGCCCTCTTCCAGCAAGATCAGCGAGACGGCGACAGTCAGGCAGTCGCCCTCGGCGAACCAGGCCTGGCTGGATTTGAAACGGCGGGTGCCCAGCAGAAAGCCCATGCGGATCGGGCCGCCCTGGGATTTGGATTTCAGCCCGGCATAAAGGCCGCAGCATTGCGCCATCCATTCCAGCCCCACATGGGCCGGCACGCCCTTTCCGGGATCGAGGAACGGGGTTTCAGGCCCGATGGTCACCTGGGCGGTGACCTGACCTTCGGGGCTCCAGTCCAGCAGCCGGTCCAGCAGGATCATCGGATGGTCATGGGGCAGCAATTCCGCGACGGTCCAGCTCATCGCACCCGCTCCAGAACGATCGAGACATTGCTGCCGCCAAAGCCGAAGGAATTGCTGAGCATGGCAAGGCGCGACCGCTCAGGGATCGGCGTGCCCGGTGCGACCAGGGCAAGGCGCGGCAAGGCCGCATCCGCTTCACCATCCCAGACATGGGTGGGCAGCAGGCCGGAACTGGTGGCCGGATTCAGCGCCAGCCAGAGGAATGCCGCCTCGACCCCGCCGGTGCCGCCCAGCATATGGCCGGTCATGCCCTTGGTGGAGCTGCACAGGGTTTCGAGAGGGAACAAGGCGGCCATGGCCTTGCTTTCCATGGCGTCGTTCAACGGCGTGGCAGTGCCGTGCAGATTGACATAGGCGATGTCGGCAGGGGTAAGGCCGGCATCTTCCAGCGCCTGCGCCATCGCGGCGCGAGCCCCGTTACCTTCGGGATGGGGCGCGGTGGCGTGATGGGCGTCCGAGGTTTCGCCGACCCCCAGCAGTTCCACTGGTCCCGGCTCGGGGGACAGCAGGAAGGCGGCGGCGCCTTCGCCGATGGTGATGCCGTCGCGGTTGCCGCTGAAGGGATTGCAGCGGCCCTTGGACAAGGCTTCCAGCGAACCGAAGCCGTTCAGGGTCATGCGGCAGAGGGTATCGGCCCCGCCCACCACGGCGGCGTCGGCCAGTCCCAGACGGATCAGACGGCGGGCCGAGGCGAACACCTTGGCGCTGGAGGAGCAGGCGGTAGCGATGGTCATCGCCGGGCCGGTCAGCCTCAGATGACGGGCGGCGAAGTCGGACAGGCTGCCGGTTTCCTGGCGGCGGTAATGAAATCCTTCGGGCCATGCGCCGGTCTGGCGCTGTTCGGCCAGAGCCCGTTCGCCTTCGGCGATGCCCGATGTGCTGGTGCCCAGCACCACTGCCACCCGGTCGCGGCCATAACGCTGGGCGGCAGCCTCGATGGCTGGAGCGATCTGATCCAGCGCCGCCTGCATCAGGCGGTTGTTGCGGCATTCCTGATCCAGCGGCAGTTCGGGGATCGATGCCACCGCGCCCACCGGCACGGCGCGGCCCGTCACCAGTCCTTCGCGCTCGATAAAAACGGGGCGGGCGGCGTCCAGGCCTTTGACCACCTGGGCCTTGCCTGCCCCCAAGGGGCAGATCACGCCGCAGTCATTGAGATACAGCCTCATGGTTTGGCCTCGACCGACTGCACATCCAACCCATAGCCCCAGGCGAGATTGCGATACTGCAAGCTGCCGTTCCAGGGATCGTCGGCGGAATAATCGGCATGGATCACCTCGCCCTTGGCGTCCGAGATCGAGCGGCTATGGCCCGACACCGTCACATGCCCGCCCGAGGCAGCCAGGGCGGCATTCACCTGATCCGCCGGCCAATAGATCATGACGATGTCGGCCAGCATATTTTCGGGCCGCAATTGCTGGGGCAGCCAGGGGGCGGTTTCGGCATGGATGCCGCCTTCGTCCCAACTGACGGTCAAGGCCTTGCGGCCCATGCCGTCCAATCCCAGCAGCAGCAGACGGTCGGGGGTGGCGCTGACATGGCCTTCGAAGACGAAGGTCTGGTCGCCGTAATGGGCGGTGATCAACTGGCTGGCCTCAAGGCTGCGGCCCAGGGTCGCGGGCTTGGGCAGGGTCAGGAACAGCGAAGGGGATATGCGCACGCTGCCTTCGGGCACGGCCATAGGCTCGGGGCGCGGGCCGGCGCATGCCGCAAGCAAAGCTGCGCATAATATGGTAAGACGAGACGGCCTCAATTCCCCACAGCCTCTATGACCCAAGCGAGGTGGATATACCACCTTTCGCCAGGAAATGGAGCAGGCTTTTATTGCCTGCGACCACCCATCGGGGCCAGCAGAAAGGCCAGGAAAATCCCCAGCAGCATGGTCAGCCCGAACGAGCGCACCGCATGCACGCCGCTGAAGCCCAGCAGGCCGAACGACATCAGGGCGGTGCTGGCCGCCAGCGAGACCGCCAGCATGGTCACCGGCTGGCGCTGGTCGGTGGTTTCGGCGCAGAAGACGGCGTAATCGACGCCGATGGAAAGCACCAGCACTAAGGCCATGGCGTCGAAGAAATTGAAGCTGTCCCCCGTCAGCGCCAGCAGGGTCGGGGCCAACGCCACCGCCAGCAAGGGCGGGGCCATCAGCTTCAGCCCGCCTTTCAGGCCATAGCGCCAGAGCAGGATCGGCGCCATCAGCAAAGCCGACACCGCCAGCAGGGCCAGGGCTCTTTGCCGGTATTTCGCCAGCAAAGCGCTGAATTGCGCGGCGGGGTCGACATAGCGCACGCCCTCGATGCCCTGGGCCATCATCGCCACCGACTCGGGCTGGCTGACGCCGTCCAGGCTGACCACATGCAGGCCCGGCTCCAGCACCAGCACCGACAGGAAAGCCAGCGGCCCGCCGGGCTGGATCGCCTCGGCCAGAGTCAGCGGCGGCTGATCGGCGGGCGGAGCTGGCGGGGGTTCGGTCATACCCAACTGCTGCATCTGCGCCGGCAGCAGCGGCATCAATTTTTCGCTGACCAAGATGCGATTGGCCTTTTGTCGCGCCGCCGAGGGGACATATTGCGCCGGAGCCTGGAAGCCTTTCAAAGCCACTGACCCCTTCAGCCGCTCCACCAAGGCTTCTTCCCGCTGCAAGGCGGTTTCGTCGTTGGGGGCTTCGATCAGGAAGAACTGGCTGCCCCCCGTGCTGCCGATCAGCTTCTGGATGGCGTCCTGTTCGGCCACCAGCGGCGGCGACAGGGATTGCATGCGCCGCACATCGTCATCGGCATGCAGGCGGAAGGCTCCGGCCAGTCCAAGCACTGCCAGCGCCGCCAGCAATGCCGGGCGTCTCCAACTGGGCGTCTGCCAAAAGCGCATCAGCCCATCGGCGCTGTTCAGCATGCATTTGCCATGGCGGGCCGGGCGCGAGCGGTCGAGGGCGGGCAGCCACAGCACCACCGTCGCCCAGGCCGCCACCAACCCGATCACCGAGAAGGCGGCGATCTGGTGCAGCCCGGGGAACGGAGCCAGGAACAGGGTCAGATAGCCGATCACCGTGGTGGCGGCCCCCAGCCCGATGCCGGCGAAGACGCGGCGCAGCCGCTCTGACGGCGGGGCGGGCTCGGCGAAGATCTCGGTGCAATATTGCAGCGAATAATCTACCGCCACGCCGATCAGGCTGACGCCGAACAGCAGCGCCCCCACATGCAACTCGCCGAACAGCCACAGGCTGGCCGACAAGGCGGTGCCGATGCCGGTGCCGATCACCAGCAGGCTCAGCCATAAGGGGGCGAAGGCGCGATAGGCGGCCAGCGCCACCAGCACCGTGCCCAGGGTGGAGAGAATGCCGATCCAGGAGGTTTCGTCCATGGCCTGACGCGCCCCCGCCTCGGCATAGAACACCGCCCCCAGTTTCAGAACTTTCAGGGCGGGATCGGCCTTGGTCAGCCCCTCAAGATCGAGGGTCGCCAGCAGATGTTTCTGCACATCAAGAGCATAGGGCTCGCCGGTCAGCTTGCCCGAGACCATCACCCAGGTCATGCCGTCCTGGCTCAGCGACAGCATGCCGTCATCCAGGGTCAGGCGCGACATCGGCAGCGGCAGGCCGGTGAAGAAGGACGGCATCAGCAGAAAGGGATCGGTCTTCACCAGCCGGGCGTCGGTGGTGCCGACGAAGCCATAAATCTGCGACAGCGCCCGCAAGGCGACCTCTTCGCCCTTGCCCTGCTCCAGCAATTGCCGGTCGGTGTCGGACAGCAAGCCTTGGCGATAGGGGAAATAGGCGGCGCCCATCTGGCGCAGGCGGTCCTTGTCGAAGCCGCCGGTGGTCAACTCCACCAGGCCCGAGCCGGTCAGGCGGCGGCTGAGTTCAGTGGCGGCGGCGCGGGCCTTGGCGCGGTCGGGTTGGCCGACCAGGAACACCAGCTTCTGCGACAAGGCATGGGCGACAGTGTCGTTCGCCTTCTGTAAGGCGGGGTTTTGTTCCTCACGCGGCAGCAGGGCCATCAGGTCGGTGCGGAAGGAAAGGCCATGGGCCAGCCGCCAGCCCAGATGCCCCGCCGCCAGCAGCACCAGCGCCAGCCAGAGAAGAGCGAGGATGCGCCTCATTTCCCCGCCGCCGCCAGGGCGCTGCTTTCCTCGGGCGAGAGGGGGGCGTCGCTCAAAGTCTGATCGAGGAAGCTCAGATCATCGTAATCGCCTTCCGCCTTGGCGATGCGCACGCCATCGACGAAGCGGCTGCCCTTGGTGGCGATCGAGCGGAACGGCATGGCCACCGGGTCGGACCCGGCCTTGGGCGTCAGCACCACCTGCCAGGATTTGGCGTCGCCGGATTTGGCGACCTGGAAATCCTTCTCCAGCGCCCGCCAGTCGCCGCCCAATGCGCCCCCCAGCATGTCATAGAGCCGCGACAGAAACGGCAGGCGCGACGAGGCCAGATGCATGGTCTGATTACCGCCCACTTCCTGCACCAGCCCGGCGGGCGAGATGATGGTGGTGACGGCAAAGGGCTTCTCGGCCTTCCAGATCAGCCCTTGGCCGGGAGCCAGGACGAAGCTGCCCTCGCTCTTCAAAGGGGCGTTGAAGCCTTGCAGATGCCGCTCCTGCACAAAATGGCCGCGCAGGACTTGGCCGTCCTTCAGCGAACCTTCGGGACCGGCGGCCTGGGCGCAAAGCGGCAGGCACAGCAGCAGAGAGATCAGAAGGCGGCGGATCATCGGGCGGGGTCCGTGATTTTGTCGGTCAGGGCGGCGGGGCTTTCCAGCTGCATCTCGCCGGTTTCGATCTTCACCGCCACCTGAATGGTGCTGGCCTTGGTCAGCACTTCGCCGCTGGCGCGGTCGCGGATGCGGTAATCGATCTTCAGGCGGTTCTGATGCTCGACAAGGCTGGCGGTCACCACGATTTCCTGGCCGAAGCGGATCGGGCGGACATATTTGATGCGCATATCGACAATCGGCCAGGCAAAGCCCGACTCGCCCATCTCGACATAGTTATAGCCGATGGAATCCAGCAGGTCGCAGCGGGCTTGCTCCAGGAAGCGGGCATAATTGCCGTGCCAGACCACATTCATGGGGTCCAGGTCATAGAACTGGGCCTTGATGACGGTTTCGGTGGAATGCATGGGACTGTCTCTCAGCGTTTCGTGCCAGCCGACCAGAAGTCGAAGAAGTTGAACCATTGTAGCGGAGCCCGCCGGGCAAAGGCCTCCAGCCGGGCGGCATAGGCGCGGACGTAAGCGGCAAGGGCCTCGTCACGGCCCTTGCGCGGCAGCTCGATCTGTTCGGCGAAGGGTTCCAGCGACAAATGCCAGCGACTGCCTTCCTTCAGGCAGAACAGCAGCCGCACCGGGCATCCCAGCAATGCTCCCAGAATCCACGGACCTTGCGAGAACGGGGCCGGTTCGCCCAGGAAGCTTGCCTCGCTGATGCGGCCCTGGCTGCCCACCGGAATGCGGTCGCCGGCGATCACCACCCATTCACCGCGCTCGACCCGTTCCTTCAGGGCGATGGCGGTGTCGGGGCCAAGCTCGGTGACCTCCAACAGGTTCAGCGCCGCTTCGGGGCGGAAGCGCTTCAGGATGTTGTTGTAGTTCTGGGCATGGCGGGTATGGACCAGCACGGTCATGCGGTTGCGGGTCTGGTCATCCAGCAGGGCGCGGGCGATGTCGACATTGCCCAGATGCGCCACCACGATCAGGGCGCCGCGCTGATCCTCGATTGCCGCCTTCAACGCGTCGGGCGTGTCGGCGATGACGGCATCTGCCGGAATGCCTCCCGTCCAGCCGATGAAGACATCCAGCGCCCGGCCCGAGAACTCCAGGAAATGGCGATAGCTTTCCCACAGGCTGGGCGGGCGGTTGAAGACCCGGCCCAGGAACAGGCGAGATGCTTGGCGCTGCTCCGTTCCGCGCAGGAAGAACCAGCCGACGATCGGGGCCATCACCGCCATGCAGCCTTTGCGGCCCAACAATCGATAGGCCAGCGTGCAGAAGGTCAGCCCCCATAAAGCGCCGCGTTCCCGCAAATCCGCCCAATGGCTGGCATCGCTCCGGGATTTCGGCAGGATCAGACGCAGCAGCATCTCGCAGACCAGCCGGGTATGCATCCAGCTGATGCGCAGATTGTCGCGCCACAGATCGAAGTTCGAGGTGTTTTCCGGCGGATAGATCACCTTGACCGGCAGCCCCAGCACCGGCGTGCCGCGCCAGTAAAGCCGGACCATGATGTCGGTGTCGAAATCCATGCGATGGCCGACGCCCTGGGTCTTCAGCAGATCCATCACCGGCTCCAGCGGATAGACGCGGAAACCACACATGCTGTCCTTGATCGAGAAACTGAGCGTCTCGACCCAGACCCAGACGTGAGTGATCCAGCGGCCGATCTTGCGGCCCAAGGGGATGCTGTCGTCGTACTGCGGCAGGCCGGTGACCAGCGCCTCGGGCGAGGCCTTGGCCAGTTCCAGCAAGGGGGGCAGGCTGTCCAGATCAT
>Ga0310914_10002071_pt1 | contig 13354 bp, 14 predicted proteins | sample GREbulkMGAN108_FD_203450 | JGI IMG/M metagenome (GOLD analysis project Ga0310914, IMG submission 203450) | Lab enrichment of tropical soil microbial communities from Luquillo Experimental Forest, Puerto Rico - GRE.bulkMG.AN108 | ecosystem: Environmental > Terrestrial > Soil > Tropical forest >... | reverse complement strand
GATAGGGTGACGGTTTGGCACATGAGATGCGTGGACAAAAGTGGATCGATGCTCATGTTGACCACGAACGGGGAGCAGGCCACAAGAATCCAGTTCGGGCCAATTCTGAAGCGAGAAAGGAGTTTATGCTCGTCGCAAAGGACATGAGAACGGTTTGCGACATCGGCGGAGTGCCCATTCTCGAGATCATCAAAGAAGAAGGCACGATCACTATTTTCGAGGCCGATGACATGGACCAGCGGGTGAAGTTTCCAGCTGCTGTGATACCAGCGCTCATTAATTATCTGGAGAGTCTCAGATAAGCAGTTCAGGGTTCGCAATCCCGCTAATCGTCCCCTGGTACTGCGAGGTCAGGAGGCACTCCCATGAACCTCGATGATTGGTTTCCTTTTGAGGAAGAGGCGATGTCGCGGGCAGCGCATGCCAACGTAGCGTAATTTTTTCGATCTGACTCCGTATCTTCAAGTGAGGTGCCTATGCTTATTCAGCAGATAATCCTTCTCCTCTGCTTCTGGAATGCACTTCAATTGAACGCGCAAGACAAGTCTCTCATCACAGTACGTGACAGTGAGGTGAACAATGGCGTTGTCATTGTTACCGTACACTCGACGAATCCAACCGAAGGAAAGGCATCCTTTGCACTGCATTGCAACAAGGGGATGCACGACTGCACGATTCCCGAACCGGGAAGCTACGTGATGGTTCGCCTCCCCAAGAACTATGGGATGTACGATTGCGCAAATGTCCATTTGTATTTGCCTTCGTCGGATCTGGAAACCGGCAAAAAGATCGGCGAGTACTGTCTAGTTGACAGGTAGAAGGGAGGGGGAACAAGCGCGCATTTGATTATATCGGGGATCGGCGCTGCTTGAAGGAGGTCTTATGTATCAGCCACTTTCCGATGGCACTCTGCACCTGTTGGCCATCGATCTCCCCCTCGCTTGTATTCTGGTTGCACCCTTGTTACTGGCGGCAAAACGCCTTGCGCAAAGAAAGCAACCCCGCCCTTATTGTTCCCGCCGTAATGCTGATCGTTTTGGGTGCGTCGTCGCTGTGTGCCGCGCTATTAGAGACTCAACCCTCAACTGAGGCACTTCGGACCGGCCTGGTAGCAGCCGAGATACTGGAACATCAGCGCAATTTGGTCATTCTCGCGGCGAGTACTTTTGTGGCAGCCGCGTTGCTGTTTGCGACTGCGCTGTTCGTCTGGCGGGCATGTGCCGTCCGAATGCAACCGAAGGCGATGTCCGGGACCGCCGTCGTTTTCAGTCTCGTCTACGTGCTCTGTTCTGTGTTGCTAATCGTCGCGGCACACCAGGGAGCGAGACTGGCGGATCATCTGTCCGGGCATGCGAGTCCTTGATTGCCGCCTTGTCTGTTCCTAGCTGGCCACGGCCACCTGTGCCACATCGGTACCTTTTCATGTGCGTTACGACATATGCCCGCACGCAGTAATGCCAACATTGCAATCTCTGGATTCAAGTTTTTTGAGAGATTTTCAAGTTTGTCCAAAAGCTTGAACATCGCGGCAATTACCCGCCCTGCTCTTTAGCGACCTAAGTACATCATTTTGAGCACTCGCGGTAGAACAACCCCCCTGGTACATCAGTTGCGTGCCACAGTCGTGGATCATGACTTTTGTTGGCCATCCCGACCGCTGTCCTGCCGCGCGGATGCGTGAGTTCTTTGGCCCCAGCCGATCCCCGCCTCGCACGCCAGCTATCAGAACCGACGTTGTGACTGCAACAAAGACCAAGTCGCGTGTCAATCGCCAAACGTTCGCGTAAAACGTGAAAGGAGCTTTCCATGAATAGAAAACTGCTAATTATCTGTTGTCTGTTACTTGTTCTGCCCGGCTTTGCACAAAATTCTCCCGCCTGCTCCCTGGCTGGTACCTGGTACGGGGGAAGTGACTACAAGTACATCAGCACGATTACTCCCATTACCGGGCAGACATTCGCAATCACCAGTGACCCCGTTTTTGACAACGCTAGCTTCGGATATAAGGCTTGGACTCCCTGGTCTGGAGAAATCATAAGAACGACAGCAAGACGCTATGTCACCCAGGTAGTCGGGATGTTCACGACCAGCTCTGAACTTCCGCCACCGGCGAACTCGTACGAACTTGACGGAGCGCGGGCGTGGGTAGAATTCATCGACTGCGACCACCTCCAATTTAGCTACGACTTTTTCGGCGCGTATTTAGATCTGAACAAGGTCCCCTTCATCGATCCGCCCGATCTCAACTATCTTCCTCCTGGTGGGATCATCGAGACCTACCAGCGAATGCCGACCACATGCCCGGCGTGCTCGCTTGCCGCCGCGCCCACTACGCAATTGCGACCGAGACGTTGAACGTTATTTCCGCGAAGGGGCAACTCGCATTGGATTTCCCCTTCGCGGTGGTCCAACACCGGGCCGTTCGTCCCAACAACCTGACGATGGTAGCGAGATTCCAAATACTTGTACGGAATAGATCCGCATGACGGTATTCCGTCAACCAAAGGTAATGTCCGTGACCTCCCGTGTCTTGGGCCTCGACTACATCCACTGTTGCATATTGCTGATAATCGCAACACACCAGGGAGCAAGATTGGTGGCCATCTCGCCGGGCCGCGAGCCCCTTGATGCATGGTGCTAGTATCCCCCCATGCTGACGACTGAGAGTCCAGCCTTTCGATTGGCCACCGCTCTGGCGATCGGCCTTTTGATGGGCGCGGAACGTGAACGCCGAAAGGGGGCAGGTCCGGGGCGTTCACCGGCGGGCATCCGCACCTTCGCTGTGGCAGCACTACTGGGTGGTGTCAGCTATCGGCTGGGCGGCGACCTGCTGCTCGCCGTGACGACCCTGGCGCTCGCCGGTTTTTGCGCTGTGGCCTATTGGCGAGGCCACCACAAGGACCCGGGACTTACTTCTGAGACCGCTCTGTTGCTGGCCGCCCTGCTGGGCGGACTGGCTCAGGTTGAGATAGCGATTGCGTCTGGCATCGCGGTGGTGGTGACCATCCTGCTGGCGGCGCGCACACCCCTGCACCACTTCGTTCGGGCCGTACTCAGTGAGCAGGAGGTGACCGACGCGTTGATCTTTGTGGCTGCGGTCCTGGTGGTCTTGCCCCTGACTCCGAACCGCTACCTGGGGCCGTTTGGCGCAATCAATCCGCGCACCATCTGGAAGATCGTGATCCTGATGATCTCGATCAGCGCGGGAGGATATATCGCGGTCCGGCTGGTGGACGCACGTTTCGGGTTGCCGGTGGCCGGCTTTGCGTCGGGCTTTGTTTCCAGCACGGCGACCATCGGTGCGATGGGAGAGCGGGCGGCGCATGAACCTGCACTGGCTCGTCCAGCCGTGGCCGGCGCGGTGCTCTCGAACGTTGCCACAGTTATCGAGATGGCCGTGGTGCTAGCGGCGATCAGCCCGCCTGTCCTCCGATTACTGCGTCTTCCGCTCGTTGCGGCTGGGATTGTCGCCACTGCCTACGGCGCATTACTGATGCTCCTGAGCGCTCGGCATCGGGTGTCGCAACACTCGCACCCGGGGCGTGCGTTCAGCCTGAAGACCGCTCTGGGTTTGGGTGGCACGATCGCGGTAGTGCTCTTGCTGTCGGCTGCACTTAATTCGTGGTTTGGGGAAAGGGGCGTGCGGGTGGCAGCAGCCATCGCTGGGTTTGCCGATACCCACTCGGCTGCGGTTTCAGTTGCGTCGCTGGTGGCGGCAAACAAGATGGCGGCATGTGAAGCTGTGGTACCAATTCTGGCGGGACTCACCACAAACACCATTAGCAAGGTTGTATTTGCCTGTGTGGCTGGTGGGCAGCGCTTTGCAGCGCAGGTCGTTCCAGGGTTGGTGCTGATGATCGCGGCCACTTGGCTAGGACTGGCATTCCTGGGGACTAGTTAAATGGCCAAACAAATGGCGGAATCGTGCAGAGCGAAAGCGCCCTACCTGTCTCTCTGCATCAGGTACAACTCCGAGAAGTGGCGAACGTAGGAGATTAAAAACGTCTTGCCGTCGGGAAGACAGGAGAAGCTTCCGGGACCTTACCCGGGCAAACGTGACTTGGGCGCTAAGTAATAATCTGGACATTTCAGAATAGGAAGCTGGTGCCAAGGAGCGCAGTGACCCCGGTCACGGCTGCTTGGGCAAGTGCTGGCCCTAGAGCAGGCCGCAAGTAGTTGAATTCCAATTCAACCAATCACCGGATTGAACTAATTGCATTCTTGCTGAGCGGCATCGGCACTAGTCTCGGTATCTCCGTTTGGACGCGCCCGTTCGTCGTGGGCTAAACGCTGAAATTCCTCATACGATACGAGCAGCCCAGCGACCGTTCCGTCGACGTTGCCAACGACCGGCAACTCTCTCGACAACACGGCGCGCACGATATTTACCTTGGTCTCGACGGAACCATACCGTCCGCGCGCAACGATTGCGAAACGGATGTACTTGGGCGATGACAGATCCGCGGGGTCACAGGAGATGCTAGCCTTTTCAGTTTCTGAATAAAGGCTTCAATGTCCAGTTCATGAAACCCCGGTTTCGTCCTGAGCAAATGGTTCACCTCGAAATCGCCACTCGTTTTCAGGCGTCTCAGCAATTCGCTGGAGATCCCGATCATGGCTGCGGCCTGTCGCAGCCGATAGATTTTACCCGGGACTGTGGGAGAGAGTCTCGCTGCCGCGCTGTCAATTAACTTGCGTTCCGACTTCCCCCATCGGAATGTCCTGGACGGCACTCCTTGGTCTTCCACAAAACGAGCCGCCGTTCTCGGGTTGATACCGTACCGTCGAGCAAACGCGGCCTTGGATATGAACCTCTCGGACCGGCCCGTTCTTAAGCGCCTCATCAGCTTCGGGTCAATGAAATCAGGCCTCAAGTCATTCCTTATGAAATCAAGGAAGGCAATTCTCAAGAAGTCGACTCGTTCAGTCGGCATGATCCGTTGGAGATTAAGGAGTGAGCGGTAGATTCCACCAAGCCGCCCTCGCGCGACACCTGTCGAGGAATCCGTCGGTCTGTTCTCTGGGATTCCACGAAGGAGCCGGAAGAAGTTAGTCGGCCAGTCAGCCAGGACGCTGGCGGCCGCGGAAACGATACGCCGGGGATTTCTTCGGTCGGAATCCTGGTCGACTATCATGCGGCGTCTTCCCAGCATCGCGACCACCGACAGCAGGGGTTGAAGCCGCATGACCTCGAGATGCGAACTAGGGAGTCTTGAATCATAATCTCGGCCGGCGGCGAGGCCGAGTATTTTTCGTCGCATGATGTCGAGCAGATCGGCTTCGGCCTCTGAGATCGCGGTCAGACTGACGTTCCGCAGGCTAGTGCCACAGTGACATTCGAGCAACCCCGGCCGGAACCAGCGCAATGGATTCATGCACCCGGGGCAGCGGCAAAGCAGCGACCTCCTGTGGACGGGGCATCCAGCCATGAGCGCCAGGTCAAAGTGAGCTTCAATGAACCCCTTCTCGGCAACGCATTCCGGACACAGTCTCGGCCGGGTTACAGCCAACTCCCATGGCGTCAGTAAATGCCCAAGCAAACGACACGACCTAAGGTGATCGCCCGGCCATCGGTAGGAAATGGACTGCAGTTCGGTGTGTGGCCGGTTGCATACTTGCGCGAGCTTCGCCACCTTCATGCCGCTGGACCGTGCCTCGTGCTGTCTGATCTGTGCATGTAGAAGCAAGCTCCATGGCGTCGTATAGCCATTCTCTTCGCTCAGCCGCAAGATGTAGCCGAACAGGCTTTCTGTTCGGAAAGGAGCGGGGTGGCGCACCAACAGCGGTGTGGTCATCGCGCTACCAGCGCTGCAGCTGCCGACTCGCCTCCAGGCTTGCGGCGGTCGGATCTCGCGGGCTTCGCCGGAGGAATGGCGGATTCATCCTCAGGTACGTGGACGGTTCCAATGAGGCTGACCTCTCTCAATAGGTCAACCGTCGGCAGGAGTTTGAAGTCGTGTGCGAACGGTCTTGGAAGATGTTGCGGAACCCGCCCACACCACACGGCCTTCTCGTGCGCATCGCATAGGTCTTCTAGCGTGATCTCGTTTCTCTCAGCCGCAACCGCATGCCACACCGACCGCCGCAAGATCTTTGTCAGATATCCGATTAGCCCTCCGGTGGCGCAATAGAATCGGAACGCCATGGCCTCCCGCTGAAACTCAGGTGCTTGAAAGTGCTGGCCCAGCACCTGGTGGAATGCCTGCAAAATCCCGATGAACTCTTCCCGTTGTTCCACGTCCTGCCACGAGAATCGCGGCATCAGGATAGGAGCGTGAAACCGCCCAGCCAATTGCTCGTTGGAATCGATCACCGTCTGGCAGGATGGAAGCCCAGCGACCACCAGCGCACACCGGGTTTCATCCACCAGAATCTTGAGCCAGTCGGCGACGTGGTGCATGATCAGTTTCGTGCCCTTGTCGAAGAAATGCTGAAACTCGTCAATCATCAGCATTCGGGTTCCCGTGCTGCGCATCAGGTACTTCACGCGCCGGGTCCTTTCGTTCTCGGTGCCGCGGGTTGCGTCTACCGCGCCCATTCCTTCCAACAAGACTTCGGCTAGACCTTTTACGGTCGGCTTCGATGGGGTGGCTACACGCAGGATGGGAACGTACATTCCATCCTCACGACGCGGGGCGTAATGCATCTCAATGCCGTTAAACAGGCATACCTGTTCCAGGCTGTCGCTATGAAACTCTGGACCGTTATCCAGCATGAGTTCCCGCATGACTCCATGAGCGGGCCAGTCCGACCGAATATCGGGATAAGCTTCTTTCAGCCAGGTCTTTGGGCGGAAGGCATCTTTCAGGCAAAGGGACACTGTGAGGAAGCTCGGTGGGATGAAGCCCACGAACATGCCCAGAATGCACCGGGTATAGTCGTCTTCACAGGCCGAGAACCACGGCCGCCCGAGGGGCAACAGGGTTTCATCGTCAATAGCGAACAGGTCCAGATAGGTGTGATCGATTTCCGCTCGCGCCAGGGGTTCGCGGGTAACACGGTGGCCTTCCACCGAGCGGAAGCGTCGCACCGCAGCATCATGCCCGTAACGCGCCGTGTATCGGTCGAATGCGGGAATGTCCTCCACCAGCCGCTTCCCCAGTCGCCGTGTCGGAAGCGGCAGTGTCATATCTGCGGGACGCATTCGGTTTTCCTCCCGAACTTTGACGATGGCATGGTCGATTACGTCCTGCAGGTGCTTCCGTTCCCTCCTCTCATGTACACCCTGTCGATCGACTGCTCGCATATTTCCAGCACCTCGGAGGGGAAACGCTTGGTCCTGTTCCCCGTCCGCTGCTCGTCCTCAAGCGCTCGTATGTCCCTACCTGACTCCAGGAACCTCTTCTTCCAGCGATACACGCTCTTGTACCCGGGTGGTTTGTCGGGCCTGTTTGTCTTATGCCACACCTTTGAGATAGCCTTCTTGAGGTCGGTGAGAGTATGCGTTTCGAGGGCAGCGAGTGCGTAAAGGCGGCGCAGTTTTGCGGCTTCCGATATTTCGATGTGAGCTTTTCCGCACACTGTTTCAACTCTGTTCGCAAATCTGAGCTTGCGATCGGCATACATTCCAAGCAGTTGCTCCTGCTCCAACTCGGAGATGCGTCCCGTTTTACTATGCTCAAGTTGCCAGCGGGTGTCCGACATCTTGCGCAGCATGCGGTACTTCTGACCATCGATTTCGATGACGGCGTCTCGTTCGAAAGCAGCGGTTCCCATATCAGTGGTTCCTCCTTTCAAGGAACTGTGTGCTCGGGCCTAAAGGTGAATCCACATCGAAGCTCAGCACGCCCTCGAGTACGAGACGGCAAACGATCTCCCGGCTGTGAGTGCCCAAGGCGCCTTCGCAAAGCTCGGACCAGCTGAGTTGCCCCGTTCTCTTCAAAGCCAAGCGTACGTATTCACGTTCGTTCTCACTTGCCGTACGTCGGCCGTACCGCAGAAGGGTCTTTGCGTTGTCGAGTCTGGGCTGTTTAGCCAGTTCGTGGTCCAGAACGACTCGATAGGTGAAGCCGTACTGTTGTAGACCGCTTGTCAGCAGCTGGGTCCGGGTTAAGACTTCGCTCTGCGAAGCTTCACGCTCTGCTTTCACCTCCCAAAGCTCGTGGTTACTGTCTATTTCGGCGTAAATGTCTGGATAGTGATGCCTGGTCTTGGCCCCGTCGACATAAACGATCTCGCAGGGTTGGTCAGTGAATGCTGTGACCCTCGGATCACAATCCAGCAGCCGGAATGCATGGAGCTCATTCATCGATTCCCACTGCAGCATGCGCCCCATCTTCCAGCTGGGGTATTTTCCGGTCGGGCGAAAGCGCGAGCGGGTTACGACGCGTCGCGAGCGAACCTGCTCTGCCGACGAGAACACGATTCGCAGAATTTTGCAATCGGACGAAAAGTCGGCCGGGTTCTCGATAGACATGACCTGGCCGTACAAGTGGCTAAGCGCATGCATACCTTTGCCATCCGGATAACGACTCGAGATCATAGTGATTTTGGCGCGCTCTGCTTGCATTAAGTGAGTGAAGTACTGTCAAGCGCAACCGTGGCCATCCGGTCCAGGCACAGCGATTTTGCTCAGCAGCTCGGCGGCATCCGCCACACCGATGCGGCAGTCCTTTCCATAATTGGTCAACCTTGATTTGAAAACGACGTACGACGGAAGGTACCAGCATCACAGCACATCTACTACAGAAGTTAGCCGGGGCTTACCAAGGGGATCGGTCCCATCTCAGGAGGACTGTCGCCACAGCAGGAAGTAAACTTCCGGGCGCTCAATTGAGCGCCCGATTCGAGTTCTATTCCGAGCACCGCGCCTGGGTCTCATTTTCATCTTATGGGGCCTCCGTTCTCATCTCATGGCGTGTCCATTCTCACCTTATGAGGTCCCGTTCTCATCTCATGGGTCCACCCACAACCCTTCCGAACTATGCAAAGGGGCCTTCGAGCAACAGCCGGTTGGTGTTCCACAGGTACGGCAACGAGTACTTCCTCGCGGAGGTCTGGACTGCTGGCCAGGACGTGGCCCGTAATCCGCTGTCGAGCAAGAAGGCGATGGAGAGCGCAAGCAATGGCGAAAGACCTGAGGCGTTCACGGTTGTCGCACTTGCCGATAGCCGCTAACTGCCGGGACGATTCTGTTGTACTGAACCCTTCGGGCGCGTCCACCGTCGCGCCCGTTTTTGTTTGTAGGGACAAGCTCAGAAGTTCTCAATCATCCAGACGTTGTTCTCGCCGGTTAGCTGCTCGACGAGCACGTGGCGTCCATCCGGGGACTGAATAGCCCACCAGAAGCGCGTATTCTTGTCGGCCTCCAGCAGAACACGCTGATTACCGGACGGCTCGACCTCGACAATCGTGTCGGCTCCGCTTTTGGTCTGGGCGACGACGTAAACACTCTTGCTGTCGGCGGTCCAATCCACGGTATTCACGTGGTTAAAACCGTTGAGTTCGACTTCGCGAGTGCTTTTGTCCTTTACTGACATAAAGGTGACTTTGGGCTCGGAGCTGGTCCAGGTCAGGGCGAGCTGAGATCCGTCCGGCGACAGGCTCCAGTTCAGACCTGTTTTCGCCTTATAGGTGGCGACATTCTGGGTTTTCCCACTGCCCGGATCAAAAGAGAGAAGTTGATAGACGGGTTGATACGCTGACGCTGCATAAATAGTAAGCATACACAGCTGCGAAGGCTTGCGTGCGCACTGCAAATTGTAAAGAGATGGCACGCGCAAAATCGATCGTGGTGGGCCGCCCTGCAACGGTATCTCCATCACGTCGCCCATATGTTGACGATCGTCGGGGTTAGGTCCCGTGAAGTAAAGGATGGCGGTGCCATCGGGGTTGAGTCGCGGCAGGACAATGTTGCGGATCCCATCGGCCAGCACTTCGGGCGTGACCTGATTAACCTCCTGGCGAAAGAGCTTCCAGCTGCCGCTTCGATTCGAGACCATTAATACGGCACGGCCATCGGGAGTCCACGCGGAGGCAATGTTAATGTTGTCGTCGAGGGCGAACCGCCGCGGGGCCTGCAAGCGGCGGCTCGAAGCATCGAGTTCTGAGATGAAAACCTCAGGCTGGGTGTTGGCCCGTCTTACTGCGATCTTTTTGCCGTCACTGTTGACACTCAGGTCGCCAATTCGGCCCGCCCCCTTGCTGACAGGTACGGGATTTCCCTCGGCCTCGCCGGTTACTTCGTTGACCCGAAGCGACCAGATGACAGTATCGAGGGAGCTGCTGCTGGCCACGTCTCGCTGGGCAAAAATCAGGCGACCGTCTACAGCCCAGGCGAGCGCCGGCCGCAGCTGCGCAGAATCCCTCAACAACTTAGGGGGACCGCCGCCGGCATCCACGGTTTCAAGAGTGTACTTGCTGTCCATCGAAGGGTCGGGAAAAACCGGCCAAAGACTCGTGATGTAAGCTATGCGTTTTCCGTGAGGCGACCATGCGACGTGCGTTACCGCGCTACCTGTATAGAGCGGATTAATGGCGCCAGTACTACCGATGTGCGCTGCTATGGCTGGTGCTACCGACTCGACGAGGCGCCTGCCACTGCTGCCGTCACTACGCGATACCCATAACTCCAGGTTGTCCTGGCCGGCCCTCAGAAAAGCAATGGAAGATCCATCTGGCGAGACCGCACCTGCGACGGCATTCTCGATCAGAACTTGCGGATTCCCACCCAGAATGGACACCTTCCACAAACACGGGACTTCGTTCGCGCCTTCCTCAGCCACAAGCAATAAATGCGTGCTGTCGGGAAACCAGCCCGAGGGAATTGGTTCTAAGTGCGCCGGCAACTGCAAGGGGCGCGTCTCGCCACTGGCGAGGTGCCGTATGTAAACGCCGGTGGGGTCGGAGTAGGCAAGGTAATTTCCGTCGGGAGAAATCAGTGCACCGGTTACCGGCGCTTCGGGCGGATTTGAGGTGATGCGTTGCTCGATAGCCAGAAGCGGAGCGTTGTGTCTGCCTCTCCACCCCATGAACGCGGTGACGATCACGAGAGTTGCCGCAGCCGCCGCCAAAAGCCACCGCCACACTCCCCTTCCACTGCGTGACGCTGTCCCGGCTGGTATTGTCGATTCGCTCGCTGCGGCTGCTTCACCCGCCTCTGGAAGCCCGCTTCCCACTTGCGCGACGGGCGCGACGAACCGATAACCTCGCTTCGCCAGCGTCTCGATGTAGTGCGGACTGTCTGCGTTCTCGTTGAGCGCCTGCCGCAATTTGCGGATTGCTGAGTTAAGTCCAACGTCAAAGTCGACGAACGTGTCTGCGGGCCATAACTTCTTGCGCAGGTCCTCGCGCGAAACAAGCTTGCCCGAGCTCGCAACCAGCTCTAATAGCACACGGAACGGCTGCTCCTGCAGCTTAATCCGCACGCCGCTTTTGTGCAGTTCTCCCTCACGCTCGGACAGTTCGAACGGTCCAAAGCGAAAGACGCGATCGCGCTCTGTGGAGGGCTCGGTGGGCATTTGTACCCCGCTAGTGCAGGTATGTTAACTCGACTTAAGCTTTGCCGCAGACTCTCAGAGAAAGAACTCGGCGCAGGTTGTTCGCAGAGCTCTAAAACAGGCGTTCCTAGCGCATGACGGGCCATTGGCCCTCGTGCCGTTGGCACAGCGAGAATTCGTCCTCTGTAACGGGGCAGTGTTTACAAACCTACTTTGACGGTTTGTCGGCATATCGGACAAGTGGCCTCAAAACGTGCTTGTTGGGAAACTCAGGAATCTACCTTCAATCAGGCCCTCAGTACGGAACCAATGAGTTAATGAGCACACCGATCAGCAAACCGCCGACACGACACAAAACGATCTGCCCAGAAGTGGCGCTCGAGCCCGAGGGCCACGAGCACCATTCAACCGGGTCAGGGACCGGGATGGTCGAACACCATCAGGCTATAGCCGCCGACACCCTGACGCTCTCAAGGTCCGCAACCGACACTTCCAATGATGGTGGTTCCAGCAAATGCTGGTGCTTGCATTTTGTGCAGGTGACCGCTTCTGTCATCTTGAAGATGGCCTGCTGATACAGGTGCGTCACCCTTGTGGGCCTGAAGTCCAGCGAGCGCCATGTTGATCCGCTGTTCCTCGGCTTGCCACTCGATCATCTGTTTGAAATATCTTTCTTTTCTTTGGCATCTACGGCTGGTCACCGTTTCGGCGTAATCTTGGCAGTGACGGATTGCGCTACTATTTTTCCTTTGCGAACAACAAACGTATCGGCAGCGGCTTCGTATGAGTTATCTGGTGTTTCTGCACTCCAAAGAATGTAGGCGTAATCACCCTCAACGTATCGTTGGTGCATCGCGAACGAGCAACCAGGCTTTGCAAACTCTGAAAAGATAGCCTGGAAGGCGGGCCTCATCGCATCAGTGCCTTTTAGCGGCCCGGTAGGCATGAACAACACGGCATCGGCCGAGTAATCGGCCAGTATGCCATCGAGATCCCTCTCACCAAAGCATTTCAAATGACGATCGAGAACATCATTTGTCGAGGCCATTCTCTCCCCCTAATCAGGCTTCGCAGGATTGGGAAGTATACCAGCCCTCTTTCTGGCCGAATTTGCTCTTTGTCGTGGTCATGTCTGAAAGAGGCCCCGGCAGTCATGTCCTGGAAGAATCCTTGAAACCAGGCCGCCGCTTCATTTCTTGGATTGATCGGCCCAGAGGCAACGAAGGGCTCTGTGGCGTGGTCGGTTGAATAGGTATACCCAAACGGGTTGAAGCCGGTGTTGCAGGTCCCCACGATTTGGGCCGTGAAATTTCAACGAGCGGGCCAAGATCCTGGGCCACCACCGGCAATTCCCGGAAACCCGACGTTAAGACTACAACCCATCTCATAAATGCCTCGAGTCCCCGAAGCCGAATTCTGGCCGTCTCGCTTTTGTGGTTCAACTTCCGGATTGTCCGTCAGAACTAAGCCGCTGGCGTGACGGAGCTAGCGCCCTCACCACGATCAGTTGCAGGGCTAATGTTCGTGTCACAGGAAGGAGGCTTCCTATGACACGACTTCGTCAGCGGATGCTGGATGATCTCCGGCGTCGCAACTACTCGCCCGACACCATCCGTGCTTACATCCGCGCGGTCCAACAGTTCGCCGAGTATTTCGGCCAGTCACCAGAACAACTCGGCGCTGAACACGTTCGCCGTTATCAGATCTATTTGCTCCACGAGAAGAAGCTGCCTGCGGGCAGTGTCGAGAACTGCGTGTCCGCCCTACATTTTCTCTGCAAACGCACGTTGAAGCGGCGTGATCTAGCGTTTGACGATCTCCCGTTTCCCAAGCAGCCGCGCAGTCTTCCCACGGTGCTCAGCCAAGCGGAAGTGGCCCGCCTGATCGAGATGACCCGCAAGCGAATGCACCGCAGC
>Ga0310914_10002068_pt1 | contig 13358 bp, 9 predicted proteins | sample GREbulkMGAN108_FD_203450 | JGI IMG/M metagenome (GOLD analysis project Ga0310914, IMG submission 203450) | Lab enrichment of tropical soil microbial communities from Luquillo Experimental Forest, Puerto Rico - GRE.bulkMG.AN108 | ecosystem: Environmental > Terrestrial > Soil > Tropical forest >... | reverse complement strand
CGTCGCTGGGCGACCAGTGGAACTGGAAAAACTCCTCCAAGTCGCCATCGAGGTCGCCGATGCCCTGGATGCTGCGCACTCGAAAGGCATCATCCACAGAGACGTCAAGCCAGCGAACATTTTTGTTACCGAAAGAGGCCACGCCAAAATTCTAGACTTTGGCCTCGCCAAAGTTAACTCAATAAAGGGCGCGGAGACACAGGCCACAATGGATTTAGACCCCGACCATCTAACCAGCTCTGGCAGCACCTTGGGAACCGTGGCGTATATGTCACCGGAGCAAGCCCGCGCCAAGGAACTCGATGCGCGCACCGATTTGTTCTCCTTCGGAACGGTGCTGTACGAGATGACCACGGGGCAGTTGCCCTTTCAGGGAGAAAGTACTGCGATAATTTTCGACGCCATTCTCAACCGTCAACCCGTTGTGCCTGCGCGCCTCAACCCGAAGATCTCGCCCGAGATCGAGCGGATTATCAGCAAAGCGCTCGAAAAAGACCGCTCCTTGCGCTATCAAAGCGCCGCGGAAATCGCCTGCGATCTGAAGCGTCTGAAGCGCGATACCGGCTCGGCGCGCGTTTCAGCAGATTCTCCTGCAATCCCAAACCGAGCGTCCCGACGGGGCATGCTTGGCCTCTATCTCGGTATCGTCGTTGTGCTGCTGTTCGGTGCCCTGGCCAGTTGGTTTCTCGTGGGCCGCACAAAGTCGCAATCTGGTAATCCGGTTGCCTCCATCGATTCGCTCGCCGTTCTTCCTTTTGTTAACGCCAGCGACGATCCAAACGCCGAGTATTTGAGCGAAGGCATCACCCAGGGCCTCATCAGCACAATTTCCCAACTGCCGAATCTAAGAGTGGTCTCCCTGATGTCTGCTTATCGTTACAAGGGCAAACCCGTCGACCCTCCCGCTGTTGCACGTGAACTCAAGGTTGATGCCATCCTTACCGGCCGAATGACGCAGCGGGCGGGCGTCATTGCCATCACCGCCGAACTCATCGATGCCGCACACGACCGCGAGCTCTGGGGCAAGGAGTATCAGCGCACCCTGGGCGACCTGCACACCCTGCAATCCGAAATCACTCAGGACATCACCGAAAATCTGCGATTGAAACTCAGTAGCGCCCAGCGCACTCTCATTGCTCAGCACCCTACAGAAAACTCCGAGGCGTACCAGCTCTATCTTCATGGCCGGTTTTACTGGAATCGCCGCACTCCTGGTGACGTGAGTAAGGCCATCGATTTCTTTCAGCACACCATTGAGAAGGACCCCAACTTTGCTCTTGCCTATTCCGGCTTGGCTGATTCTTATTTCTCGCTGGCACGAAACAGTGCTGTGCTCTCTCCTAAGGAGGCTGGAGCAAAAGCTCGCCAGGCCGCTGAGAAAGCCGTGGAACTCGATCCGGCTCTCGCTGAAGCTCACGCCTCGCTCGGACTCGTCCTTCAAGTCTTCGATTGGGATTTCCCGAGAGCGGAGCGCGAATTCCGGCGTGCCATCGAACTTAACCCGGCTTACCCCTACACCTATCATTGGTATTCGGAACTTCTGTGGGCTGTTGGTCGCGATGACGATTCAATTACAGAGGTCCGCAAAGCAGTGGAGCTCGCGCCATTCACTCCCGTCGTTAGGTACAACCTGGGGAGCGCTCTGATGTTCGCCGGTCATCTGTCTGAGTCCGAACGGGAATTCGACAAAGCGCTCGAATTCGATCCGAACTTCGGCCTGGTTCACTATGGCCTGGCCCAAGTTTACCTTCACCAGCAAAAACTGGATCAAGCGGTATCCGAGATGGAAAAAATGGTTCATTCCTATCCGGAGTCGTCCTACTACCGTGGATTTCTTGGATACACTCTTGCCAAGGCCGGGCGAACCGAAAAGGCTCGAAAAATTCTCGCAGAGCTGACAGAGGAAGCGAAAACGAAATATGTCTCTTGGCTGGGAATCCCGTACATCTATGCAGGTCTAGGCGAACAGGATCATTCCTTCGCTGCTCTGGACCTGGCTTATCAGCAAGGAGATACTCGACTGGACGAGCTCCGCGCCCTAGTCGAACGGGATACCTTTTGGAGGACCGATGCGCGCTGCGCGGAACTGTTGAAAAAAATCGGTCTGCCTCCGCTGAGCTAGCTCCCGATCGAGCGTCGGGCCAAACTGATACCTTAGAGTTAAATTAAACCTTTCCGGTGTATGAATGTCGACCGGCCGAGCAATAGAAACCCACCCCGGCACAGGACTGTGCGAATTCTCGCCTGCACCGATCCACATACACTTCTTATCGTCGGAAACGCCAACCGTGTTCTGATGAAGTCCCTAAAAAGCCGCGACTTCTACCGAGGGTCTCGAAGCAGACTGGTCACAGACTTTGCGAGCAATTCGCGGCGCGCTGACAAGAAATCTTGAAACCTGTCGAGCTTCCAAAGCTTGCGGTCCATCGGCACACATTGAGCAGTCAGCCGATCGGGGTGCTTATCGGCGATTTCTGAAAGGTAGTCGCACGGTTCTGTCTTGCTAATTTGTTTGTCTGGTTTGGCCATCACAAAGGCCAAATTGGCGATTTCATCGATGTCCTTTCGGCGTTCGCCTCTCTCTCGGAGCAATGCCTTTGGGAAAATATGATGTATTTCGATCTGATGATCCTCGCCCACCACATCTCGACTCAGTGACATTCCTTTGAACCAGTCTTTGGCACCTTGTTTCTTGGCGACAGCATAAGTCATCGGGAAAAGAGGGTTTTTCGAACCAGCATCATCAAACTCATCTGCCAAAACCTCGATTTTCATGTCAGCACCGAGTGCATTACGCATGAGTGCCCGAATCGGATCATCAGACAGAATTGCCTTTAGATCTTCGTCCATCGCGGTCTCGGCTGCGGAACTATAGCGGCCCCTCAAAGAGGCGACATAAAACCACTGCAGAAGCCCGTGCTCGACGTCTCCGGTGATTTTATCGTTTCGCTCAAAGTACGCCGCCAGAGGAATCAATGCGTTCAGGGAAGGCAACCAATCAGAGGATTCAAATCCAGCGTTCTGACGAACAAAATTAACCGCAGCATCGATACCGCTCCGAGCGTTTTTCCAAATCTTCTTGATCTCCGAAGGCTCCTTTTTCCAGAATTCAGACAGATATCGGAATCGACTTTGTCCCGTGCCAGAAACAATCAGGGCCCGAATTAGAAGTCGCGCATCCAACTCGTAGCCCAATTCATCGTATTCATCGATTGCCCGCGTGAATGTCTCGACGAGAGCTCCTGGTAATCTGAGCGCGAGTTGTGCAAGCACCAGTTCGGCGGCACGGAGTCGCGTTCCACCCGAATTTATCCGAACAAATAGCTCCGTCACCTGGTCATAATCGTCAGTTTTAAAAATCTCGATCGGATATTTGTAGTCACCAATTCTTCGAAGCTTTTGGAGTCTGCTCAGGAATCTATCCATATCGTCGTCACTGATTTTCTGTCCCAGCCTTGCCTCTATCTCTCGGAGAACTTTGAGATCTGGCTTTCTTTCATTAAAAATTTCCCGAACTGAGATCCAGAGCGGGTCGGCCTTTAGGCGCGACAGATAAAGCTGGAATTGTTCACTCCGAAGATGAAAGTAAACTGAGAGTCCGTTCTTGTTTTCCGTCAGGGCTTTGTAAAGGGAAGTTAGTCTCTGCTGACCATCCAAAACAATCTTAGGGTGGCCAGAATGTGCTCCCGGTTGAATCTCTACTCCTTCGATACCCTTCGTAACAGGCAACTCGGCCGTATCCCAAAGCAAAACCTGCCCAGACGGATATTCCCTGTAAATTGAATCCAGCAATTTCGTCACTTGAGGCCCTTTCCAAACGTAGGCCCTCTGTATCTCTGGAAGCAGGACTTCTCCTCGGTAAATTTCCTCGATTAACTCCCGGATTTTCAGCGGTACGCCAATCATGATCTGGAGATCTCCCTTTGGGGCCAAGGAATCTTTCGACGGGCTCCTGAGCAAAAGTGTGGACTATCACAGGCAGAGCGGAAAGAGAAAGCTAAAGGTGTCGACGCAGAGTGGTAATAACGCAAATAGCAGGATTCTGGGCGCCTGTACTCTCCGGAGATGTGGTCGCGTCGCAGAGTATCCGTTGCCCAATGGTATTTGACGCGCCGAATCCGAATTTGCTATGCATGCGCTGCCTGTAACGGTAACAACGGTAACAAGAGTATGTTGGACAACATGAGCGAGGAAGAGATCGCCAAGAACCCTTTTGCCAAACGGTTGGCGCGCGAGCAGGAAAATCAACGGGAGGACTATGTCGCTAACTCCGGTGCGTCGGGCGGTGGCTTGTCGGGATCGAACGGAGCACTATCTGAGTCGTCGTCTTCCGAACAGACGGGCGGCATTGACCAGCAGGGAGGAAGCTCACCACCATTCTCGTAAGCCGTTCATCGCGGCTGGCCGGCATTTAGATGCGTGCGATACTCGCAAGCAGCCGATCTTGAGGTGCCGCATCATTTGTGCCCCGCCCATGTGGACGGCGCTATGCATCCTCATCGTTATGAGGTCGTACGCGTACACCCTTTTGAACTTTTGAACATGCCGCCCATTTGGAAGTGATCGTCCACCTTTCCGGGGTGAGTGAAGAACTTTGTTCTGAACTGGTCGTTAAGCATCTGTTTTATGGCCTCTGAGTCGTCCATAGCTATCAGATGGGCGCGCACAAGCGTCTCGAACAAAGGCCTTAGGAGAGAGAAGGCCCCGCGGGGATGTCTTCTCGGATCAGTCAGGATCGACTTGTGGAGACTGGCGTTCATAGCCCATTGACAGACAAGCAACCAGTCACCGTGGGTCTTGGCAGACAATTCGCCTTTGGCGAGCGACTACCTGGTCGAGTTTATTCGCGAAGTCCGACGAGGCTTGTAGGCTTCACTCATTTCGTTGGTGATCGTGACACATTATATTACCCAGGCCAGGCCAACCGGCCCGTGGCGGCTATTTTTCTTTCGGATGGTCGAAATTGCGGACAACGTCTGGACGGGGCCTGCGTTGCCAGCAGCCGTACATCTCATCGTACTACTGGCCGGCATTCGTCGCTGAGGCTCTCTCATCCTTCAGCGCCAAAAGGGGCCGACTCTAGCTGAGGGTTATAGGGGTCCGGTCCTTCTAAACCCGTTTAAGCCGCTGCAGTATCTCCTCCAACTGCGCCAACATGGCCGAGCGGGCTTTCCGGTTCTGGCTCACTTGCTCCTCGGCATGAAGCGCCCGCCCACCGCCTACTGAGCCAGTGCTCATTCTTTTCGAGGCATGCGCCTCGGCTATTTCGATTGCGTCAACGATGGAGTAAGCCCGCTATCCTTCTGGGACTTTGCTGTCCACCTAAAGTTGCCTTGCAGTTCACCTGCAGTGCATTGTCATTCCGCTAGGAATGCGCGAGAGTGCGCGCCATTACAGCGCAGGTTCAGGCGAGGCCTCAAGCTGGGTGATCCGGAACGGCGCTGAATTTGGCTAACAGGAGGATTCCATGAAGAACACGCTATGCAGAATCACAGGGCTCTTGGCGCTGGCCTTCCTGGCAATAACCCAGGTCGCCCGAGCGCAGGATGCTCTGCTCGTGAATATTCCCTTTGCATTCACCGCGGGGAAGACGACGCTCCCGGCCGGTGAGTATCGGATCCAGAAAGCCGCAGATACTTCTTCGGCTCTGCTGATTCAACGCGCGGACCGAAGCGCGGCGGGTTTGGTTATGTCCAGGCCCGTGGACACGAACACGAAGCAAGCCGAGCAGTCCAAAGCGGTCTTCCATAAGTATGGCGAGCGCTATTTCCTTAGCCAGGTGTGGACCGCCGGCCATGCCCGGGGAAGGCAACTGGTGGAATCAGCCAAGGAGAAAGAGCAAGCTCTGGTGGCGCATAACCAGAGGCCAGAAGAGATTACCGTTGTTGCCCGCCTCATCTCACCCAAGCCCTAGTGCTATTTCACACTTGAGGCAGCAACCCCGCGGGAGTCCGCAGCCCAAACCCGGATTCCCGCGGTTCCCTTTTTATTGAATGTTCAAACAAGCAGGGAAGAGCATGAGAGCCTACATCGTCATTGCCACGGAGGCTGGCAAGTCTCGCGACGTGGCGCGGCTGATTGCGACCTTGCCTGGAGTCAAGATGGCCGATGCGTGTTGGGGCTCCCGCGACGTATTCGCCGTGGTGGAAGTTAGAGCCTCCCAGCAGCTTAACAAACTTGTGCTGGATAAGATCCAGCGGCTAGAGGGCGTTAGAGAGACAAACACCCACATCGCCCTCGATTAGCGTCTGATCTCCTTCCACGGGAGAGCGTTCGTTCCTTGGCCAGGCGATCGTGCATTTCAGGGATCAACATTTGCCCTGACGTTATGCACTTCGATAGTTGCCTAACGCGCGGGACGATCGGCACGAACCGGCGCTCCCAGGAAGGGCAATTTCGCAAGCCCAATCTGTGGAACATTTGTACACCCTCCATCGTCTGTACCGACATGAGTAAGGATCTCCGTTTTGCTTGGCGTATGATTTCTACCCATCGATGGTTCTCGGCCGCTGTGATCGTTACCATAGCGCTGGGCATTGGACTCAATACCATGGTCTTCACGCTGGTTAATGCCGTGCTCTTCAAGCCAGTGGCGGTTCAGGGTGGCGAGCGGCTGGTAGCCATACTGAACGAGAAGCACACTGGGCGAAATAGCGAGACCGGCGTTTCGTATCCCGACTTTCGCGACTATCGGACCCAGGCGTCCTCGCTGGAGTCCCTTCAAGCAACCACCGGCGAGGAGGCGGTCCTCAGCGAGCAAGGGAATCCGCCGCAAGCGTTCAGCATGGAACGCGTGACTTCCGGATTGTTTGACATGCTACACACGAGTCCCGCTCTTGGCCGAAGCTTTACAGCCGGCGACGATCGGCCCGGAGCGGAGCCGGTGATCCTGCTGGGATATGGGATCTGGAAAGACCGCTACGCCAAAGATCCCAACATCGCCGGACATGTGGTGCGATTGAACGGGAAGCCAGCCACGATCATCGGCGTCATGCCCGAGGGATTCAAGTTCCCGTCGAATCAGGATCTCTGGACGCCACTGGTTTCAACGGCCGATCTTGAAAAGCGCTCGGAGCGATCCTTGTCCTTATACGGCATGCTGAAGCCAGGCGTGCGCATGTCGCAGGCGACCGCTGAGCTGCATGCCATCGCCGAACGACTCGCTCGCCAGTACCCCGACACCAACAAAGGCGTGGACGTGTTGGTCCTAACGTTCCATGAGCGATTCAACGGCGGACCCATCCGCGCGGTCTTTTTGCTGATGCTGGCCGCGGTGGGTTTCGTGCTGCTGATCGCATGCGCCAACGTTGCCAACATGATGTTGAGCCGCGCCATGACCCGGCGAGGCGAAATCTCGATCCGTGCCGCGATGGGAGCGTCGCCCTGGCACATTGTCCGGCAATTTCTGATCGAGAGCGTGTTGCTCAGCACGATAGGAGGAGTGCTCGGCTTAGCGCTGGCGGCGTTGGGAATCCACTCCTTCGATCTCGTCACCCAGGACGTCGGCAAGCCCTACTGGGTCGTGTTCCGCATGGACTACACGGTCTTCGCATACTTCGCCGCCCTCTGCACTGGCAGCGGATTGCTCTTCGGTCTATTCCCCGCGTTGCGCACTTCGCGTGTAGACCTGAACAGCGCACTTAAGGACGGAACGCGCTCTGCCGGAACTCATCGCGGCCGCAGATTGTCCTCGGCCCTGGTGGTTTTCCAATTTGCGGCGACGCTGGTGTTGCTCACCGGCGCGGGAGTCTTCGTGCGCGCCATTCTGGACGCCCAGAAACTCAATCCGATTGTCCCTGCGGATCAGTTGCTCACCGCGCGAATCCGCCTGCCCGAGTCGCGCTATCCGGATGCCGCATCGCGCGTGCGCATTCATGAACGCCTGCAACCTTTGCTCAAAGCGATTCCTGGCGTAACTCAAGTGGCGATGGGATCGGACTTGCCCGGAATGGGATCGGGCAGTCGCCGCATCGAGATCCAGGACACTCCCCTGGGAGATCCCGCCAAGGCTCCTTCGGCCGATGTGGTGGCTGCGTGGCCTGGCTATTTCACGACGGTGGATGTGCCGATTCTCGCGGGACGCGATTTCAACGACCTCGATGGCACGCCAGGACACCGCGTGGCAATTGTGTCCAGAGAATTTGCGGACCGCTTCTGGCCGCGTCAACAGTCGCTGGGGAAGCAATTTCGCTTCGTGAATACCGACAAACCCACGGAGGGGAGCGAGTGGTGCTCCGTTGTAGGTGTATCGGCGAAAATCGTTCAGAACCCGGGGAGCAACCAACCCAATCCGTTGCTCTATTTGCCCTACCGCCAAGAGGCCTACCAGAGTGCGGTGCTTGTCCTTCGATCCCCGGGCCCTGTCTCGCAAATTTCCGCAGTCCGCGCAGCCGTGCAGAGCCTGGATCAGGATTTGCCGCTGTCGGAGGTGCGGACCCTCACTGCGGCGATCGAACGCGCACAATGGTACTTGTGGGTCTTCGGCACGCTCTTCTCCGTTTTCGCGGTGATCGCATTAGTGATGGCGGCAATCGGCATTTACGCCGTCCTTTCGCATGCCACCGCGCAGAGAACTCGCGAGATCGGTGTGCGCATGGCTTTGGGGGCAACGTCCGCCAAGATCCTCGGCATGGTCCTGGCACGCGGTGCGGTTCAGCTAGGCATCGGACTCACGCTGGGGCTGTTGGCGGCATTCCCCGGAACGCGGCTACTCACGAGCTTACCGCTGGGCGTGTCGTCGACGGACCCGGCGATCTTCACAGGAGTCAGCGTGTTGTTGATGCTGGTTGGGTTGTTCGCGAGCTGGCTTCCGGCGCAGCGGGCCGCCGCGTTGGAACCAGTATCCGCGCTGCGAGAGGAATAGTGCTGTTCACCGGGAGCGCTCGACGAATCAGCGCCTACTGGCGAAAGTTCCTCTCTTGAAAGTTGGCTGCGTTCTTTCTCGGAACTGCCGGTAACTAACAATAATCCTTCCTTTCCACCTAAGGTCCTGCCGTTCGCGCCTCATGGGAAAATGAACAGATGCGCCTCGTCTCGCGTGCGGCCATTCTGCTCGCCGCCCCGCTGCTTTTTTGTTGCCGCATGCAGGAGCCAAAGGAAACCCAACAACTCTCGCGGTTCGTCAGCGTTAGTCTCGAAAAACAGCCTGGCATGGTCAGCTCCGAGTTTATTTTTGAGGCAGCGCCTTTTCCTTCTTGCCATGCCTCTACCATTGCGGAAACGAAAGATGGATTGATTGCCGCCTGGTTTGGAGGTTCTGATGAAGGAAGGCCTGATGTGGGCATCTGGATCGCTCGGCGTGGCGCCGCTGGGTGGTCCGATCCAGTGGAAGTTGCCGATGGCAGACAGCCCAATGGCCAGCGCTATCCCGCCTGGAATCCCGTGCTGTTCCAGTCCGCAAACGGCCCGCTCTTGCTATTTTACAAAGTTGGACCGTACCCCAGCGGCTGGTGGGGGATGCGGGCGCTCTCCGAAGATGGCGGCCAGGCTTGGTCGCGGGGTCAGCCCTTGCCCAAGGGGATTTTGGGCCCGATCAAAAACAAGCCCGTCTTGTTGCCCGGCAATTCTCTTCTGTGTGGGTCAAGTACGGAAGCGGGCGGCTGGCACGTGCATATGGAGAGCACCCCGGATCTGGGCACGACTTGGACGGCGACGGGGCAGCTGAACAGCGTCACACGCATCGAAGCCATTCAGCCCGCCATTTTGCGGTATCCCTCCGGAAAAATTCAGATTCTCTGCCGCACCAAGCACGGAAGAATCGCCGAATCCTGGGCCTCGACTCCCGACGGCAAGTCGTGGACGTCGATGCAGCTGACCGCGCTGCCGAACCCGAACAGCGGCATTGACGCCGTGGTCCTGAAAGATGGCCGCGCATTGCTGGTCTACAACCACACGACCGAGGGACGCACCCCGCTGAATGTCGCCGTCTCCGAAGACGGCAAAACCTGGAAGCCAGCTTTGGTGCTGGAGGACCTGCCGGGCGAATATTCCTACCCCGCCGTAATTCAAACCGCCGACGGCCTCGTGCACATCACCTACACCTGGAAGCGCACCCGCATCAAGCACGTTGTCCTTGACCCCGGCAAACTCGTAGCCAAATGATATGGCTATATCACTTGCTGAGGAATATCCACCGCATTCCGAAAACGCGCCGCCGGCACTTCCTGGATTACCTTCCTCTCGCTCCACGATTTGACCGGAAGCTCTTCATCCAACTGACTAACACGCAAATGAGAAGCCCGGGCTTCCGGATGGCCGACAATCTACCTAAAAGACCGCAGACTCCGGAGGTTGTCAGTGAAATGGCGATTCAGTCCGCTTCCCTTTTTCTATTGGCTACACTCAACAGGTGACCTGCCCTCACTCCGACCTTAACAAAGTCACCGGCTCAATCTGCGCGGCCCGCGTGGCTGGCAGGTACCCTGCGAAAGCCGCCACTGCCGCTAGTACAGCCACCATGCCCGCGAATGTCAGGGGATCTGTTGGTGTTACGCCATAGAGTAGGGAAGCCGCGAGCCGCGTCGAAACAAGTGCTCCCGCGAACCCAATCACTACGCCCACAGTTGCTAACCGCATGGTCTCCCCAAGAATGAGGCTGCGAACCATCCCCGGCGAAGCGCCCAGTGCCATGCGAATTCCGATTTCCAGCTTACGCTGATTGACGGAATAAGAAATGACCGCATAGATTCCGAGGGATGCAAGAATCAGCGCAAAGCCGGCAAATCCAGCAAGCAGCAGCACGACAAACCGCCGCGGCGAGGTCGCCCGATCCACCAGAGTCTGCAGCTTCCGCAGATTCGAGGTCGGCAGATTCGGCTCAATAAGCTTTAGAGCCTCGCGAAGCCGCGATGCCAGCTGCATCGTCGGTAACGAGGTCCGCACCACCAAATCCACCGTCCCATAATCCTGCGTCTGCCGGATCGGAATATAGAATTCGTTCCCGGAACCTTCCTCTAGCGCCATGTGCCGCACGTCGCCCACCACGCCCACAATAGTCCGCTCCGAATCAATCTGCAAAACCTGTCCCAGCGGATCCCGCCCATGGAATAGATTCCGCGCCGCCGTCTCGTTTATGATGACCACGGTCAGCGCTCCCTTCGTATCGCGCTCCGTGAAATCCCTCCCAGCCCTCAGCGGAATCTCCATCGCATGAAAATATCCGTCGCTGATAATCCGCGGGAAACCTTCCGGATAGTTCCCAGGTGTATACTGCACGCCCTTCACGCCAAACCCCCAGCTTCGATTCCGTCCGAGTGGCAGCGCGTCCGACAATCCAGCGGCCTCAATCCCTGGCACGCTCAGTACATCGTGCAGCGCTTCGGTGTAATATGAGTTTTTCTGATCCCACGTCTTGTACGAATCGTTCGGGTCAATCCGCACCGCCGCCGCCCGCTCGGGCACGAATCCCAAATTGACATCCAGCACACGCAAAAAGCTTCGAATCAACAGTCCAGCTCCCGCCAGCAACACGCATGCTAAAGAAATCTCCGCTACCACCAGCCCACTCCGCACCCACGCATGTCCCCGCGCTTGGCTCGAGCCGCGGCTCGTATCTTTCAGCGCACCGTGCAGCGTCAACTCCGTAGCCCGCCACGCAGGCGCAAACCCAAATAAGAGCCCAGTCAACACCGCAATCATTACAGCAAACCCCAGTACCGGCCCATCTACTCTTACATCCGCCAGCAGCGGAATTCTCATCGCGCTCAATTGCGCCAACAGGCCTGTCCCCGCGTACGCCAGCCCGACTCCCAACGCCGCACCGCTGCACGAAAGCAGCACGCTCTCGGTCAAAATCTGACCCAACAAATGCCCTCGTCCGGCCCCAAGCGCCACGCGAATTGCGATCTCTTTCCGTCGCGCCGCTGATCGGGCCAGCAGCAAGTTCGACAGATTCGCGGTCACAATCAGCATCACCACGCCGACTGAGCACGCCAACACGAATAGCGCCGGCTTCAATCTTCCGCTCACGTGAACACCGAGCATTGACAGCCTCGGGTCAAATTCATTCATCTTTGGGAAATGTTCTTCCTGGAGCTGCCTCCCCAAAATCCCTGCCTCCGCTTGGGCCGTTCCCAAGCTCGCGCCCGGCTTCAGTCTTCCGACAATCGCGATGGTATTCCCCCACCTGTTTGTCTCGGGTGACAGGGGAAACGGTTCATACATATCCACCTTCGTCCCCGGCGCAAAAACCGTTCCAAAATCAAACCATGCTGGCAATACGCCCACCACCGTCACCGGTCCGCCATCGAACGGCAACGCCCGCCCCACTATGTTGGGGTCTGCTGCGAATCTTCTCCTCCATAGCGCGTCGCTCAGCATGGCCACTTTCGGCCCATTCCATTTGCACTCTTCCTCACTGAACTGCCTTCCAATCTGCGGTGTGACACCCAGCAACGGAAAGAAATTCTGAGTGACCGGAATGCTCGTCAATCTTTCCGACCGTCCGTCACTGATCAGCTTCGCGTCTCCCACGCCATAAAACGCGAAATACGCCGCCAAATCCTCAAACGACCGGTTCTTCCGCCGATACTCCAGCAGATAGTCCACCTGCACGGTTTTCCCGGACATATCATTCGTATCGTCCGTGTGGTTGGCCATCCACACCAAGTGCCCCGGGTCGCGAAACGCCAGCGGCCGAATCAAAATCGTGTTCACCACGCTGAAAATTGTGCAGCTCGCTCCAACTCCCAGCCCCACGATCAAAATCGCAAAAACCGCGAAGCCATAGTCCCGCCGCATGGTGCGAAACGCATAGCCCACGTCCCGCCAGACATTCTCCAAAAGCACATTGTTTCGAGCGCTGTGTGAAGACACGACTCCTCCGGTCAACTTCCCATTGATGTAGACGACTGAAACAAGAAAAGGTTCCGTTGCGATCTCGAACTTCTCCCATTGTCTATCGTCTCGGAGACGGCTCTCGTCCCTTTCTCGCCCATTTCTCCTGCGCGTGTGGACCGATGACCGGGAACGTTAATTAGCAATTAATGTGTACCGCTGCGTGTCGGAGCAGAGTGTAAAAATCCCAACTTCCGTGTTGCCGACCACTCGGCAACCATTGCACCCTTATTTGCTCTCACAGTGATCTTATTTCTTTGTGGAGCGATTTTGCGATGGGCTCGCTGGTTCCACACAACTGAAGTTCTTTGCGTCGTCGCTGCTCCCGCTGCCGCTCCACCGGGCAATCTTCGGATAACGGCAAAGAGGGCGAGTGCGGTCCACGTGGCCATCTCTCACGTGTGACGCGATCATATACTCAGGCGCAGAACCCGTTTCCACCCATTGAACGAGAGCACTCAGCATGTCGTGCTGCGGATCGATTTTGATGTCTGGCGGAACAGGAGTGAGTGGGTCATAGCCTC
>Ga0310914_10002062_pt1 | contig 13368 bp, 11 predicted proteins | sample GREbulkMGAN108_FD_203450 | JGI IMG/M metagenome (GOLD analysis project Ga0310914, IMG submission 203450) | Lab enrichment of tropical soil microbial communities from Luquillo Experimental Forest, Puerto Rico - GRE.bulkMG.AN108 | ecosystem: Environmental > Terrestrial > Soil > Tropical forest >... | reverse complement strand
ATGTTTCGATACGTTCATCCATCGGCTTTCTCCGATGGTAGGGCAACGGCCGTTGATCGGTCGCGGCCCCTCTCCCCTGCGCAAGCCGCTCGCCCAAGCATGCGAGTAGAACCCGCGAACAGAACGAGCGGCGCCGGGCCCAGCGTCGCTTCCCATCGCGCAATAGATGCTTCATGACTCGCGCGACGGACGGTGGCTCCACGACGCGCGGCCGGCCCAGCTGCCGCCATCGCATCGCCGGCCAGGCCTAGATCAACCTGACGTTTTTGAGCGGTAGCGTACGCACTGGCTTTCCAGTCGCCGCCTGGATCGCGTTGAGAACGGCGGGTGTGACCACGCAGATCGTGGGCTCACCCACGCCGCCCCAGAAGTCATAGCTCGGCACGATTACCGTCTCGACCTTGGGCATCTCCGCGAGTCGCATGATCTGATAGGTATCGAAGTTGAGCTTCGTCATGCGCCCCTGCTCGACCGTGCATTCGCCGTAGAGCGCCGCAGTGAGACCGTAGGCGACCGAGCCTTCAACCTGAGCGGCGATTTGGCCAGGATTGACGGCGTGCCCGCAATTGAGCGCCAACACCATGCGGTGAACCTTGAGCTTACCCTGGTCACCGACCGACACCTCCGCGACGGCGGCCGAATAGCTGCCATAGCCCATGAACTGGGCGATGCCGCGGTGCACTCCGGGCGGCAGCGGATTGCCCCACTCGGCCTTCTCGGCCACGGCATTAAGCACGGTGAGATGCTTGGGATGGTTCGCCATCAGCGTGCGTCGGAATTCGAGCGGGTCCTTGCCGGCTGCTTGCGCCACTTCGTCCATGAAGCATTCGAGATAGACGCCGTTCTGGTTGGTGTTGACGCCGCGCCACGGGCCGACCGGTACATGAGTGTTGCGCATCACGTAGTCGATCAAAAGATTTGGCACTGTGTAGCCGAATTGCGCGTCGCCAGGCTCCTGCCACAAACCTTGCAGTTGGCGCATGTCCTTGCCGCCTACCACCCCGGCCTGATTCGAGAATGCGTTGATCGATTGTCCACACACGCGCAAATGCAGGCCAATGAGGTTACCGTCCGCGTCAAGCCCGGCCGTGCCACTGAATTGCGAAATCGGCCGATAGAAATCGTGCGCCTGGTCTTCCTCACGGCTCCAGATCAGCTTGACCGGAGTGCCCGGGAATTCCTTGGCGATGGCCACCGCTTGGTGCACGTAGTCCTGCGAACCACCGCGCCGGCCGAAGCCGCCGCCAAGATCTGGCCGATGCACTTCGCACTTATCGAGCGGCAAGCCGGAGACTTCCGACAGTGCCGCTAACGCTGCTTCCGCATTCTGCGTCGCCACCCACACCTCGGCCTTATCGGAAGAGACCATGGCCGTGCAGTTCATTGGCTCCATGGTGGCGTGGGAGAGGAACGGCGTTGAGTAGACTGCCTCCACCTTCTTGGCCGCGTCCGCGATGGCTTTGGGGGCGTCGCCGACCTGCCAGCTGCCGTTATCGGAGGTCGCACTCAGCCCCTCCTTGAGCCGCTCGGCTATGGTCGCGCTCGATTGAGCCGCGCCGTCGCCCTCGTTCCACACGATCGGCAGAGCCTCCAGCGCAGTCTTTGCATGCCACCAAGTATCGGCGACGACGGCGACGGCGTTGTCCTTTATCTTTACGACACGCCTGAAACCTGGCAGGTGCGCGATCTTCGACTCGTCATAGCTTGCGACCTTGCCGCCGAACACCGGACAATCCTTGATCGCTGCGCACACCATTCCGGGCAGCGTCACGTCGATCGCATAGACCTTGCTGCCATTAAGCTTGGGCGCCGTGTCGAGGCGCTTCATTGGCTTGCCGGCGATCTTCCAGTTCTTGGGATCCTTCAGAGAGATGGCTTTACTGTCGGGCGGCGGCAGCTTTGCCGCGGCCGCGGCGACCTTGCCATAACTCGTCGAGCGATTTGACGCAGCGTGGCTGATGACGCCGTCTAAAACAGTGAGCTCACCGACCGGCACGCTCCATTCGTTGGCAGCGGCCTGTAGTAGCATCATGCGCGCGACGGCGCCGCCGCGGCGAACGTAATCTTGCGACGCGCGGATACCGCGGCTGCCGCCGGTTCCCATATCGCCCCAGACGCGCTTGCGTGCCAGGTTGCGTCCCGGAGTGATCGGATCGACCGCCACCTTATTCCAGTCGCATTCAAGTTCTTCGGCGACAAGCTGAGCGAGGCCGGTAAGCGTACCCTGTCCCATCTCGGCTCGCGCGATGCGAATGACGCAGATGTCGTCGGGCTTGACGACGACCCAGGCATTGACTTCGGCGCCTGACTCATCCGCCAAAGCCGGGGTGACGCTGGAAGGAAGGTGAAAGCCCAGCGCGAGGCCGCCACCCGCGGCGGCTGTGGATATGATGAAATTGCGCCGTGACGGAGTCGCAACCGTGCTGACGACACTCATTGTCATCGCGGACCTCCGTAGACCTTGTCGCCGGCCGCCATATGCACGGCGGTTCGGATGCGCTGATAAGTGCCGCAGCGGCAGATATTGGTCATCGCCGCATCGATATCGGCGTCAGTCGGCTTGGGATTCTTCGCTAGCAGCGCCGCCGCCGCCATGATCTGCCCGGATTGGCAGTATCCGCATTGCGGCACGTCGACCGCTGCCCAGGCGACCTGCACCAGATGGGAACTGGTAGGAGACAAGCCTTCGATGGTGACGATCTTGTCGCTCTCCTTGACGTCGCCGAGGCGGATCGAGCAGGAACGCATCACCTCGCCGTTGATATGCACCGAGCAGGCACCGCATTGCGCAATGCCGCAACCATATTTTGTGCCTGTAAGGCCTATTTGCTCGCGTATCACCCACAATAACGGGGTGTGGTCCTCAGTTTGCACGTCAAATGTTTGGCCATTGATGTTAAGCTTTGCCATGGCGCCCTCGCAAATCGTCGGACGGTGATTTCTGCAGCGGCAGTAGGGCGCCCGCAACAGCGCCCTCCGCGCATTGGCTCGTGCTTGAACTAAGTATACGCCAACCACGCAGATGTTGACTATTCGAAATTCGGAGAAGATGTCAGGGTCCGGCTCCAGAGTAGCTGGTAAGCACGATATATTCGAGGCAGGTACCGTCAGGATCGCGAAAGTACGCGCGCGGGCCGTTGACAACGCCACCCTGACGATCCTCCTCGAAGAAGATGTCGACGCCGTTCGCTCGCACATGGTCGAGCGCCGCCTTGTAGCTGTCCTGGTCGACCATGAAGGCATGATGGACTCCGTCCGAGCCTTCTTGCTGACGACAGATAGGCGCGTCGCGTTTTACCAAGATCACGCAAGTACCACCGGCATCGAAAAAGGCCATCTGGCCGTTCGGAACGGTGGCAAGGTGCTTCATGCCGACGACTTCAGTGTAGAAGTCCTTGCTGCGCTCTATATTGCTGACCGGAATGGTGAAATGCGCAACACCCTTGATATCTACCATCGCCGCTTTCCTCACATCGCCGTCCCTAACGTTTAGACGATATCTGATCCTCGGACGTTGTTCCATATTCTGCAGTTATGCGAATAACTACTAATTATACATTGGAGACCGGCGACGCCGATGTCCGCTTGTCCCCCCAAAGCGACCGTTTGCTGCGCCGCCAGAAAGTCACGCAATGTGCCACTTTCGACCATATGGCACCGCAGCAATCATCGGGCCTTGGGTGACCCAGATGCAGGGCCTAGCTTGCCGATTTAAGGGCGAGCACATTGTGTGCTGCGAGCGGCCGACGTATGCCCTTGAGTTCAAATTCCCCAATTAGCTCCACGCTCACAGCATCCCCGATGGTCGTCAGGACACGAGGAGTAATCAATATTTGTCCTGACTTTGCCTCGTCGCAAAGCCGGGAAGCGACATTGGACACCGTACCGATAGCGGCGTAGTCGAAACGTCCTTCAAATCCTATTGTGCCGAGGGTGGCATAACCGTGCGCGATGCCGATGCCGAAGCCAATGTCGTGGCCCCAGCGACGCCAGTTTTCGGTCAAGGCCCCAATCGCCTGACGCAGGTCGAGCGCCATGAGCACAGCTTGAAGCGCAGGGTTTTCGACCGGTACCGGATCATTGAAAACAACCATTACGCCATCGCCAGCGTAGCGTTCGAGCGTACCGCTGTACTTGACGATGATTTTACCAATCGCCGCATGATAATCGCGCAGGAGCGCTATCACGTCTTCGGGGTCGGCGCTTTCGGAGAAGCCAGTGAACCCTCGAAGGTCGCAGAAGAGTGCAGTGATTTCCCTGCGGTGGCTCTCAAGCTGCTTCTCAGACCCGGAGGCGACGATTAGGTCGGCAACCTGAGGGGGCAGGAACCTCCGCAGCCTGCTCATGCGCTCGATCTCGCCGACTTGGTCGGCGACGCGCTGTTCGAGTTGCCGGTTGAGGTTGGCAAGCTGCTTCGATTGCGCTTCTATCTGATCCGTTCTTTCGCGAAGCTCATTTAGGAGCCGCGCGTTCTCGATGGCAATGACAGCTTGGGCGGCGAAGGTGGCTACCAGCTCAATCTGCTTGTCAGTGAACGGACACACCTGCAATCGCGTCAAAGTTAACACGCCGATCGGGACGCCCTCACGCAGCATCGGAACACCTAACATGGTGCGATAGCCGCCCAAATTCCTTACCTCCGTGAGAGTGTATTCCGGGTCCGCCAACGCGTCCGCGATCTGAATAACCTTGCCTTCGAGCAATGCGCGCCCCATCGCCGAACCGCGCCCCGGCTCTACTGGCAAAGACCTGAGGCGTTCGAGGAACTCTGGCGAGTACCCATAAGCCTCGGCGCGAACGAGCCGTCCATCCCTCTGGCGCGTGACAGTGGCGCAGTCGGCGTCACATAGTCGGGCCGCCGATTCGACGAGGGTCTGTAGCACCGACGTAAGGTCGAACGTCGAGCGGCTGATAATCTTGAGCACGTCAGCGGTGGCAGTCTGCTGCTGCAGCGATTCCCGCAGCTCATTGAGCAATCGTGCGTTCTCGATGGCGATGACTGCTTGGGCGGCGAAGTTTTTGAGCAGCTCAATTTGCTTATCAATGAATGGTCGGACCTCCTGACGATAGATCACGAGAGCGCCAACCAGTTGTTCGTCTTGGAGCATCGGTACGTGCACGATAGATCGTGCGCCACCTAACCTGAGCCCTTGGGCAGGAATGGACTCGGCAGCGTCGTCGGCCGAGTGTTGCACCTGCTTGGTTTTCATCATTCGGTCAAGGTTGCTGCCCGACGGTGGCAGAAAGGGACCACGCTTTTTTTGAAACTCCGCAAGCGCAGCGGGCGCATTTACTCGCGCTGCTAAGTGAAATGCACTGCAATCAAAGCGGAACAGCGTACCAAATTTGGCGTCACATATGCTTACTGCTTTTTCCAAAATGGCCTGAAAGACAGGCTCCAAATTCCCAGGTGACGAGCTGATGATGTGCAGCACATCGGCGGTTGCTGTTTGCTGTTCTAATGCTTCGCTGAGGTCGGTACTGCGCTGACGCAATTCGAACAGCAGCCGCGTATTCTCAATGGCAATAAGGGCTTGCGCGGCAAATGTCGTCGCCAGTTTGATATCATGGTCCTCGAATGGATCGAGCCTGCGACGCCCTAGCCCAATCACGGCAACCGGATGACCGTCACGTATTAGCGGCACGCCGATCATCGACCTATTGCCCTCGACCTTGGCATCCTCCTTTTTCTCGTAAAGCGGATCGGTCCAAGCATCATCAATCCGAACGACCTTACCGGTCATAGCGGCGCGGCCGACGACAGTTCCTGGCCCCGGAGAAATCAAAGTTCGCCGCTCGATTTCCAGATAAGCGGGAACGAGACTGAAGCCAGCGGCGAACCGGTAGAGTCCATTTTCCAGCTGGAAGATTACCGCACCGTCCGAGCGGCAGAGCCGGGCTGCAGCTCGGGCAACATGCTCCAGCACGGTTTGCAGTTCGAATTTGGATTGGCTGATGATGCGTAAAACATCCGACATTGCCGCCTGTTGCTCGCGCGCTCGATTCAGTTCGCGCTTAAGCGGCGTTTCTTTTTCGGCCTTGCAAGCTGGCGCAGTACGCCGACGCGTGCCCATTCGCGCCACTGCCGCGCGAATACGCGCTTTGGATCGCTTGCCGCCCGCCTTTGAGCGCCGCTTCATCGCTTTGCCTCACCCGGACGAGGCATCGTAGCGGGTCAAACCCGCCCCCCGGAAGTGGCCACTCCGCGGTGCAGCAACCCGAGATGATCAACTCATAGACCCCTCTGAGCACCGAGACACCGACGTTGATGTGTTCGCTGATGACGTAAGCGATGAAACATTAGAGGCTGCGGCGGCCTCAGGTAATCAGGTCACGCACGCAGCCTGCACAGGAATCTGGTCGACCTTCTGTAACGCCTGAAGCGACCCAACATCGCCAAGCTGCCGGAGCTGCTGCAGGCCGTGGGAACTTCACCGGGTCAGCTGAGTTTGCCCAGCGTCGGGCCGGGAATTTGTACAGTCCTCTCGGCCTAGGCCCGGTGGCCCCGGACCACTCGCCAGTCCCGGGTCTGGGGCCATGCGGGCAGACTCGGCTCCTGACGCCGCGGCGCTTTCTATGTGCCAGGTCGCGTTCGCGGAACCCGTCGCCGTCGCCGTGGCGGCTTAATTGAAAGCCAAGGCGCCGGAATGGCGCCCGGGCACCCGTAGCGAGGTCACGCGCCATCTCCGAGTTGATTGGGCGCCCCTCCACACCATGCCGCCACCGAGATAACCCGTAGCCACGTTGCCTCTCAGATGGTCAGCTTTGCCAAGCGCGGCTCGCCTGTGGCCAATCGTGCCCTAGGCAGCGCACCTAAAGGTAATCGTTGCCCAAGCTACCAGGGCCAACGTAACGACAAGGATAGGCCCTCGCCGCCTACAGCCGCTCTGGACTGCCCCAACGTTGCACTTTGTTAGTTTGGTGCGCGGGTTGGCAACCTTGAACGGTCATGAGTATCAGTAATCGGGAAAGCAGGCCGCAGGTTGCCTTTCTGAAGACCGAGCCCCGCGCTGCTCGGTCGGAGAATCCCCGCTCACCCTGCCCACGAGGATAAGAGCCCCAGCCCCTGCCCATATGGGTGACGACGACTGTGCTGGTGTCGCATATGTCCGTCAAGTTGCGTTGTGGATAATTATAAACCGTAGAAGTGTAGTGATGCTCATCCAGCAGCGGTTAGGCGGCGGTCACGGATTCACCTTGACGCCAAGCCGCGTTGCCCACATCGCTACGCACCACGGCCAAGTTACTGAGCCACGACGAGGCGCGGCGCATCGCCGCCAACATCGCCAAGCTGCCGGAGCTGCTGAAGCCGTAATGAACGGGCCTGGATTAGCGCCGGCCGCTCATTTGTTGGGAATTGTGGGCGGCGGACTCTGGTCCTGTGTGTTCCCGTCGATCTTATTGTCCCCATAGCCTTGCACGACCCCAAAATTAAAGTCCTCCCAGGCAAAGGTATTTCCCGTCACGGTCGACTGGCCGATCCGAAGCGTGGCGGCGTTGGCGCCTGCGGCATTCGCGCTGATACCAACATTATCGTCCTAGCTGCTACGGCGCCGGGAACGCTCAACATCATTGACTGCGTCGTCGACAGCTTCACTGGCACCGGCATCTTGATCACGCCGTCATCCGGGGGCAGCCACACTCTTCTGATCGCCAATAGCTATGCCATGAACAATGGGGCCAATGGGATCGAAATTGATCCGCTCGCCGTGTCAACTATCGAGTACACAATTGATCGGTCGGACCACCGTGACCAACAATCACCTACGGCACGCTCTCGTCAGTCAGTGCACATCTTGCGGTGTCAGCACCCTGCGGGCCGTTGCAAGTCTGGCTCGAAGCCTGATCCAATTGCACTTTCAGCACCGCCATCTCGGCCCCAAAGACCAGCGCAAATCCGATGGCAACTATCGTGATAAGCTTTTTCATGGCGTCAAGGCTCGCGACGGACTATTTCTCCAGCGCGCCGCGGCACGTTGGGATCGGTGACGCAGAAGCCGTGATAATGCACTGCCTCTTCGCATTGCTCGCGCGTCATGTACCAGCATCGAAAGATGCTGCCCATCGCGCACCATGGATACGACGGCGATTCCGCTGCAGCAGGCCGTGCGGTGCCAAGAGCGATTGCCGCGCCCAACACGGCGAATGTTAAGATTGCTTGGACGTGGGGTTTGAGTGACATGACACGATGTTCTTTCTTTCACCAATTTGAGCCGACATGCTGTGGGCACCTGACGGTGATATGAGAGGCGTATTGGTTGTCGGCAGCAAAAATTTCTTTTAAAGCGCCGTTCTGTGACGCAGATCACTTCTCGGTCGGCGTAATCACCCTTTTGTGACTGCTGTCCATGCCAAGTAACACTAGCGCACCAACGACCGCGTCATTCTGAGACAGAACGGTAACAGCAAAGCCATAATGGGCGCATTGAAACCTTGATGAAAATCAAAAAGCGTGTTGGGCGTTCGGGCGTCACTCACCTCACGCATGAGTGAGAGAAATTGAATCGGCAAGCACGTAACAATTTGGTAAAAAGGACGACAGGAGGTTGAGGGGATTGTACCCGGTTGAGTTCCGGCGCTCTCGGAGTAGGCGCTGTGATAGTTTCGTTGCTTGGGTATTTCTTCTATGTGTGTGCGGCTTTCGCAGCCGTCATGATGTTGCTGATCAGCCTGTTCAACGATTCAAGCGCTTTAGTTAGACAAATCCACTATGCGCGTCCTGTCGTGGTGCGAACAGTCGAGATGCGCGAAGGCCCACTGACTTCGGCTTCTGTTAAACGAGAGGCAAGCTGGCGAAAATCGAATACTTCTGTGCCAACAGGAGCGTCGCCGGTAAAGGAAACAGAAAAGCCGATCGTCTCGACCACCAAGAGCGAGCAGAGGCTCAAAACGCTTGCACGTCAGAGTGACAAGCCAAAAGAGCGTTACTACGCAACCGCACTCAGCCAAGCCTATGATTTCACTGCTCGGTAGCGTCAGTCACAAGACGTAGGGACCTGTTGCAAAGTTTGAATATCATTTTTGGTTATGCCCTTGTGCTTGATTACTAGCAGCGGCAAATGACGCCGCCAGCCACTTCACCGTCAAAAACGGGCTGTGGGGAAGCCCTGTTAGCCAGCTAATTATCTCGCTGCTTCGGGAGAGTCCGTCAAGCGCCACGCCACGTCCCCGCAACTCCACGCCTTTTTTGTGGATAGCAGGGACGACATCAGCGATTTGGTCGAACATCGGGAGTTCTCCAAAAGAGACCACTCACCAAAGAGTGGTCTGAAGAACCGCACTATGAGTCCGACCAAGTGGACAAGCCAAGCCACGCCGCTCACGTCAGTTTCACACACATTCCGCGCAACGTCGGCATAGCCAAGAATATAAATCTTCCCACAGTCTTCCCGAGGCGAAATCCTGCTAAGATTGTTCCAGCTTAAAACAGCGTACTTATATGATTTAGTTGTATTATTTTCGAGTCTATTGAGCCGATTACCGGATCAGAAGCAAAGCCGGCTGATGATATTACCGCGCTTGTCCTTGATCACGCTGGTGCATTTCAGGCGCTCGAGCGCGGCCTTGGCGTCTTCGTTGCCAAGGGCCGCGGCCTTTTCATAATAGGCCTTGGCGGCCGCGGTGTCCTGTGGGCCGCCGCGGCCTGACAGCACGAACGCGCCCATCCAGTCGAGCGCCTGAGCGTGGCCTTGAGCCGCCGCCTTGTCGAACATGGCGCGCGCGGCGGCATCGTTTGGCGGCCCGCCAGTGCCTTCGGCATACATCACGCCGAGCTGGAATTGCGCCTCGGCCGAATTGGTCGCGGCGGCTTTCTCCAGAAGCGCGCGCGCCTCCACGGGATCCGACGGCGTGCCGCCTTCGGTGTTGGCGAGCGTCACGGCGGCGCGCGGGTTTCCCGCCGCTGCGGCGCGCTGCAGCATTTGCCGGCCCTGCGCTTCGTCTTTCGGCACGCCGGTGCCGCTGGTGAGGAGCGCGCCAAGCTCGACCATGGCGGCGCTTGAGCCCTTGGCGACGGCCTTACGATAGGCGGCGGCTGCCTCCTTCATCTGCTGATTGGCGGCGTAAGCGCGGCCGAGCTGATAAAGCGCGCGGCGCGAGGATAGCGCCGCGACCTTGCAGTATTTTATGGCGACCGCGACATCGGCCGGCGCGATCGAGGTTGCGCCTTTGACGTCGGCCGGCTTGTCGGGATCGATCGGATCGGCGGCGACGCGATCGCACAGCACGAGATCGGCCGATTGGGCGTAAAGCTTTGCCGGCGCCGCTGCGACGAGTGCCGCCAAAAGGCCGGCGCCGAAAATGCAGGCGCCCGAAACTCCCTCACAGCGTTTCATACTCACCACTCAACTCTCGATCAAACAATCCTAAAGTGGTGCGCTCAAGCCTGCAAGCGACTGCGCCTCACTTCCGCATCAGGATGCGGTCGCGGCAGTCGGGTGCGCGGAATGCGCCGGTGCGCATGCAGCCGTTGAAGCGCGCTTGGCAGGCGCCGGAGCAGCGCGCGTCGAGAATCGCCGGACAATTGACGGCGACGCACTGGAAGAAAGCCTCGCTGCAGGTGTTTGCCACTGTGCAAACGCCTATGCCCTCCGCTGCGGCTTCGCCGCAGCGGATGAAGAGCGCGAGGGCAAGGGCGACGGCCAACCCGAGCTTGAAGGGCGCGAGGCCCACTATTTGTCGCAAGTGCGCTATGCGCCTATTCTTAGCACCGCGCGGAATGCCTAGAAAGGACGTCCAGAAGAATGCCAATGTCATCGCTGACCCGCCGCTCGCTCCTTGCCGGTTCCGCCGTCGCCGCGCTCGCCGCGGGCGCCGAGCCGCTTACCGCCGCGGCGCCGCCGGCCGAGAAGCAGGCGCCCGGCATCTACCGCTACAAGATCGGCACGTTCGAAGTGACCGCGCTCTATGACGGCATCTGGTACCGGCCGATCACCGACACATTCATCCGCAACGCGCCGTTCGCCGCCGTCGAGCAGGCGCTCGATGTGGCGTTCATGCCGCACGACAAGCTCGAGACGCCGTTCACCACCTTGATCGTCAACACCGGAAAGAGGCTTGTGCTCCTCGACACCGGCACCGGCGGGCAGATCGCCCCGACAGCCGGCATGATCGCAGACAATCTTGCCGCCGCCGGCATTGCGCCGAAAGACGTCGACCAGATCGTCATCTCGCATTTCCATCCCGATCACATCAACGGCATCAAGGACAAGGACAACGCGCTCATTTTCGCTGATGCTGAGATCATGGTGCCAGAGCCGGAATGGGCGTACTGGATGGACGACGCCACTATGAACGCGGCGCCGGCCGATCAGAAACTCACTTTCCTCAACCAGCGGCGCATTTTTTCCGATATCGCCGAGCAAGTGACGCGCTACACGCCGGGCAAGGAAGTGTCGCCGGGCATCGTCAGCCTGCCCGCCCCCGGTCACACGCCGGGCCACACGGTGTTCGCTATCCATTCGGGCGACGCGTCGCTCCTGGTGTTGAGCGACACCGCGCAGCATCCGGCGATCTTCGCCCGCCATCCGGACTGGCAGGCCGCGTTCGACGTCGACGGCGACCAGGCGGTCGCGACGCGCAAAAAGCTGTTCGACCGCGCCGCCGCCGACCGCATGCTGGTGACCGGCTATCACTTCCCGTTCCCGGCTTGCGGCCATCTTATCAAGACCGCAAGCGGCTACGAGCACGTGCCGCTGCCGTGGCAGCCGCGACTTTAGGCAAGCGTGAGGGCGGGGTTAATTTGGAAGCACGGAGCCGCGTCATGCTGTCGGTGCCGGCGTCGCACCCTCGGTTCCGATACGGTAAGCGGCATCGCGGCCACCAAACCGCTCGACGAGAAGTCGTTGATCGGCCTTTGCTTGCCGATCCGCCGCTTCAGGATCGACGATACGCTGCATTTCGGCGCGAAGGTTGGACGCGATAGACGCGCAAGAGGGATCGTCACTCCTGTTTATGGCTTCCTCTAGATCGGATTCGAGATCGAACAATTCGGCGTTGAATCCGACATACTCGTGGTACTTCCAGCGTCCTTTGCGAAGCATGAACGCCGCGGAGGGCGCCCCGACGGCGTGATACTCCGAGAACGCCACTCGTTCCGGGTCCGACGGTTCGCGCGCGATATCGAACAGTGAGCGCCCCGGCAGCGATGGATCAGAAAGCTTGAACGCTGCGAGGAAAGTCGGCGCAAGATCGATCAGATTGACGGGTGTGCCGCACGTCACTCCACGCGGCAGATCCGGTCCAGCAACAATGAGCGGCACCTGCGTGCACTCGTCGTAGAGGTTCGATTTGGCCCAGTGACCGCGCAACCCAAGCGCCTCACCATGATCGGACGTGTAGATCACCGTCGTCGTATCGGCGAGACCAGCGGCGCCGAGGGCGGCGCAAATTGCACCGACATGCTCGTCCAACATAGTGCACAATGCGTAGTAGGCCGAGATGGCGCAGCGCCGCTTGCCATCGTCACGACCGAATTCGCTGTCGGTGGCCATGAACAATTCCTGAGCCTCGACCCAAGGATGGCGGACGTAGCCATTGCGCGTTTGCAGTGCGGGCAAAGGCATCGCTTCGGGCGGATACCGATCGATGTACGGCTTCGGCGCGATCAGCGGGAAATGCGGCGCCACGAAACCGACGAACAGCATCCAGGGACGATCGTTCCCTGCGTTGCGGTGCAGCCATGCAATCGCCTGATCGCGCACGGCTTCGTCATAGGCGTTATACTTCGAGTAGCCGGCGCCAACGTTGCTATATCGGAGAATGTCATCCCGCGGTGGTGGCATCGGATCGCGGATCGATCCCCATACCTGCCCAATTCCTTTCCAAATATGCATCGGCTGGTGCTGCAACTCGAACCCGGTCGGATCGTCGCGATTGCGATAGTGCAGCTTGCCTATCGATTCGGCCTGCACCTTTGCAACCTGCAACCGTGCGCCCCAGCCGGGAACGCGTCCATCGTAAGCAATGGCGTTGTCCCAGTAGCGGTGGTCGTGGACGTAGCGCCCGGTCGCGAGGCTTGCCCGGGCCGGCACGCAAATCGGGCATGGCGTGTAAGCCGCCGTAAACCGCGTTCCGCATGCGGCAAGCGCATCGATGTTCGGCGTCTTGACGACGGGATGGCCCGCGCACGACAGAGCGCGCGCCTGGTGTTCGTCGGAGATAATGAACACCAGGTTTTTGGCGGTCACCGTCCAGTAGCCTTGTCAATCTGCTTTGATGTGGGCGAATTCGATCACTTTCGCCCACTTCTCAGTTTCGGCTGCGATAAGATTTCCGTACTCGTCTGGCGTCATTGACACCGGCTCGAATCCCAGATCATCGAAACGTGCCTTCGCTTTGGGATCGGCGACGACCGCGTTGGTCGTGCTG
>Ga0310914_10002060_pt1 | contig 13372 bp, 16 predicted proteins | sample GREbulkMGAN108_FD_203450 | JGI IMG/M metagenome (GOLD analysis project Ga0310914, IMG submission 203450) | Lab enrichment of tropical soil microbial communities from Luquillo Experimental Forest, Puerto Rico - GRE.bulkMG.AN108 | ecosystem: Environmental > Terrestrial > Soil > Tropical forest >... | reverse complement strand
GAGCCATTCTTCACCAAAGCCTGGCAGCCGAGCGAGCTTGAGCTTGTGCGGTGACCTGCAAAGGCTGGTTCTTTGCGCTGACGCGGCACTAGCGCAAACATTGTACACCGCCCACCGTGCGTAGGGCGATGTCTGCAATTGGCACATAGCGTCAATTCGCGGCAACGCAGCACTAGGGTCGCTTTCGGAGCAAAGCGGACATCACGTCGCCACGATCAACGCCTTCCGCAAGTCGATCACCTTCTTCCACTGAGCGTACTCGTAGGGATCGTCAGGCGGAGGGTCGTCGATTGTCACGCAGAGAACCGACTCGTGCCAGGGGCGGAGGCCGAGCCTGATGCGGAGCTCGCGGTTGACGCGGCGAAACTCGCTGCTATCTTCGCGGCCCTTGCCAACCAGCGCGAGGCCGCGCTTGAACAGCCGAACGCACTCGCCGTCGATCACCGGCCGCACCGGTGTCCTGTTAATGACTCGTCTCCGCGTCCCGCTCATCATCCTCACTCCACGTCACGCCAAAACCTTCCGCAGGCCTACCAGGGCCGCGGTGCAAGGGCTCGACGTCCAGGCCGAGGCGCTGCACGGCACGGCTGATGAGAGCCCGCAGCGCCGTCTCGTGCTTCAAGAGGGGATGGTCGCGCTCAACGCCGCTGGAAGTCCTGATCGTCAAGCCGTCGCGCTCGATCGTGGCGGCAATTTTCTCGACGCGGTCCGCCGCCCGGCACATCTGCTCGAGGATCGTGAGACCGCCGCTGTCGCGGATCGCATACTCGGATTGGATCTTGCGCCAGAGGGCCCTGCCGTGCTCGCCCAGGTGCTTGGGCGGCGCGGCAGAGGGCTTCTCCGGGGCCTCGAATGGATTGTTTTGAGCCTTTTTCGTCATTGTCTAAGCCAACTCAAATGATTGGATTATTTTTGATTTTTCTGTTCCGCCGCTGCGGTCCTAAAAAGGGTAATCTTTTCAAATATTTGGGTACCCCCCCCGATGGGTTTTGCTGCTCTTGATCCAATATCCTCACTCTTCAGGTCCTAGTGAAGCGGCCTCGCTAGATCTCGCTCGGCATTCTTAGCGCGGCAGATGTCGCGCTCGCGCTGCAGGTGGCGCATCTCGTAGTAGGCCTTGGTGCGCTCCAGCACAGCCGCTTGCAGCTCGCGCAGCGTCTGCTTCGTCTCGGCCAGTTCACGCTTGAGCGCATCGCGCTCGGCTTCCACTGCAGCGAACTGCTCGCGCGCATAGCGCCAGGTGGCGGCAACATCGACGCGGCGCATGCGCAGCATGATCAAGTTCCCCTCGGCAAGTCGTAACCGCTGACAGACAAGAACGAGAGAAGCATCTTCATTCGCGTCTCGAGCAGGTCGAGGCGAGCGTCACGCTGACCGAAGGCTTGATTGAGCTGCTGACCCGCTAGCGCTGCGCGGCTCGCACTATTTTCTTGCTGCAGTTGGGCGATGCGATCGGAACGCTCGGCGATAACTTGATTGCGGACGGCAAGCTCGCGCTTCTCGTCATGTCGCTCCCGCTGAATGGCCTCGGTGCTTGCGCGCAGGGCGTCGAACTTGGCGAGCACGGAGCCGAGCATTCCGCGGAGCTCGGCGTTCTCACCTTTGAGGTTGCTGATATCGCGATTGAGCGGGGTGAGCTTCTCGTGGACGTATTCAGACGCGAACTGGCCCATTGCCTGCGTGATAATGTCGATCACCTCGGCGCGCTCGTTCGCCAGGTGCGCCTTGACCCATTCGTTCCAAGCCGCCGAGTTCTTCTCGTTGTCGTCACCGGCATCGACCGTTGCGACAGACACCAATGCCTCTACGCGCTCCTTGAACATCAATCCATTTGATGCTTCTCGCCGTATGTATTGCTCCGGCGAGGCATCCGCTTGCATAAGCCTGTCGTGCTCGCGGCTGACGGCATCGATCTCGGAACGGAGGGTTGGATCATCCATCGGAGTCACCACGAGACCGGGCTAACGAACTGTGCGTGGCCTGCCGCCCTCAGGCCGTAAGCCGCCCACAAGTCCATCTTCAATGCGATGGCGTCGGTCTGAAAGAGCGATTTGACCGGCGTGCCCGACATGATCGGGTCCGCGGGGGCAGTGTCTTCTGCGTGGTATATCGCTTGATTGGAGACACTAAATTCCGGCACCAGCGAGAATCTGCTCACGAACGAAGCGCTCTCGACCACCGCGACCATTCCAGCCGAAAGCCCGGTCGAGCCGATGATCGGCACATCAAACTGCGGGCCCACGGTCATCTTCAACGCGGTGGCCTGCGGCACCGCGGCGACGATCACCGCCGTCTTGCCGCCGCCCGCAGCGGCGAGCGCCGCGAACAGGTTCTTGAGGTCACCTTCTATGGCGTTGATGCCGCCTCCGGCAGTCGGCGTCTGCCCCGTTACGCCTACGAACAAGCCCGGCGGCTTGGCGGTATCGCCCGCGGTCGCCGAAAACATTTGTCCGTCAAGGGCAAGGCCGGCCGCCTCTCCGAGCGTTTGCCTGACGATCGCCTCGATGTTCGAAGATCTGATCTGCTCATTGGTCGCGGCAATGATGACACTTAACTTTCTCGGCCGCAGAACCGCAGCGTTTGAAAACGAGAGCTGGCGCGCGGGGGCGGGTGACTCTTCGCTCGTCCACATGCCAGCGGCGGCGGCGCTGATGGTGCGGCCAGGAACACGATACTCGGCGATGTGATCCATGCTCAACTTCAACCCGCGATCAATGAGCGCGGCTCCAGCCGATATCGACGTGATGCTCTGGACCATGTCATAGATCGCGACGCCGGCGAGCTCTTTCGCCCAATTAGTGCTCGTCGTGTCGGCAGCCGAGGTTGCCGACCTCAGCACGATCTCGGTGACGAGGTCATTGCCGTACACGCGGCGCGCCGAGTTTGCGGGCGTCGACTTCTCGACAAAGGCTCTCAGGTGGGAGCATGCCGCTCTGACGATGTGGACGGCAGGCCGCACGCGCTGGACGTGAACGTTCTCGGAAGGACTAGCCAGCTGTCTCATCGCGCGCGCCCCGAGAAAAATGCCAGCCGGGGTCGGTTGGGAGGCCGGACAAGCCGGCTGGCACCAGAAGTTAGCGCTGCCTACCTTATCACATCGATTCGCGTGTCCGCGTTACGCGTATTCGACCCTCGTCCCACTCGGTTAGCAAGGCCTCGATGCCAGCGGCTAGGGTCTTGCGGTCGGAGGCCAAGACCATGACGCCGGCCGCGTGGAGGAGCTCGGCCAACCCGACCGGATCGACTTTTGGCTCGATGACGACCCGGCCGTCGGCACGGAGGGCTCGGTAGCGACGCTGTTTCGCTGCTCGGAGGGCTCGAACGTGGGCTTGGCGGCCCTCGTCTGCGTTGTCAGCGCGACACTTTTGCACTCGAACTCGATTGAGCTCGCGTCGGCGTGTGCGGCGCTGTGAAGGGGTCATGGGCATGCGATGGACCCTAAAAAGTGGCTCAGTTGACCCACTTTGGTAGGACTAAGACCGCAAGTTATTCCCATGGTTGCTGCTCTTTTCGCACGTGGCTCAGTATGGCTCAGTTCGAGGGGCAAAACCTTTTAGGCGATGCTCCTTTCCCCTTATGTTCCCCAAAGGGTATTCTTATTCTTCTTTTTCTAATCTAATCCAATTAAGCCATTTGGGTCATTAGGCAGCAAAATCCAGCACAACTCGTGGGCTCAATCCGCTGGGTACTGAGCCATCTGCCACGGCCTTCAAAATGACTCTTCATCGTCCCGCCACTGGTTGATGTCGGCATTTAGCCACTCCTGCTCGCCATACTTGTCTTCGAACTTCTCGCGAAGTTCTGCCAGCTCTGGCCACACGATGCCGTAGACCCTGGAGCCTGAGGCCTGCGTTCGAGTGGCACTTCCGGTGATGCAGTTCCAATCGCGCTTGAGCCTCCGCTTGACCTTGAGCGCTCCCAGCTGGTGGAGGTCTCTGTCGCTGTGGTGGTCGATGAAGTAGTCGAACCCGCCCCGCTGGGCGTAGCCGGTGCAGTTGCTGAATCCGGGTCGGAGTTGGCACGGCACGCGGCCTTCGTTGCACGCGGCCTCGACCAAGAGGTCGACGCCCTTCCGCGAGTATGCCACCTGCTCGTACAGCGCCGCGGTCTTAGGCACGGCGCGAACGTTGAAGTCGCGGATGTCAACTTCGTGGAGGAGGTGATAGAGAAGCGCCTCGTAGCCGCCGTCGCGGAGCTGCTTGAGGATGGCTTCGAAGTACTTGTGGTCGTTAGCCTTCGCCTGCGACACGGTAGGCACGAAGAACCTGCGGGCGAAGCCGGATACCGGCAAGAAGTGCTCGGCGTTGCTGATGACGTCGATGTTGAGGTGGTTATCCGCAGGATACGCGTTCACGAACTTCGGCTCAATCATTATCCGAGGCTCGGTGATGAGGTTGTACAAGGCATTACGGTGGAGCGGGTTCAAGGCGAACAGCGCCTCGTCGGCGGTCATCCGCAGCAGCTTCTCGAGGTGGGGGTTGTGCTTGCCCACAACGTGTTCGGGGTTCTGAATCTCCATGGCGTGGGTGCCGTAGATGCGGTTGAGGCTCCGCGACCACAGACCCTTGCCGGTGCCCTCGCCTTCGGTCTTCAAGCCGACGGAAATCTCGCTCCGCGTGCGCTTCTGGGCGATGAGCGCTTCGCGCTTGATGAGGTAGTCGAAGTGCTCCGCGTCGCCGCTGCAGATGATGTTGAGGCCGTGGTCGAGGAGGAGCTTGCACCCGGCGGCTCCGCTTTTGCCTTCCGGCTTGCGGGCGGCGACGCCGAAGCCTTGCCACAGGTTGAGGGTGTTGCCGTCGATGACATCCTCGTCGCGCGTAGGCGCGAACCGCATGCCGCCGTCGTATTGGCGCCGTCCCGGGTTGCCGACCCACCAGGCGCCAAGCTTGACGGTGACGGTCTCTCCATCTTTTTGGTAGGTGTGGCGATACTTGTCGTGGAGCGACTTGAAGTCGGCCAGTGACGAGAACATGGCGATGGTCTTGTGCTCGGGAAAGTTGGGATCGTCGACCCAGGTGACAACCCGGGTCTTGCCACTGACGGGTAATACGCAGTGCTTCTCGTTCATCGCGAAGAGCTTCGAATCCACGTGGTACTCGTGAGCTTGCGCGATGGTGCGGCTGATGGCGCGCTCGACGTTGGACTGGTCGCGGACGTGGTCGCCTATCTTCCACCGCAGCAAGGTCGAGGCGATAGCGTCATCGGAGAGGCTGTGGCGCAGGCAGCAGGCGGCCCACGCGATTGCTGCCCGACTGCGGTCTCCCTTGTACCGCTCCTTGAAGCCCCGCGGCCCTGTGCCTCTGGTGGCGAGCTCCATCCAATCGGCGCCGAAGTTGGCGAACATCGGGTCGTCCGGCTCGACGTCGGTGATGTTGAATGATCGGACTTCTTCTTCACTGCGGTCGGCACTTGATGTAGTTTTCTTGCCTATGGCACCGGCGTCAAGGTCGTCGCGCAAGTCGACGTAGTCGCCTTCGACGGTGATGGCTTGAAAGTCTGGATTGGAGTTGACGTGGCCGAAGTAGAATGACTGCGACAACGTGAAGGACTCTCCGGCCAAGACGCCGTTGAGCGCGCCGTTGACGCGCGCGACCATCTTCGCCCGCTCCGGCGGCGGCAAGCTGCGGGAGGTAGGCGCGATTATGCGCCACTTAGGCTCGGCGGGTGTGTAGCCCGAAGACGTATAAAGCAGCGCCTTTATCCGCTTTGCCTTGACGAGCTTGACGGCGTCGCCAAATGCCACCTCTTTGGCGTCGTAGTCGCCTTCGATGCCGCTGATTTCGACAACGTTGGCATTGTGCCGGAGGCAATGCCTGTCGGTTCGCTTGTCGCCGAAGAGCGCGAGCTTGAGCAGCGGCAATTCGCCCTTCGTGGCGGCCGTGGTGGCAATGACCAATTCCCGCAGCTCGCCGAGGGTCATTTCCTTCTCGGTGAGGCTCTGGGCGAATTCGTCCTCGAAGAACGTAACGTGGAACTTGTCGTTGGTTGTTGAACCATCGAACATAGCCAAGAGCCTCCGCCTTGCGCACCGCTTAGCGCATCTGGCGGACTTCGCTCTCAGCCGGTGGTCTCTGAGGGGCCTGTTCTTAGCCGCGTCGTCCTATTACTCAGAACCGCACGCCCTTCTGGAACATAAAGTACCGATAAGGAAGGGCCACCGAAGTTCACCTCCTTTGGCCCTAGTGGAGCTATCCTACACTAAGTCGACGGTTTTTGAAATACCTTTTAACTCTTATGTGGACTTTCTTACCAATAAGCCGTAGAAGGGGGGTGCCTGTTTATCTGGAACATGAACACGGCAAGTACCGAAAGGAAGCCCCGGCCGCTTCGAGCACGGCCGGGGCTTTTCGTCTTCAGCAGCTTAATGACGCTATTGAGGCTCAGAATTCGAACGGGATGCTGACCACTATCTCGTTCTTGGAGACGGTCTCCTCGACGACTCGTGGCTCGCTCGGCGCTGCCCGCCCGACTGCCGAGGTAGGTATTGGGAGCCAGGGTTGTCGCTGGCCGTCGGGCAGCCTCACCTTGTAGCCGCGCCCTGCTGGTGCCTGCGTGAGGTGTACCGCGCGCGGCTTGCGGGTCTCGTCGTCGATGTCGAAGTCGACGACCACGCGCTTCCACTCCCTGAGGAGCTCTCCCGCCGCGGGTCCTGAGTGGTAGCCGAGGTGGCCCGAAGTTAGGACGCTCATCCAGGCTTCCTCGCGCCGCGAATGAGCATTCTGTCCGTACTGCTGTCTTACGCGCATGTCTCTGTCCCTCCGTTTAAACTAGAATGCCTCGTCGTCCTCGACGACTGCGCAGTTTGTGATCATGGCTGGCGTGAGGAGCCAGTACTCTCCGCCGTACTCGCTGGTGCGCGGTCGCAGCTTCTGCAGCAGCACCGCGTTGAACTCCTCGATCTCCTTGTGGTCGACGTAGGAGAGGGCGTTGAACTTGTCGACGCTGGCCGCGACCATGAAGCCGTGGGCAACCTTCGAGCTGCGCTTGGCAGCAATCAGGTCTTGGACGCCCGCCACGCCCAGGGCGAAGTTCGCGCCGTACCGAGCCACATCGCAGGTGGCGAGCACGACGCCGACGCGAGATCCGTCGACGTTGGCTATGTAGCGGTACTTCTTGAACTGGCGAAATGGAGAGCCGGCGGCGAACATCCCGGCTAGCGCGTCTCGAAGCTTGTCCATGATGACTATCTCCTCTCTCTGGACATGGTCTCGCCCCGCGGCCTCGCGCCACGGGGTGTCTCGTCTCCTTACCTGTCAGCTGCCAGCGAGGCGCTGCTGGCGCTCCGCCGCCTTGGCTTTCATCACGGCGCAGATGAAAGATTTGACCTTCTCCAAGTCATCGATGGTGTAGGTGGTGCCGTCGAATTGCGCAGAAGACTTAGTCATGAGCCGCTTGAGCGTGCCGATAGCCTGATCGAAGTCGCGCAACGCGAAGTTGGTCGGCGGCAGGATCGGCGGCGGCGGCGGTACTGCCGGGGGCGGCCCGTCTAGGATTGCTTCGATCTCCGGGTCGAGAGCTTCAGTACCGTCAGCAGGGTCCTCGTCATCGGCGTCGTCGGCGTCGTCGACGACATCGTCGTCTGGCGTCGCGAGCTTTTCGCAGATTGCGTCTGCCGCATCCTGATCTACGCGCCCCTCGTGAGCCGCGGCCAAGATCGCAGCCTCCTCCTGCTCGTCGTAGTGGTCGGCGGCTAGCCTGTAGAGGACGACTGGCGACAAACTGACGAAAGTGGAAAGTGAAACGGTTTCACTTTTGCCCTTGCGCGCAACATATTCGGCAGCGCTCACATAGTTGAGCGCGGTGCGATAGCTCAGGTCGAAGTTCTTGGCCAACCACGGTTGCCACTCGCCGTGGTCTAGGTGGTTGCGGCTCTCGATTAGGAGCTTCCCGATCACGACGGCGTTGACGGTTTCGCGCTTTAGCGCCGCCCGCAATCGCGTGGCAAGCTGCTCGAGCTTGGTGCGGTGCTGCGGAGCTTTGGCCTTCTCTGCCTTAGTCATATGATCAGCTTCCGTGCGAAAGCCGCTGCCGCGAGCTTCAGCGCCTTCGGATTTAGCGCGCGACCGATCCGCAGCGGCATGTCGAGTGGCGCGATGAAGCCGAAGCAACGACCGCGCTCATAATTCCAGCTGTCATTGTCCGCATTGAACGGGAGATTGTTGCGCGCTTCTTCGAGGCCGCGCGCGAATTCCCTGCTCGCGACGATGCTGTAAATGCTGACGCAATGCGTGCGCGCCTGTTTGCGGGCGGGGCTCATTGCCTAGTCGCCCTTGAGCTTCACCTTGGACAAGCCGTCGATCCACGCGTGGACCTCGTCCTCGCGCCAGACGCACTTGCCGCCGATCGCGAGCGATCGCGGGAACTCGCCCCGCTGCATCAGCGCCCATATCTTCGGATAGGAGATCGGGATCAGGTCCAGCACCTGGCGACGCGACATGAGCCGCATCGACTTGGCGCGCGCCTTCTTCTTCACTGCCGCTCGTGCAGCAGTGACCGTCTTTGCCGTGGGCATGAGGTTTGACACGCCTCCGCGAAGGGCAGAGCAGCAGCGCTCGCCGCAGCAGCGGCGGTTCAGACTGCTCTTATGGAGGACCCCTACGGAGTTCGGCCAGGAACCGGGGACCGTCTCGCCCCTTATCACTGCGCTGGCAGTGGAGGCGTGCCTTTCTGTCGGACTTCTTCGGACTTACGTCGTGCGAGACCGCCGGGCGTGTATCCCGGTTATACCGCCGGTGCGGTTAGTGTTCTTGCGAGTCTTGTTGGGCATTACACCGATTAGTCATCACCATAGGTAATTGCGGCGAAGAAGTAAATGGTTTTTGATTCCCTGGCATTAAAATTTTCCGCGCACGACGTTGCCAGTATCGAGTCGCCTTTTCGCCAGCGCCAATATGTAGTCGGCCACGCTCTCCATGATGCGCCTGTTCTCGGCTTCATAACCGTGGCGGTCATATATATCGGCAATCCCGCCCTCGCGGTGGTTCTGGATGCGGTTCATGGCATCGCGGCCGAAGCCAAGGCGGGTGATGGTCGATCCGTGGGTTCGGCGCAGGTCGTGGGGCGTGACCTTATCCTCTATGCCGAGGCGCTTGCAGATGTCTCTCATTGCGAGACCCAAGTCGCCCGCCGGGCCACCGCGAGCGCCGGCGAAGACGAAGCCGGTGGCTCCGGCAAGCGCTATTTTTTGGACGCCGTCGTCCAGCTTCATGATCGCCTGCACCGCCTCCGGGAGCCACACCCGGTGGGTTTGTCCATTTTTTGTGCCTTGCCACCCCGTCTTGGGATCGGGCGCGCCGGGCAAAGTCCACCAACTGTCGGCGATGTGCTCGTGGCGCATGTGGGAAATCTCGCCGGGGCGTTGCCCGAGGGTGAGCATCGCCTTGAGGGCGCGGCCGATGCCGTCATTGGGAACGTCGCCGAAGGCCGCCCAGAATGCGGGGATCTCGGCATCCGACAATATGCGCTCGCGGCTCTTGGTGGCGTTGCGCTCCACGCCGCTGCACGGGTTGGCGCTCACCACTTCCACCTTGATGCCCCACGAGAATATTGCCGACGCTGCAGCCCGCACCTGGTTGGCGACGGTGGGCGACTCGATCCTGCCGACGGCGGCGCGGACGTCTTTCCTCATGATGGCATTGGCATTGAGCTTGCCCAGCCGCGGCAGCAGGTACCTCCGCACTAAGTAGTCGGCCTGCTGCCACGACTTGTTTTTCTTCTTGGCATATTCGCGCACGTATCGCTCGGCCAATTCCGCGAACGTGCCGGCGCTGCGCTCGGCCCTGCGCTCCGCCGCCGGGTCCTTGCCGTGGGCCACGTCGAGTCGCACCTGCTGCGCCATCTTGCGGGCGTCGCTGAGGCCCACATTGCCAATGTGGTACCAGCGCGCCTTGCCGCCGATGGAGTACACCGCCTTGAACACCCGGTGCCCGCTGGGCTGAACCCGCAGGACGAGCCCAGGCTCGCGGGCATCCCATATATTGAATGCCGACGCCTCGCCTCGGACCTTCCGCACGAACAGCTCGGTCAAGCTGCGCTTGTTGGGCAGCCGCGAGGGGCTCCCGTCCTTCCTCGGCCTTCCTGCCATGGTCGCCTTTCCTTTCTCCCAGAGTTAATTCACGATTAATTCCCGGCGCGTAATTGGTGTTAATAACTGTTAATAACTATGAATGGAAAAAGCCATGCCTTTCATGGACTTATTTTTATTACCTCCCCGGCTTTGGCCTGGCCGATCGTATACCTTTCTTAACACGAAGTTAAGAACTGATGTGAGATCCGAACGCGGCCGCGCCTGCCGCGACGCGGCGGCCGGAAGCCCGCCCCGATCGGGGGCTACTCGGCAAAGGTAAAGGCAGCAACGACCAGTCTTGGGCAAGGATATCAACGCGTTGCGGACATCCCACGTTGGCGTGGAAACCGAAAACTAACGTTGTCCCGCCACACTGCGCGCTGGCTTGGGTCGGTCGACCCAAGGGGGGAGGGGCCGCATCTATGCGGTGTCCCGGTGCCGGGGCTTCGGGGGAGCACGAGTCGATGAAGTCACGCGAAACACTCATTCGCCTGAAGAAGTTTCAGGTCGAGGAGAGGCGCCGCAGGGTCGCCCAGATCGAGGGGATGATCAGCGAGTTCGAGCGCATCAGCGGCGATCTCGAGCGCGACATCAAGGTCGAGCAGGATCGCTCCGGGATTCACGATCCCGGGCATTTCGCCTATCCGACCTACGCCAAGGCGGCGATACAGCGGCGCGACAACCTCAGGCGCTCGGCCGACGACCTCAAAGCCCAGCTCGAAGACGCCAAGGCGGCGCTCGGCGAGGCGTTCGAGGAGATGAGGAAGGTCGAGTTGCTCGGCGAGCGCGACCAGATGCGGGAACGTCCGGAGGACGACGAGCAAGGCGAGCTCGACGCCGTCGGCATGATACGCAACAGCGCCAGCGCGTAACCGTCAGCGGCAGCCGAGCGGAGATCGGGCCGTAGTGGAACCGGCCGCCGCGGCCGTCGCTTCCGGTCATGCATTCCGGCGATACCCGTCTCGACGGACGGCGGCATCGGCGGCCATAATCAGCGCCTTGAGCGCGCTTGGCTGATGACCGCAAATAAGCGTGAACCCGTCGCCTGACGCAGGTTCCACGGCGGCCGCCGCTGGAACAGCGATGCACGAAGGTGTCGCCGTCAGCGCAAGCTTGAACGGCGAGCCCAGCAGGAAGTAGCTTTTGCCCGTCATGTCGACGCCGATTGAAATCACATGGCTGCTCGCCGCCGTCGCCAAGGGTGACGCGGTCGCATTCGAGCGGCTCTATGGGGCGACTTGCGCCAAGCTCTATGGCGTAGTGCTGCGTATTCTGCGGCGCCACGACCTCGCCGCCGACGTCATGGAGGAGGCCTACCTGCAGATCTGGCTCGAGGCCGGCGAGTTCGATCCCACCCATTCGACGCCGCTCGCCTGGATGGTTGCGATCGCCCGGCGGTTGGCGATCGATGCGGCGCGGAAACCGCAGCCGGTTGCGAGCGACAGCGAGCCGGAAATCATCGATGAGGGTGAAGGCCCCGGCAGCGTGCCTCGCCACGAGCTGACCGACGATCTCAAACGGCTGCTGACCTGCATCGGTCGGCTCGAGCCGGACCGCCAACGCATGCTGCTGCTCGCCTATTACGGCGCTTTCAGTCGCGACCAGCTCTCGGCTAAGCTCGACATGCCGGTCGATCTGCTCAGGGCGTCGCTGCGGCGGAGCTTGCTCGAGATCGAGCAGTGTCTCAAGTCATGAGCGAGCTCGATTACACGGACGCGCTTGCTGCCGAATACGTGCTCGGCACGCTCGACTTCGAGGAGCGGACGCAGACGCGCGCCTTGTTGGACGCAGACGAAGCATTCGCCGCCAAAGTGGAATTGTGGGAGCGCCGGTTCGGCGAACTGCACCACATGGTCGAGCCGGTCGAGCCGGAGGCCGCAATTTGGGCACGCATCAGGGCAAAAATGCCCGAGGCGCGACAGAAGATGCAATCACCAGCACCGGAAGTCCCGCCGCCCGCGTTCGCGCCGACGGCGAGCGAACCACCAAGCCTCGATGCGATCCAAGCCGCGATATCGCAAGCAGCAACAACGCTAACTGCAGAAGCGAACTCGGCGAAGGCCCTGGAGCCGGCGCCGACGCCGATGTCGGAGGGGATGCAGATGCCAGCTTCAGAAGCGACGCCCGCGCCAGCTTCAGAGGCGACGCCCGCGCCAGCCTCAGAGGCGACGCCCGCGCCGGCTTCAGAAGCGACGCCCGCGCCAGCTTCAGAGGCGACGCCCGCGCCGGCTTCAGAGGCGACGCCCGCGCCGGCTGCAGAAGCGACGCCCGTGCCAGCTTCAGAGGCGACGCCCGCGCCAGCTGCAGAGGCGACGCCCGCGCCAGCTTCAGAGGCGACGCCCGCGCCAGCTTCAGAGGCGACGCTCGCGCCAGCTTCAGAGGCGACGCTCGCGCCAGCTTCAGAACCGGCGCCGATTTCGGACCTAGCCCCTGCTCTGACGCCGCAGGCGACGCCGGCGCAGACGGCCGCCGTCGAACCCGTCTCGCCTGCGCCCGTCGTGTCGCCCGCCGCTGCTGCGCTCGAAGCGCCGAGCGAGGCGCGCGCCTCGGCTGTCGAACGGGCGACGGCGGCGGTCCACCGGCGGATGCGACGGTGGCGGGCATTCGCGATCCTGATGACGCTCGTGGTCGCAGCCGTGGCCGCGCTGCTCGCCGCGTGGACGTTCGCGCCTGATCGCGTGCCCCCAATGCTGCAGCCGGTGGAGCTGTTACGCCAGATTGGCGTTTCGCTTCCCTCGGGTCCGGCGCCGCGCAGGCCCGCGCCCCCAGGATCCCAGTTTGACGAATAAGCGCCGTGGCGGTTTGCGCTCGGCGCCTGCAATTTTTCCCGAGCGTGTCCCGCCTGCCACACCGGAGCACGGTCCGCGCTGAGCGTCCTGGCGCAGCGCAAAAGAAAGCGCGCCCGAAGGCGCGCAGAGTACGGGGGTTGAGAAAACGTAACCTGTCAGCGGATCGTGCGGGGCTCGCTCGTCGAGGCGGTCACCGGCTTGCCGGCCTTGATCACCGTGGCCTCGAACCGTCCATCGGTCGCGCCGTCGGCGACGCGCGCGGCAACGCCAAGGCCGGCGACCAGGGTCGCGCAGACGAGCGCCACGGCCACCACCTTCACGTGGGTCGTGCGATCTGCGGTAAACATCGAGAAATTGTTCATCACACGCTCCCCCCAAACATCTCCCCGTCATTGGTCGCGGCGGGGCGACGGAAGGTTCATCGGCTTCCACCGGAAAAGTAGGATTCTCCGGAATCGTCCCCAAGGCCCTTCACGGAACCTTGAAAACACGTGATTCCAATAGGTTACGGCGTAGG
>Ga0310914_10002058_pt1 | contig 13376 bp, 14 predicted proteins | sample GREbulkMGAN108_FD_203450 | JGI IMG/M metagenome (GOLD analysis project Ga0310914, IMG submission 203450) | Lab enrichment of tropical soil microbial communities from Luquillo Experimental Forest, Puerto Rico - GRE.bulkMG.AN108 | ecosystem: Environmental > Terrestrial > Soil > Tropical forest >... | reverse complement strand
ACAGCATTTGTACTCGCGACGACTGAAGGCCAACTAGCGCGCGGTGACATTAGGCTCATCGGGGGTGAGGTCGATGAACTCCTGAATGTGTTTCAAATCAATCTCGACCCGAACTGTGCGGATTATTTTAAGCTCGCGCGAGCCGTGCAGGTTGCGGCTGTTAAATACTTGCGGGCGGTCCTAGCCCGGCAGAAAGGCGAGCCGATTGAGACACCGGCCGTGATCGCTCCTAATCAGGAAGGAACACCGGGGTCAGGCACACTGAAGGATGCACTAGCAGGTTGGCAAAAGGAACGCACTCCGTCCCCCGGTGTGCTCGCCGAATACGAGCGGGCCACCCGCCTGTTTTTAGAACTACACGGCGAGCTTCCTATTGCTCAGATCAAGCGCTCACACGCGCGGTCATTCCGTGAGGCCCTGCAGGACATGCCTCGGCACCGTTCCGGGGCACGGCTACACATGCCGTTGCCCGAGCTGGCCGGATGGGGCCGTAAGCACCCTGAGGTCCAGAAGATTGCCACACCGACTCTCAATAAGCTGCTTGGCGGTGTTCAAACGATTGCTTTATGGGCACGTGACAAGGGCATGGTGCCAGAAGACCTACCTTGGTCTGATCCGTTCTCAAGGATGCGACTGAAGGAAGACCCTTCCGGCAGGGATGCGTTCACGGTCACTGAACTGAACCTGTTGTTCGCCGCGTCAGTATTTACCAGGGGCGAACGACCAACACCTGGGAGGGGTGAAGCTGCATTTTGGTTGCCGCTCCTCAGCCTCTATAGCGGCGCACGGCGTTCAGAACTTGCGGGGCTTCGTGCCAATGATGTTCAAGAGGTCGAACAAGTCCCGTGCTTCAGTTTCATCGAGGACAAAAAGATCGGCAAGAGGCTAAAAACGGCGACGGCAGTTCGCACCGTCCCTATCCACCCTCAACTCGTCACACTCGGATGGCTTCAACACATAGATGCGGTTCGACGCCGCGACGGTGCCACTGCTTGGCTATTCCCTGAAATCTCGCCACAGGCTCGTGGGGCGCTAAAGGCGTGGACGAAGTGGTTTAGTCGGTACTTGCGTTCGGTGGGGATCACGGACGACAGCAAGGTCTTCCACTCATTCCGACACACGTTCAAGGACGCTCTGCGAGCTGCCGGTGTCCCTGAAGATTTGAATGACGCACTGGCGGGGCAGAAGAACAGCAGTGTCGGTCGTAGCTATGGCGCAAAGCAAAAATCAGGTGCGAAGGACATTGTGCGGCGGTTCGGAATGCCGCGGCTCAGAGATGCCGTCTACGGGGTTGAATACGAGGGTCTAAAGCTGTCCAAGGTTAAGCATGTACAGGACTAGGCTCACATTGGTCTGCCGATCCGGCGAGCGGTGATCGGATTGTTTTGTCAATTTAATCGTGGGGCGAGCTTTTCTAAATGGCGATTGAGGCGGGGGTGGAGTAAAACTCGCTCGCTGCCGGCGCGCAATACCCCTGCGCAAATTCTGTGAGAAATTCCTCAAAGACGATCTCGGCATCCTCACAACGCTTTTGTTGAAACGTCAGCAAATGTGTATGATGGGTTAGAGGGTGCAGCAAAGATGTTTTGCCCGGACCGCTTTATCGCCTCATGAAATTCTTGGGGTGATTTCTGGGATAGTGCCAAGCTTGTGTTGGACATTGGGTTCATTCTCCAATGCCGCTGCCGGGGGAAAGACTCAGGGAAATCGGTAGATTCGCCAAAAGCCCTCGGCCCGGTGAGCGGGCGAAGAGCAGTGCTTGGGCGACATGCCTTGGGGTAAGCCGGGCGACTGCGATCAAGCCCGACGTCGGTTATGTGTTGCGAAACAACGAAGGTGTCAAGTTTTTCATCGTATCTTGTTTTGTTGGATCGCGGTGCGCGATGCAAGTTGCTGATCGGGTTAGCCCGATACGTCGGGAAGCGATGTCCGATCTTACCCCGAGAACAGACATCAAGTAACCGCGAGCGCTAGGTCTGCTCAGTGCGAAGCAGATGCCTATCACCGTGATTACCGACTGGCAAAAATAGATTGCCGTGACTGGTATGTGGAGCGAGGCTTCTTCTGATGCCTGGCTCACAGGCCGCTCGCTCGCCCTTTTCCGCACCTGGCTCATTGACGCGCCGCTTCAACATGGCGGTCGGGTCCCGCCAAAGCGGTGCGGAACGCGCAGTTGTGAGATCGCAACGACTGAGACCGATATCCGCGAGCATTCGATCGTCTCGGTCGCCAAGGCGCGAAAGCTGTTGGCGATGGTCGATAAGGTTGGCGATTTGCCAGACCTCTTGCACCAATGCTGTCAAGGTTCTGCCGATCCAAAGCAGCGGGCTCATTGCAGCCGATAGTGCGGTTAGAGACTTCGCTTGGTGTGTGGTTTGGGACACCATGGCGCACTCCTGTTCGTGGCTTTCGATTTGCCCGTCATTTAGCCAGTGGCATCCTGTGCGAGAATTATCTATTATCGCACAATGCTTGATAGAAAACGCACAGCAGGGCTCGATTGGGAAGACGTCCGCTACTTTGTGGGGCTGGCCCGTCATGCCACGCTCTCCGCCACCGCGCGCGCCCTACGCGTCAATCACGCCACCGTCGCGCGTCGCATCACGAATCTTGAGCTGCTGCTCGGCCGCGCCCTGTTCGACCGCCGGGCCAAAGGCTACACGCTAACGGCGGAGGGCAGAGCAGTATTCGACGAGGCGAGTGCCATGGACGAAGCCGCACTCGCAGTTCTGCGGCGGTTGGATCTCGGCACGGAATTAAGGGGTCTTGTTCGTCTCGCAGCTGGCCGTGTTTTGGCCGAACGTTTCCTGATTGATCGCTTGCGCCCATTTCATCAGCGCTTCCCGGCAATCGACCTTGAAGTGATTGGCGGCTCTCGAGTCGTGAACCTTGCCAAGCGTGAAGCGGATATCGCGTTGCGTTATGGGTCGCCCAAAGACAGCGAACTTATCGCGCGGCGCGTGGCGAGAATCACCTTCGGACTTTTTGCGTCATCCGATTATCGGGACAAGCTCGAGGGCGGCCAGGCACCTGTCTTCATCGGTTTTGATGAGGAGAGCGACTTCATTGCCGAGGCTGGATGGCTCACCCGCCATTTTGCCGACCAGCGATTTTCGTTCCGCACCAATAGCCAAACGACGCAGGCTGCAGCGGCACGCGCGGGATATGGCATTGCCCTTTTGCCGCGATATATCGTGGCGACACATGAACCCGATTTGGTGGAAATCTCGTTGGGCCCACGCTTGCCAATACGAGATGTGTGGCTCCTTATCCGGCGCGATCTCAGGGGAGTGCCCCGCGTGCGCGCGGTGATAGATTATCTCGTGGAAATATTCCGGCGAGATCGGCGGCTCCTGGAGGGCTGAACGTTGCTGCGTTTTCTATCAACAAATGTGTGATGAAGCGGACAGCCGTCCTTTATGCGTTGATTTCCGCCGCATTGTTCGGTGTGTCGACGCCAGCTGCGAAGCTTTTGGTCGGATCAATTCATCCGGTGACGCTTGCAGGCCTGCTTTATTGCGGAGCTGGTATCGGCGTTGCAGGACTGCGGCGCGTCGTGCCGTCTGTCGTCCTGGGTGCGCCCGAAACAGCTATCTCACGGGCTGAGTTACCATGGCTCGCGGCGGCGATTGGTGCCGGAGGCATCCTCGGGCCGCTCCTGCTCATGTTTGGTCTGGCACGTACTAATGCAGCCACCGCATCGCTGCTCTTGACGCTCGAAGGTGTCGCGACGGCATTAATGGCGTGGTTCATTTTCCGTGAGAACTTTGATCGCCGTATTGCGATTGGCATGGCCAGCCTCGTGGCAGGCGCTGCCGTATTATCATGGTCCGGTGCACCGACTTTTGACAGCATTGTCGGCCCACTCGCCATCGTCGGCGCTTGCGTCGCGTGGGGACTGGATAACAATCTGACGCGCAAGGTTTCGCTAGCCGATCCGCTGCAAATCGCCATGTTGAAAGGATTGATCGCTGGTCCATTCAATCTCGTTCTTGGTTTAGGTATCAGCCCTCAGATCCCAAGCGTTTCCGGCATCCTCCTGAGTGGCATCGTCGGCTTTCTTGGCTATGGCGTGAGCCTCGCTCTTTTCGTCCTCGCCCTGCGGGACCTCGGAACAGCACGTACCGGTGCATACTTCTCTACGGCGCCCTTCATCGGCAGCACAGTAGCAGTCGTTGTCTTGGGTGAACCGGTAACGGCCCAACTTCTCGTCGCGGGGGCGTTGATAGCATTCGGGGTTTGGTTACACCTGACAGAACATCACGAGCACGAGCATGTTCATGAGGCCCTCGTGCACGCGCACCCTCACGTGCATGACATCCATCACCGGCACGCCCATAGCGCTAGTGATCCGCCCGGCGAACCACACACACATTCCCATGAACACAGGCCAATGCGACACGTGCACCCGCATGTGCCGGACATGCACCACACGCACCGCCACACCTGAGTTTTCGACGATTTTAGGGGGTTGGAATAATTTGACCAACCAATACGGTAAATCCCACCCCACAGATTGCCGCTCCAACCAAGCGAGGTCCGATAGCAGAGACTTTCCATGCTGCACGGCTCGCGAACGCAAAGGCCAGCACGAGCACAGTTTGGACGGCCACTAGACCCACTAAATACGCAGCAAGTGGCGTTGTCTCGGCGCCGTAGATCGATTCCCCATAAGCATATCCGTGGAAGAAGCCGGCGATGCTGAAGATTGCCGCCCACCCGCCAGCCGGAACACGCCGATCGAGGGCGAGCAAGACCCCCGCAACGACAACTGTCAGAGCAACAATTATCTCCGCGGCTGGAATGTTGAATGCTGCAACATGCGCCGCAACACCGCATGCCATCGCAACCAGAAAGAGGAACGGAGTTACAAAGCTCAATCCGCTGACGCCTACCGCAACGCCGAGAGCGACCAAGAATGCCAGATGGTCTGGACCAATGATCGGGTGACCGAGACCGGATGCAATACCTTCAGCAAAAGTCGAAGGTGTCTTCCCGCCCATCAGGTGGTGCGCGGAGGCGGTGCCCGAAGTAACGAGTAGCCCTGCTCCCACAAGAGCAGCGCAACGGATCCTGGTCAAATGCATGTCTGCCTCCTTCATCGCTCGGACACAACACAATGGCAGAAGTGTCAATCACTCGAAAGGCCGTCGAGACGTTCACCAAAGCGCTCCGAAGCCTTGGTCACTCCACTTTGACGCCCGCGAACTTGACCACCTTCCCCCACTTATCGGTCTCGGCGACGATGAATTTGCCGAATTCTGCTGGGGGCATTGGCATTGGCTCAGTGCCTATTTCGGAGAGCCGCTTCTTCATTTCAGGATTGGCGAGCGCCGCATTGATCTCGTTGTTGAGTTCGTCAACGATCTCAGCCGGCGTGCCTTTTGGCGCGACGATACCGAGCCACGAACTGGCTTCGTAGCCTGGCACGAACTCGCTGATGCTCGGAACATCTGGTAGCACTGCCTGACGAGCCGCCGTTGTGACGCCCAAGGCGCGTAGCTCTCCCGCTTTAACGTGCGTGACCGAGCTAGGTATGCCGTCGAACATCACTTGCGCTTGCCCGCCTATCACATCGGTGAGTGCTTGCGTTGAGGACCGATAGGGCACGTGAATCATATTGATGCCGATCATCATTTTGAACAATTCGGCGGTGAGGTGCGGCGTAGTTCCATTGCCGCCTGATACGAAGTTGATCTTGCCCGGATTAGCCTTTGCATACGCAATAAATTCAGGAACGGTTTTCACTGGCAGTGAGGGGTTCACAACCATGATGTTGGGCAGCCGCACGCAGCCAGCAACTGGCGTTGTATCGCGAATGAAATTAAAATGAAGGTCTTGGTAGAGTGTCGCATTGATCGCACTCGCCGTTGGCGTCCAAAGAAGCGTGTAGCCATCGGGTGACGCTGTCGTGACGGCCTCGGTGCCGACATTGGTGCCCGCACCCGGTCGATTCTCGATGATGAATGGCTGACCGAGCCGATCTGACAGCGATTGCTCTAACAGCCGTGCAATAATGTCTGGTCCGTTGCCCGCAGCAAATGGCACGATGATATGTACCGGCCGCGCCGGATAGGTTTGTGCTCCGACAATCTCGATGGATGCGGACAAGGCAATGGCACCTGCTGCGAAATATAGGAATTGTCGACGGGGAAGGTTCATCTTGTCCTCAATTGCGGCTAGCTATTGGGGCCAAAGCGGACATTGACCGGACGCACTACGATGGCACAGGCATCAGAGCGTTTCTGCCTGTGGCTTGCATAATTGAGCATGGTCGTCATTCGTGCCTTCTTGGCTGCCCTGATATCTAAAGCAGGCCACACAGCCGGGGGCGGTCGCGCAGCAAGTCGGGCCCATGGGTGGAACGGGTGGGATGATGGGGGGCGGACGGGCTCCTAATCTCAAACATCTTGATCCTGAAAACCGTGTCCAAGTGATTACCTATTGCAAGGACACTTATACGATTACAACCACTAATGGACAGACGCGCAAGTTTTGGTAACGCAATCTCCGCTTAAAGACGGACGCGAGTGCCGACGGTCCAGAAAAGAACGCCCCGACTTTGGTTGGAGCCGGGATGATGGGCGACCGTGCGGACGTGGTCTTCGCCAATCCAAGCGAAATCAACTCGTTCATCACAAGCAAGTGTTGAGGACGAATAGTGGCGCTCTAATGCGCGAATTCGCCCTTTGCCATCATCAGATGATGTGTTTGATGATGTGCGCCCTGCGCCATAATGCCCAAAAAGCCGAGTGCCTTTAGCTTAGGCACTTGTTTGGCATCGGCGGTCGGTGACGACGAGCTTGATGCCATTCGACAGCTCCTGCGTTGTTGCATTCCAGCCGGGCTTGACGAGTTCGCCCACTTGCGCGGGGACCATGCGTTTGATGGCTTCCAACGTGCGGCCCTGACCAGTCACCGCAATCTCGATGCCGTTGTCCAGCGTTCGCTCTACTGCGACGGCATGGAGCGTCAGCTCGTTCATATCGATCAAATGTTCGCGCAGTGCCGCGATGTTCACCTTCGACCAGTCCGTCCTTGGATTAGTTTCCAGGATTTGCACGACTTCCTGGATCGCTCCGAACGCATCTTGACCTGGCATTGTCGGCTGGGCCGCCATCGCCTCATCCATGCCCATCATCATCCCGTGCTGATCCGCGGCTTGGCTACCTGGGTGCTCTTGCGTCATGGCGCTATGCATCATCTGCCGCATGCAAGACTGCATCATCTCGGGGATACCTTGCGGTGACATCATTGACTGATCCGACCCGATAGGACCCATTTGCTGGTGCATCCCAACATGATCGGGCATTTGCGGGACCGCGTAGACCGTCGTGCCTAGAATCGCGATGCTGGTGAGGGCAGCTCTCCATGACAATGACGACATGATCGACCTCTCGATTAAGACTGCCTTTGAGACGTTACGCGCTTGGACCTCCTGCGCATATGATTAGGATCATGTGCAGGAACTCTGGTACCTTGATGCCCGCCGCAGTGCTCCTCTGCTGCAAGTCCTTGATGACCCAAGCACCTTTCATGGCGAAGCATGCTAGGGCTCGATGAAAGTTCGCTCAAAAGACGCGTGCTGGTCCGCAATGAGGTGCTATTTCGGCAGGGGGAAAAGGTCAGCGCGATATATTTTGTCGAACAGGGTCGGCTGCAGTTATTGCGACGGACAGTCGATGGCCGCCTGTTGGTCCTAGGCATCACGTCGGCCGGCAGGTTCTTCGTCGAGGCTGCGCTTTTTTCGGACATCTATCATTGTGATGCCGTGGCGACGGAGCCATCGCAGGTATGCGTGTATCCGAAAGCCACGGTTCTAACGGCGCTTCGGAATGACCCGGCAAACGCACTGTCCTTTCTGTCGCTCGTCGCGCATCAGGTTATCGAACTGCGGCAACGCCTTGAACTCATGAAGGTCCGTTCCGCCAAAGATCGGGTCTTGCTCTATCTCGATCTCAATGCCGGGCCTGACGGTCGGACGGTCGAGCTGCGCGGCGAGCTTCAAGATATCGCGAGCGAATTAGGTCTGACGCGTGAAGCGTTCTACCGGACATTAACCGCCATGACGCGAGCCGGCGCTATCAAACGCACTGGCGCGCGGATTCTGCTCAACAAGTCGCCCAAGGTGTAATTTGCAGAGGGGATACGGTGGAGCTGCGCTGGTTGTCACAAGCGATCGTTTGTTTTGGCGACGGAGCTGGCATCCGCAGGTATCTAGCTCCTATTCTTCTTCACTAACCACTCGCCACTTTGATCGAGAGGAATATAGGGGCGCAAATACCTGATGAACGTGGTAGGAATTGAAATACCCTCAAATGATCCAATATTTCTGACGGTTGTTTTGGGAATTCATATTCCACTCGGACTGACCTGTGCCGGCGTTGGTCTCATTGCAATGTTTAGCAAAAAGGGGCGCGGGCGCCATTCGACGTGCGGTAAGATTTATTTCTGGTGTTTGTTAGCGCTTACAGCGTCGGCAACATACTTGTCTATCGTGCGGTTGGAGTGAAAACTATCATTTGTTTATTCTCGGGATGCTGTCCTTCGCGTTGGCGTGGCTTGGGCGCACGGCGTTGCAGAAGCGCTGGCCTTACTGCGTTAGGTTGCACATCACAGGGATGGGACTTTCATATATTGTACTGCTGATTGCCTTTTACGTTGATAACGGAAAGCAGTTGCCCCTCTGGCGAGATTTTCCGCATTTCATATATTGGCTGCTCCCACTTATTGCTGGCGTGCCGCTCGTTATACGCGCGCTTTTGTGGCATCCATTGGCACGAAGGACTGCGCTGGCACAATCAAACTGAACATAGATATCCGCTTTGGCCCAAAGCCAGTCCGCGCAGTGCTCGCCTTTCGCCATCATCAGATAGTGGGGTTGTGAAGGTTCGCGATATGGCACAAAGCGGGTATGCCAAACGCTCCGCAATTTCCGGGAGAAAGCGAACTTTGATGAAAGCGCATCACCTCACCACCGGCGCCGGATCGAGGAGGTTTAATCGGTTTAATTTTGCATTGTACAGTTGCAAGAACCATAAAACTCGTTTCGCGAGTCAACTCAGAGAAAATACACAAGGGACTGTACTGCGACTGAAGATCGCCTAGTCGTCTCCAGTCTAAGGGTCTATTCAATTCAGGCGGCACCCCTTTCATGGGAGGTTGCTGATGCCAACAAATAGGAAGATGTCACGCCGCACTTGGCTTAGGAAAGTGGGGCTTTTGACGACCGCTGCCGGGCTGCCGCTGATGCTCGCACCTGCAAGTGAAGCCGCGCAGAAAGTCAGTAAATCAGTTGTTCACTACCGTGATTACCCGAAGGATATGCGGATGTGCGGCATGTGCAAATTCTTTGAGGGCGGAGGAATGATGTGCGGTGGTGGAATGATGGGCGGAGGAATGATGCGCGGCGGTATGATGGCTGGACGCTGCGAGGTCGTAGAGGGCCGAATTAGCCGAATGGGCTGGTGCGACCTCTACGCTGGGCGCAGGGGGTGAATTGCTCTGTGCTGCGTCGAGCTGTGCGTGCTTATAGTTGTTGGGAGCCATTGGACTTTTGCGGAACCCGCAAGTCTGCACGGCAGAGAGCAAGAGCCAAGGGGATGATGTGCGGATGAATGAGATGCCTATGCCGATGATGTGGGGAATGGGCATCGTCTGGCTGCTCGTCTTGATTTTGGTGGTCCTTGCGATCGCAGCCTTGATCAAATATCTGCGCGCGTGAAGGCCAGGGCGGAAACGTGGCTGTTGGGAATACCGTAGGCCCTTGTCACAAACCCGTGAGGAGCCTCATCGCGTGTCGATCTTTGGGACTGCAAAGATCGGCGCCTCTGGCAATGGCCTTTGTAGATCGTTATTGTGCGGGCATGGCGTTTGGAAAGATTCGCCCCATTTCGGCTGCGCTGATGGCTATTGTTTTGGCCATCGGTCTTTCAACTCACGGCCTCGGTGGTCCGAACATGATCACCAGTTCGGCCATGGCCCTTGCGAGCGACATGCCGATGTCCGGCGATATGCCGGGTAAATGCGACGGCTGCGCCGGTGACGAGAAGGGTTTGGCACCGGCAGCCTGCTCCGCATTCTGCGGTACAGTTATTGCTCTCCCAGTTGCAGTCGTCTTCTTTGCTGTTCCGGCGGAAACCCTCACTCCGACGAGCGAACGGATCGCATTCGGCCGCGCCGATCCTCCCGATCCCTATCCTCCCAGATCAATCGTCCTGAGCTAAGCGCATCGCGTTAAGGCGATGTCCTCCCGGCGTGCGTGCGACCGCATTGGCGCACCCGCATCCACACGATTTTCGACGCCGGTCGTTTGGACACGCCAACGGTTCGATCATAGGCACTGGAAGATTGTGATGACGATTTTTGTTCCTGGCCCGACGAGCCGTCGTGCATTTCTGGCTGGCGTGACTGGCCTCGTGGCTGCCGCGAGGATCCCGCGTGTGGCGGCAGAGGATTCCAAACCAGTGAAGGAATTCAAGTTGACCGCCACGGCGGGTCGTGTCGCGCTCGTCGGCAAACCGCATCCCGACACCAATGTCTGGTGCTACGATGGTCGCGTGCCCGGACCGGAAATTCGGCTCCGGCAAGGCGAACCTGCCCGCATTATCGTTCAAAATAATCTGACCGAGGGCACGACGGTCCATTGGCATGGCATAAGGCTGCCGATTGCCATGGACGGAGTGCCCGACATTTCACAATCGCCGATCCGGCCGGGTGAGAGCTTCGTTTACGAATTCACGCCGCCTGACGCCGGCACATTCTGGTATCACCCGCACGCCGACAGTCTGCAACAGCTCGGCCGCGGCATGGCAGGCGCCCTCATTGTCGAAGAGCCGCAGCCGTTTCCTGTCGACCGTGATGTTCTTTGGATGCTCGCTGATTGGCGGCTCACCGCCAAACAACGGCATGGAAGCTTCGATGTCAGGGCGCGTCGGCAATACGGTCACGGTAAATGGCGTGGTGTCGCGCGAGGAGACGGTGCGAGCGGGCGAGCGCATCCGTTTACGCCTGGTCAACTGCTCGCTGGCTCGGATCATGGCGCTTCGCTTTGAGGGGCACCATCCCCTCGTCATTGCGATCGATGGCCAGCCGTGTGATCCGCACGAACCGGACGGAGGTCGCATTCTCCTAGGCTCTGCGATGCGGGTCGATCTCATGCTCGACATGCGGGGCGATCCTGGACGGCGCTATCGCGTTATCGACGACTTTTATGAGGGTCTTTCCTACTGGCTCACTCGTCTCGCCTATGACGAACGTCCGCCGCTTCGCGGTGATGCGCTCGATGCGCCGTTGGCGCTCCCACGCAATCCGCTGCCAGAGCCAGACCTGACGACAGCCGAGCAGCACGAACTGATCCTTCAGGGCGGCATGATGGGTGGCGGCGCCATGATGGGCATGGGCGGCATGATGGGGATGGGCCGCGGCGCGAGCTGGGCGATCAACGGCATGTCCATGACCGGCGATGGTCAAGCCAGCATGCCTCCGCTCCTCACCCTTCAAAACGGACGCAGTTATCTGCTGACGCTCCGCAATGATACGGCTTGGTGGCACCCGATGCATCTGCACGGTCACAGCTTCCGCGTCATCAGTCGCAATGGCGTCTCCACGCCGCATCGGCAATGGGCGGATACCGTTCTCATACCACCCAAAGAAACCGTCGACATCGCGTTCGTTGCCGACAATCCCGGCGACTGGATGCTGCATTGTCACGTCACCGATCACCAAGTGTCCGGGATGATGACAGTGCTGCGTATCGTTTGATTTTGCACATCGAGAAAAGGAGACCTCGATCATGAAAAGACGCACTTTCTGCCTTTGCGGCGCACTGGCCTTGCTTGCTTCGCCACTGCGAGCGATTGCGGCGCCGGTACAGGCGACCATGTACAAGAACCCACAATGCACCTGCTGCGAGGGTTACGCGGCTTACCTTCGGCAAAATGGTTTCGAAGTCGACGTGAAGCCGACCAACGATCCCGTGTGTGGCCGGAATTGAGGATCCCGCGCATCGCCTCGTCGGCTTTCAAGAAGCTGTCGGCCTCGTCGATCAGCAAGGTCGGGCGCGTTTCTTCGACATACCGGAACAGCGCGCTGGCGGAGATATTGCTCGCAAGCTCAGAGCGCGGCGTCAGGTAGCATAGGACGATGAGCACGCTGGTCTTGCCGCATCGCTTGGTCGGCGAGGCCAGGACAAGAAACGGCGAGATGTCTCCAGCGTCGATCGTCCACGCGTGCAGCACCCAAAGCGACAACGCATCCGCCGCACCAGGCGGAAGCAAGATGTATTTTTCAAACTCCTTCCTGATGTCGACCAGGAGCTCGAGACATCTATCGAGCATTCGGAGATGAGCCGGCTCTCCGCTCGGTTGATTTGGTCGCCAGGCTGGCCGCCGATCCAGAACGGCCGTGGATTGAATGGAAGGATCGCAAGCCGATAACGCAGCGGCAGCTAGCCGACCTGCTTAGGCCCTTCGAGATCACTTCGGAAACTGTGCACATCCCCGGTCTAAAGGACGCGATGGGATACAAGCGCGTCCGGTTCGAGGAGGCCTGGGAAGCCTATCTTCCTGGTCAAAATGCTCTCCACGGCCAGATTTCCCCTTCCGAAGTACCCAAGTACCCAAGTGCCGATGAGGCGGGCATTTCTGACGATTTTGGAAGTACCCTGGAACGCTCTCAGGGTACTTCGCAAAACGACAACTTGTCCCACAGCGATGCGGGTTTGGGTACTTGGGTACTTGATAGCCCGGTAGACGGTCGCGACGGCGATTTTGACCAAGCCGAAGCCGGTCCAACGGACGACGCCGAGGCGGCTCCGACCGACCTCAGATCTATCCCGAAAAACAGACGCGCGAAAGTTGAACGGCGCGCGGCGCGCGTGCGCTGGAACGCGGCCGACGATCTGGACATCCCTACCTTCCTCGACCGCCGTCCCAAGCCCGAGACGTTCCTCACCGACGACGACATCGAGTTTCTCGAAAGCGGAAAGTTCAAGTGACTAGCAACAGGAGCATGAAGCGATGACCGACGAACATAAGATAAGTGAACCGCGTGTTTCCGAGAACCGGGACACGGTCACAATCAGAACGGAGCTATTTCATGCGCTCCTTCAAGCCGCCGGACGCGAAATCAATCCGGAAACTGCGGAGGTTGAATGGTGTTACGGAGAAATCTCGGACCCGTATGGCGTTCATGATGTACCAAAGGAATATCAGTGCAGCTGTCGAAATTATTTTGCGCGCGCTCCTGGCACTAATCTCTGGATTGAATTCGATGACCTGCCCGAAGCGACGCAGGACGCTTTATGGAAAAAACACAGTTCAAAGCTAGCGTTCCCAGCAGGTTTGTTCGATGTCCCAGATTTCGATTTCGTCATT
>Ga0310914_10002046_pt1 | contig 13397 bp, 16 predicted proteins | sample GREbulkMGAN108_FD_203450 | JGI IMG/M metagenome (GOLD analysis project Ga0310914, IMG submission 203450) | Lab enrichment of tropical soil microbial communities from Luquillo Experimental Forest, Puerto Rico - GRE.bulkMG.AN108 | ecosystem: Environmental > Terrestrial > Soil > Tropical forest >... | reverse complement strand
GTAATCGCGTCGAGGAAGTCTGGTGTACGGCACCCGCAAATAAACTTATTCCACTGCGACAAATATCTCCCGCCAGAGCTGTCAAGAACCGGAACACCTAGTGCTCCGCTGATGTAGAGGGCGAGCCGCTCCGCGTGATCCTTAAAAACAGTCTCACGAAACAATGCGGCGATGCGATACCGAGCTCTTTCGCTGTCCTGAGTTAGCTCTCTGGTTTGCACGTACAATCGGCTAAATCGATCCCCCGGCATACCTCTCAGTCCTTCGATGTCGTTACAATTGGGATTTTCGGTCGATCGGCCAAGTTCGAGAGTGCTCTAGGCAAAGAACGGCGGCAACAGAAGTGTTCCAGGAACGCCCTTCCAACCGCACAGCAGTTACCTCAAATAGCTGATTCGCTTTCGTTCCAGCCGGTAACCCGCGCCCGCTGATGCCATTTTTTACTCGCGTTCCAGGACCGCAATCCGCCCGCCGAGAGTAGGGAGGGCCTACCCAAAAAAGGCCAGCCGGTGGGCGGGGCACCTATTTCGATTGTGGCGAACCCCTTGACCGTTCTTCGGCTTGCTCAGTCAAACGCTCATACTCATTCGCGACTCTGAGCACAGTTTGTTTGGCCTGCTCGTTTGTCAGGCGGTCCGCCAGCGCGCGCTTTTCCCTTGCGCGATCACGCCAGTGTTCAGGATCGTTGATTAAGGAGGCGGGCATGTCCGCAGAGAAACATCGCAGGCGGACACAGGTTCCAGGTACATTTTTACGGTCCTGGACCGATCTCGAAACAGGGTGACCGCGTGGGCGGCTCCTCATGTGATTCGTCGCAACGATCACCTTATGGCGCGGCGTAACCATCGTTAACGGTCCATTAACCCTAACGGGTACTAATCGCGGTTAACTTGCCGTAGATTTAAGGTCTGCTGAGGAGCAGTCGTGACAAACGCGATCGCCGTTCAATCGCAAGACTCCATGCGCTTACGCGCCCGTTCTTACATGGCATTCGTCCTTACTCCCTCGCGGCCGACCAGCGCGTGGCTAGCGCAACTGGACAAATGGAGCGAAAATTCACCAAATTTTTTCGCCAGTAGACCCATCATTCTCGATCTCGCAGGTGCGGCTGTTGGGGGATCCGAAATTGCGTCATTGATCACGGATTTGACAGCGCGCGGCATCCGCATCATGGCCCTCGAGGGCGTAAATGCGATTCAGCTATCCCCATCACTGCCGCCCGTTCTGAAACGCGGACGCTCCAACGGAGGCGACATGACGGGAGCGGCGGACGGAGCTAACATAACCGGACCGCAGCGACATCAGGAGCCGAGTACGTTGATCGAGGGGCCAATCCGCTCGGGCCAATCGATTGTCTTTCCCAATGGCGACGTAACTGTGCTTGGCTCGGTGTCCCCCGGCGCCGAAATCGTTGCCGGTGGCTCAATCCACATTTATGGCGCGCTGCGCGGACGAGCCATGGCCGGTTCGGCGGGGAACCGGCGCGCGCGGATTTTCTGCAGCAAGAACGAAGCCGAGCTCGTCTCGGTCGACGGCTATTACTGTACTGCCGAGCATATGGACGCAAACCTTCGCAATCGGTCCACCCAGTGCTGGCTTGAAGATCGCGTCCTCTCGATAGCAGCCTTAGATATATTTGGTGGGAGATAAAAAGATGGCAAAAGTCCTCGTGGTCACCTCTGGCAAGGGCGGTGTGGGCAAGACAACATCCACCGCGGCCCTAGGTGCCGCTCTCGCGCAAGCAGGGCAGAAGGTTGCGGTGATCGATTTTGACGTGGGACTGCGCAACCTCGATCTCGTGATGGGAGCGGAGCGGCGGGTCGTCTTCGACTTAATCAATGTGGTGCAGGGGATGGCGAAGCTTTCGCAGGCTCTGATCCGGGACAAAAGATTGGAGACCCTATGGCTGCTGCCGGCTTCGCAGACGCGAGACAAGGATGCTCTCACCGAGATAGGTGTTGCAGGGGTCATTAAGGAGCTGCGGAAACCATTCGATTGGATCATTTGCGATAGTCCCGCAGGTATCGAGCGGGGCGCAACGCTCGCAATGCGGTTCGCCGATGCCGCGGTTATCGTGACCAACCCGGAAGTATCGTCTGTGCGCGATTCCGATCGTATCATCGGCCTCTTGGATTCCAAGACTGAGAAGGCGGAGAAGGGGGAACAAATTGAAAAACACATGCTCATCACTCGCTACGACCCGCAACGTGCGAAGCGCGGCGAAATGCTCAACATCGAAGATGTTCTCGACATCCTTTCCACACCACTTCTAGGGATTATTCCGGAAAGTCAGGAGGTCCTGCGCGCCTCCAATCTTGGCTCGCCCGTTACGCTATGCAATGCAGCGAGCGCTCCGGCGCGTGCCTACCTCGACGCCGCGCGCCGGCTCAGGGGTGGGGTCGTTCCGATGAACATCCACGGTGAACGGAAGCGTTTGTTCGGTAAGCTGTTCAGGAGAGCAGCATGACCCTCTTTAGCCTGTTCCCCCGACGACAGGGGTCGGCTCCCCGAGCGCGGGAACGGCTCCAGATCCTATTATCACACGAGCGGTCAATTTGCGGTAAGTCCGATCTGATCAGTGTCCTGCAGGAGGAGATTCTCACGGCCCTTGGCAAGCATATCATCGTTAGTCAGGACCACATCACGATACGGTTGGATCGTGGTCCAACGCTCTCGACGCTAGACATAGAAGTCCTGATCCCCCATTCCAGCCCCATGCCCGTCTCCAGTGTTGATCGAGACTTTGGTAAGACGCTGAGGATGGCGCATTCGATCGCCGAATCACTTGGTGGCATGGCTAGCCGAACATCAAGATATTGCACCCCAGTATCGCCGGATGTCGCTCCACTCCGCGCGAAATGTACGCCGCGAGAAAGCGGATGAGACATGCGCGTTTTGTTAATTGAGGATGACGCCAGCATCGCTCAATCCATTGAGCTGACGCTGAAGTTCGAGAGATTCAATGTTCATTCCACTGATCTTGGCAAACAGGGTGTTCGTCTCGGCACGTTGTACGACTACGACATCATCCTGCTTGACCTGAATCTGCCTGACATGTCGGGGTTCGAAGTCCTCCGGTCGCTGCGCATCTCCCGGGTGAAGACGCCTATTCTAATCCTTTCGGGCCTTGTCGGGATGTGTGACAAAGTCAGGGGTCTTGGCTTTGGTGCTGATGATTATCTAACCAAGCCGTTTCACAGGGATGAGCTTGTCGCGCGCATTCACGCCATCGTGCGCCGCTCCACAAAACATGCACAATCTGTCATCAGGACCGGCGATCTCTGCGTCAACCTCGACACCAAGATGGTCGAAATCAGTGGCGCTGGCGTGCACCTCACTGGCAAGGAGTACACGATACTGGAGCTTTTTCCTGCGCAAAGGCACTGCACTTACTAAGGAGGTTTTCCGCAGTCATCTTTACGGCGGCCTAGATGAGCCGGGGAACAAGATCATCGACGTCTTCATCTGCAAGTTGAGGAAGAAGCTCTCAAACGCGTCGAGCGGGAAGAATTATATCGAGACGATACGAGGACGTAGCTACGTGCTTCGCGAGCCGAACGGTGATAAGGCGCGTCGCGCCGCCTGAACATCACGAGTTCGATATCCTGCAATCTGAACCTCTGGCGCGGGATCCGGCAGTAACGCGCCGCTCCTCCGGCTACTCCACGGGAGGGCGGATGCGCTGCTTGAGTTACTCAAGGACATCGGGGTGATTCTGCGCCACCTCGAGGATCGTGGTACATTCCTCGACAGAAAGACTTTGTTAGGTAACCGCCTTTGCAAGTTCCTGCATCCATTCTTCGGCGATACGCTCCGTGTCGGATGAAGGAGCTGCAGCGATCCGTTGCTGGTAGTTCTGCTTCACGCTTGCCACCCGCTTGTCGCAGCTGCAGTCTGGTCCAGCTTTTGGTCCGTGATGGCCGGCTACGCGTCCTCGGAGGGGGCCGGGGATTGTGCCTGGGCGTACGCGGCACACGATGGTCGATATCTTTGAACGACTAAAATGTCTTGACCAAATGGGATCGCAGGATATCTTTCGTACCGATGCCATCGCTCACCGGTTCATGCAAACTCCCATTTGGTAGCGCGTTGACGTACCCAGCCGTTTTTCGCTCCACACACCCCTCGGCCGTTCATCTGTCGTTTTCACATCTTTCCAGGCGACTATCTGTTGGGCCTCGGCCTGAGTAATTTTTTGAGTGATCCTTTGACATTCATCGAATAGCCGCTGTCCGTCTTCGACAGCCATTTGCAACCGCTGTGCCGCACACTTTTGGTAGATCTCTAGGGCCTCGGGAATGGAGCGCGTTGCTGACAGTTTTGTGACTAGCTCTGACCAGAGTGAAATTTCCGAGTTCACGCGCTTAAGCTATGCACGACTGGCTTGTTCATACGTGTCGATAAGTTCCTTTTGCAGATCTGCAGCGTTTGGCCTTGCACTCATACCGTACCTCGATACGGGACATGATGCAGCGATCGATCAGGACAGACTAAGAACGATGGGTCAAGCCCTATCCCGCCCATTGCGCCACCAGCCGCTTTTGGTGCTCGTGATTGCCGAGTGCGCGCGAATTAACGGACCCTGGTGGGAGGTTGATCTACCAGGGTCCTGACAGCCGTTGTTTAACCAGGGAGGTTCCAACAGAGGCTGCCGACAGCCTTTCCAGCGCAGCGAGGGTCTTTCTTCGTGAACGCATCGCCGCGTAGCCTGGTATCCAGTCACCCGGCTCGATCAATCGGCTTATGCGCTCCGGTTCTCCCACCACCACGCAAGACTGATGATCAGCAAAACTCCCGCCGCTGCCAGCTCGTGATAGCTGCGCCTTGGCAGAGCAAGAGCGATGAGTGCGATGCTTGCGGACACTAGCAAGGCGGCAAGGACGCGCAATATTTGTCGGAGGAGGCTATCCAAGCATATCTCCGCGAGAACTCCCCGACAATGCTATTCTCGGTATCCCCGTTCTGGAAACAGAGCAGGGATTTTTATTGGAGTTCGGTTGGTACTTCGATAAAATGGATCGCTTCACAGTCCTTGCAAAAGTAGAGGCCGAGACAAATGGTAAGCTCCACCTCAATGGAACCTATCAAATAGCTGGTCTGTAAACCTTCGAATCCCTCGCTCACTCACGTTCACCTTTGTCGATAGCGCAGCATTCAAGATATCGCTGCGGCTCATCAGTACGCGCAATAAGAGAGCGTCGGCCTTGCAAGGAGCCGCTTCAAGGCCGACGCTCCTAACCCCGCTGAAGCGTCTGGGGATGCTGACAGGGCCGAACGCTTACTATCACATCGCAATATTCTGACATCCGTTCTGCGTTACCATAGACAGGCAAACGGTGGTCGGATGGTTAGTGAATTTCTAACAAAAGCGCCGGCTTTAGTGCTGAGGTACCATATTAAACCGCGATCCTGCTCCAGCACCTAACTCGTCCACTGGCATTTAACCATCGAACTAAAAGTTCCGTTACGCAGCTCTATTACGTTGCCTTGAAGCCTCTAATATTACCCCCTCTAAGGGCACGAGGCCGTGAAATATATCAAGCCGCTCGTTTCAATGGTCGTGTTCGCAGGCCTCGGCCTCGCGGGGTGCGCTTCGATCGATGAGTTGAAAGGTACTGTGTCCACGTGGTTTTCAGACGCGACCGATAGGGTTCTGCCGGAGAAAGTGCTGAGTGAGGATGCAAACAAGGCGTCAAAGAGAAAGGACCAGCAAGCGCGCAAACCGCAACAGCGGCAGACCGTTGAGCGTCCAAACAAACTACCGGCCTCCGTTTCCGCTGAGACAGTCACGCCGCAAAGAGCCGACGCGCAATTCACGCCGCCCCAGCCTGCACCGGTGCGGTTGGATACACCCTGGCCGCAGGCGCCAGCACCCGGGACCTTTTCACGCTGAGATTGGCAGTCGAAGACCAGCCCTAACATTATCACCGACGCATAGCTCGGGCATCGAAGTCCGCCGCCCGCTCGAGAATTGCCTTGGTGTGCTCGTCAGGCTCGAACGGCTGGCCTTTAATAATGCCGATGATCGGAACGGCAGCTATTTCCAGATGCTCTCACCATGTTCATCGAAACGGGAATTGCATCAGCTTAGCTTGCCGATCGTCATTGATCGTCCCAAGACGAGCGTCACCCTTGAGGGTGATTTCTGGAAGGCTCCCTAAAGGACATTGCGCACGAGCGGTACGAGACCTTGTCCCACTTGGTAGGTAGCATGAAGATAATCTGCCAATCGAGCAATCTGTCATAAGCTTTCGCATGTATGTTCTTTGGTACTACATAGATAAATCTGCTCGGCGTCGAGCAGTGGTTGAGCGGCGTGAGAAACTGTCCAGTAGGCCGAACGTCTGAAGCGGCGCAATATCCGCTCCCCCTGGAAGCTTTCGACGACATTTTGCCGGCGCCAGGCGAAGGTGTAGCGGTGCCATCACCGTATCGTGATATACTTAACGGGAATCAGTGATTCGAGCCTTTGGGTCTGGTTCGCGACTGGGCCAGGGCGGTGGGGGTTAGCGCGTCCGCGCCCACCGCCGTTACCGGCGCCAGGAGCTTTAGCGGCGGTTTCTGGCGCCGTGCCGCCTGTCATCGCACATACATCACTTACATGATGTGCGTACGGTATAAGTTTTGGCGATCAGAGACTCGGGCACCAAGCCTATGGCAATCGCGCTGAAATCTCGAACGGTTAGCAGAGGCTGGCGTCCGAGGGATCATATCACCCTGTCAGCTTGCATGGCGCCCTATATTTGATCACCGATCTCGGCCGGAACGCTCTGGCGGATGCCGTGCGGTGAAACGACACCAGAGCCACCACCGCCCAGGAACCCTAACCCGCCGCCGCCACCTTCACCGCTGCCATAATCCTCGGCGGTGATCCCCACCTAGAGGCGCGCACCACCAACGGCTTCACTAATTTTTCACGAAACTCTGATGGTTTAGGGTCGAGTAAAGCGTCAGTGCGTGCCATGTCATATCCACAAAGTATCTCCCTCTCCCCTTTTGAATTGTTCGAACGCGCCGAAGCGTTTTGGACGTATCAGAAGGCATCCCCAACCAAGCCACGATATTTCTTACTCTGCCACTCAATTAGGTTGGTCCTTAGAGCGTACATAGCTTCACGTCGCTCCCTCGCAGAGGATGAGCTTAAAAGGATTTTTGGACATGATTTACTTAAGCTCCTCGGTGAAGCCAGCAGATTAGGTCTGGCCGTTAGCGCATCGGCAGAAAGCGAGATAGAGAAATTGACTGAGGCGCATGTGAAATATTTTACCTGCTATCCTAAACAAGTCGCAAATCGAGTACTTATGATCGAGCATTTCGTTAGCCAGCACGTAGAAGAATTGTTCGAAACCGTTCGGTCGAAAATTGTAGCCCAATAGGTTGCACCTGCTGCGACAATTGGGTCCGGTCGTTGGCAGTGACTGCGTCACGCGGGGAACACTATGAGCTATCGGCGCAGGCTTGGTGTAATGCTCTCGGTACTTTGGCTGATCGGACTGCCGATCTATGTGCTTATCGACACCAACCAACGCGCGAGCGAAACCCTCGGCTCGTGCATGAGCGTTGTTAACAACATTGATTGGTGCCTACCAGGTGCTGGTTTCGTGAGCCCAAGAGAAATGATTCATAATTTGGTAGGCGGTGACCGAAACACTGTAGTCCTATGGGCTCTCATGATGGGGCCGATCATCGGCTTCTGGCTCATTAGCCGTATCGCCTTCGCTACGGTGCGCTCGATACGGCGATAATTTCAGAAGGTATAGTGCAGAGCCGTTCCATGACATCCGTTGCGCCGGGCACCGTCGTGCTTGGGTCGTGAAAGAGTTCGGCGTCAGGGACACAGATGGGCAAGGTATTAACCGAGCGGTGCCGATCACGTCCATCATTTTGAACATTGATGCGCGCTGGCGGGCGGCGCTCGTCAGCCGCGCTATTAGCTCAATGATTCTCTCGCAGCCCTTTAAGCCAATCTTCTACCGCACTCTTAGCCTGGTCGATCCTCGCTTTGGTTGGCGGTCCCGCGATTAAGTCGGAGAGCGCTATCACAGCCTCATGCCGTGCCTCAGTGAGATGCGTCTTACTTAAAAACATTGTCGCTGGTGTTGCGGCACGGATGGCCTCCCGTAGAATTGTGATCGTTGCGCTGCTGAGTGGTGCGGTTGATTGCGTATCGACTGCAGCTTTTGCTGCTATTGCAGCGTTTAACTCTTCATCCATGCTGAGCTTCCAGGCGGGCGGTATCCGTTTTCCGCTCGCTTGGCATACACAGCACTATCATCTACCCCCGGCGGATGATATGGCGTGTTGAGCGGCTGCCAGGATACTTACAGGGTTCCATGGCTTAGGCATGTAGACCACACCTGGTGGCAGTTTCTCGGGATATTCGCCTGCATTCCCGGACGTTAGAACCACCACAAGGTGTGGCCAGCGCATTTTCACTTCGCGCGCCAAATCGATTCCATCCATGACACCGGAAAGCCTGATGTCAGCAAAAATCATGGCCACGTCCTGGCCACGCAAGAGCATGGTTGCAAGCGCAGCTTCCGCGCTTTCGGACTCGACGATGTCGAGTTCAACTTCCTCAAGCACCAGTTTCGTGAGGTGGCGCAGTTCAGCGTCATCTTCGACAATCAAAGCTATCCGCTGTTTTGATTGAACTCGGCTCATGCTCTGCCCTGTTTAAACGGGCTCGGCCTCAGGATTTCGCTTAAGGACCGGTGGGCGTTATGCAACGCCAGCGCCCAGTCTCGCTTCGGTTCGCAAGCAGTATCGCAAAATTTCGGCTAAACGGTGCCCCGAGTCCAGACGAAGGAGAGTAGTTGCGGTGTTGGAGTAGCGACGGAGCGTCTCAAATTCGCTATTCTGCAGGGTAAAAGGTTCCAGACCGTACGGCACCTAAGTACTTCCTCTTGCACGGGAAAAACCCCGGCAGGGCCGCGAAGCGGTCACATTATCATGCGGCAATTGCAAATGATGGAAAGCGCCAAACCGGCGTGCAAACGGGGAAGTCAACATGGCATTCGTGAAAACGAGCGAGAAATCGAACGAACCTGTTGAGGCCGGCAAGACAATCGAGACGCAGGTGGAAGGGGAAACCCGTGAATTCGCCCCAGCGGCGGCAGCCCGAGCACGACAGCGAAATGGTAACGAGCAATATCGGCAACCTGCTCCAGCGCGTGGCCGGCACCTCGGTGAAGGAGATCGACAAGCTGGTCGCCGAGCTGCAGACGCTGCGGGAGACGCTGCAGAACGAAGGCGCCCGCGTGCAACGCGAGATCGTCGAGTACGCTTCCTTGAGTCAGGCCGCCATGCAGTCGACCCGGATCATTGCGGAAACCCTGACGAGCTGGCCGAGCACGCGTCACGACTGAACCGAGTCGGCGCTCGTGGTCTGGCGCGGTTGATTTGACGCTCCTGTCAATGGTGCGGCAGTGCGCATAAGCCATAGCCGTGCCCGCAGTGGGGTTCTCTACTTTCTGCCGGCCTGCCCGCTGCATTCGGGGGAGACGTAGCAAGTCCGTCGTAGCACTTCCGTCGATGGGCATCGTGGAGGGGCGCGAAGGTAAGCGCATCCTGATTGAGGGGGACGGTCTGCGTTGGTCAAAATAAACCGTGGGCCCTATGCGTGCTTCATTTCCTCAACATGATCGCCGCTGCGCCGCGACCGAAGGCGCGCGGAATGGGATAAGTTGCCGGCGCCGGTGATCAAATATGTGCGCAATGTCGAGGTACTCGCCAGCCTACCTTGAGAATTAGATTAAGCTGAGGTTCCATGGCCGATTATTACTCCCTCATTGCACGCGCCGTCGCCGTTCTCGAAAAGAACAGCGGCGAGAACCGCCGAGCGCTTTACGAACGCGCGCGCGCGGCCTTGCTTGCTCAGCTGCGTGGGCTCACCCCCGCGCTTGATGAATCCGACATCACCCGCGAGCGCCTCGCGCTCGAAGAATCGATTCGCAAGGTAGAGGCTGAATCGGCCCGCGAGTTCGCCGAGACCACGCGTCAGCCGCCGGCGCCGAAAGTCCGCGCCACCGAGTCCCATCCCGAGCGGGCGGTCCAGCCGCGGCAACTCGAGCACGCCGCCGAGCTCCGGCGCGCGCGCGATCTCGACGAGCCATCTCCGCCGCCGCGTCGCTACCCGCCGCCGGAGGAAGGCCGCAAGGAAGCGCGCAGGGTCGATTCGGTCGAGCTTCCGCCGCTCGTCCCCCGGCCGCCAGCCGAGCGCGATCGCGGCCAGTGCCAGAGAATGCCTGCGTCTTTCGACCGCTTCGAGCCGCGAGCCCTGGAGTCGAAGGCGACGCACGAGCCGATGTTCGAGCCGCATCACGACCCATACGCACACCATGAGTTTTCGGAGCCGATGCTGGAATCATCGTTTCCGATGGATGATGCTCATGCCGCCGCGGGCGATGCCCACCGAGCCTCGCACGTTCCTGCGCTGGAAGACGAGGCGGCGCCGCGCACGCTGGCATGGCGGTCGTCGTTGTCCAGCCGGGGGCTGATCCTAGGACTTGCGCTGATCGCGCTCGCGCTCGCCGGGATTTACGTTTTGGTGCGGCAAGGGCCCAATCTGGTCGCCCTCTACCGTCCCATGCGCACGCCCGCGGTCGAGACCGTACGCGGGCCGCCGCCCTCCTCCATCGCGCAGCGGAAGCTCACAGAGCGGATCGAGCCCAACAGTCAGGTGTCCACGACCCCCGAGCAAGGCACGCAGGCCGCTGCCGCCATGACGCAGAAGGTGGTGCTTTACGAAGAGAATTCGACCGACCCCAACGGCAATCGCTTCGTCGGCTCGGCGATCTGGCACACCGAGACCCCCGGTCCCGGACAGCCGAACGAGCTGTCCGTGCGCGCCGATGTCGAGGTGCCCGAACGCAAGCTCAACATGACTTGGTCGCTTCGCCGCAACACCGACAAATCGCTGCCGGCGAGCCATACGGTGGAGATCATATTCAACCTTCCCCCCGACTTCCCCTCCGGCGGCATCTCCAACGTGCCGGGCATCCTGATGAAGGAGGCCGAGCAGACGCGTGGGGTGCCGCTTGCCGGGCTGGCGGTCAAGGTCACCAACGGATTCTTTTTGATCGGACTGTCCAACGTCGAGGCCGAGAAGGAACGCAATCTTCAGCTGCTCAAGGATCGAGCCTGGTTCGACGTCCCGGTGGTCTACAGCAACAATCGCCGCGCCATTCTGGCGATGGAGAAGGGCACCCCCGGCGAGCGCGTCTTCGCGGAAGCGTTCAAGGTCTGGAACCAGTAGGACCTTGCTGGACCCGCCATGCAGGGCGGCGCAGCGAACACGACCGGAGATGCGGATCGGTGAATGTGGAAGCCTGGGAAGCGGGCACCGTACTCAGACTTTCCGGACGGCCCATGTGGCCCGCCTTTGTACTCAATTTGATTGGACTTTCCTTGTAAGCCGGGCAAGAGCCGAGCGTCGAACGAATCGAACCCGAGGTAGCCACCTAAACCATTCCTGATCGTCAAGCCGGAAAGAAGGGCTCAGCGGCAGATTGAACCCGAACTGCATCCTTGTCCTCCGCGGTCTTCACCTTCATCGTTTATCACCAACAGTGGCCGAACAGTGCTTGGCGGATTTGTCCGTGATGCCCCGTGTCCGTGTTTCTGCCAATTCCCGACGCACTAGAGCAGGATGACTTTTCCTCAAATAGTCATCCTGCCCTATCCCTTTGCTTGAGCATATCCTTTTTCGCAAACCGGTCCCACTTTTGCGGGACATGCTCTAAGCTGCGGCGGGCCGGACCGGCTTCGGTTGGCGCGTCGTTTTCCCGCGATCATCACTGCCCAAGGCAACACACCTTACCCGTTCCTACAAGGAAGGCAGAAACTGGCGCGGCGGCGAGTTGCTTAGAAGGCCAATGCGTTGATTACGAGAATAACCGTGAACACGGCGCCAAGAGCTAACCCAAAAACCCAAGCGAAAAGAGTCTCTGCCTCACTCATAACACCAACCGACTTTACACATTAGTCGGGTGGATGCTGCGTCGGGTTCATGATATATCTATGAGATACAAACTGATTGCTATTATTGTCAGTCCCGCACTAGCGCAAGATTTTACCTACAAGGATTATGCGAAAGCATCATAGGTCTGGAGGCGTGGCTTTGTGTTCGGCATCTCCCAGTATATGTCTGCCGTTGCGCAGCCAGACGAAGAGCCCCCGTATCCGGTACGTACGGCTTTAAAAACGATCCCTCGGGGCCTCGACGGATAATCTGCTGGTTCAGTGCGTGGAGGCATACGTTGCAGCTAAGCCGGGCCTCTCTAACGCGCCGAGATCGAGGGCATCAAGCCGGGCAAGCTGCATGTGACCTATTCGGGGTGGGATGATAGGACGTGTGTCCCCTAATCAGTCTCCTCTTCGTGGGCCCGCCCCGACCCTCACTAGCCTAGCCGCGCGACCGCGAACGGCCGCCGCCTCGCGTTTAACAGCCGCCAAGGCGCGGCCGCCGGCGCGGTGCGCGCCCGGCGCTCGAAGGTTCTGATCGACCAGTGCTGCGGATCGCCGCCAGCCGCAGGTAGATCGCCGGTTCGATGCGCGGAGTAACTGCCGCCCTAAGTATGCAGCCGATAGCAGTGCCCGCCGCCCCTGTGTTTGACGCGCGCGCGACAGGCATCGAGCGTCGAGAATGAGCAGTCCGGATTTCCAACGGCGGTGCCACCTCGGAGATGCGCGCAGTACTTAGCCGCGTTGGCAGAGTCTTGTGGATAACAGACGAAGCCCATCGTCGAGAGAAGCATCGCGGCGATGAGCGCTAACTTTGAACGCGACATAGCAAGCCTCCCTAGCGAATTTTTCGGTTGCATTTTGTGCGTTTTCCGACCGTCCGCCGACGTCGCCTGATGAACGCCGACAAACGCTTATGTAACCCAAAATGCACCTTAAGGTTCCTTTGTTGAGGCCGGGCCGAAAGCATCAGGTCGGAGCGTACTTCTGCCGTCCTGGTCCGTTTCACCGGCAACGCTCGCGCGCTGCCATCACTACTCATATTGAAAGCAGAAAACGCAAATGACTCACGGAACCGTGAAGTGGTTCAATAGCCAAAAAGGCTTTGGTTTCATCCAGCCGGATGACGGAAGCAAGGATGTGTTCGTACACATCAGCGCCGTCGAGCGCGCCGGCATGTACAGCCTTAACGAGGGGCAGAAGATCTCATATGAGGTCGTCGCCGACCGCAAGACCGGCAAGTCCTCGGCGCAAAATCTTGTCGCGGCCTAAGTGCAGCGCTGACGCCATGACGCTTTGACCACAGATGTACTGGCAAGGCTCTGGTTTAGAGCCTCGCTTCTGGTCCGCCGGAACGCGGGGCTTTTTGTCATTGAGGGGGCGGAAGGAGAGCCCAAGATGGCTGAACAAGAGAGTGCAGCGGTGCGAAGCGC
>Ga0310914_10002045_pt1 | contig 13405 bp, 8 predicted proteins | sample GREbulkMGAN108_FD_203450 | JGI IMG/M metagenome (GOLD analysis project Ga0310914, IMG submission 203450) | Lab enrichment of tropical soil microbial communities from Luquillo Experimental Forest, Puerto Rico - GRE.bulkMG.AN108 | ecosystem: Environmental > Terrestrial > Soil > Tropical forest >... | reverse complement strand
CCGCGGAAATGGATTCTCCAGGGGTCACCGGCCACATTGTCGGAATTCCAAGTTGCGCGAAGCGCTCCGGAAATCCGTTCGACTTGGCATAGCCCGCTATCCGTGGCAATGACGCGCTTACGGCTGTCAATCGTTCGCCATCCCCCTCGGCAATGGCTTTGATCTCGCTGGGGAGCCCGGTCAGCGGCGCTGATGCGTCTTCCACTCCCAGAAGCACGCCATCTCCCGGCGTGAGCTCCGTGGTGCCGGCGTTGGCGACGCTTTTGCCGCCTGTTGCAATGCGGCCGACAACAATCATTTCGTCTGGTTTTGTCTCTTCCAGTAAACGATTGAGGCCGCGCCCTCCGGTCCACTGTTGCGTTAGAAACGCGACGGTTGTTGTTCCCTTCGCTTGGGTGTCCTTGATTCGTTCGAGCAACTGCGCGAATACGGTCGATCCAAAGCGATCGCCCGCGGATGGTCCTGCTTCCCCACTTTGGCCTATGGGAAACCGTTTCCGTTGGAGTGCAATTGGATCGAGGAGGTCCACCCCCGCAGCACGCACGTCGGCAGCGCTTGTGGCTCCAATATCCACGTACATTTCGTCGGGATGATTCATTTTCGGGGAGTTAACACGCGCGGGCTGAAGATGAATGCTCAGCCCGGCGAAGACTCCAGGGACCTTCTTTCGTGCGCGGGTCATTACCCAAATTGGCTGGGCAAAATGCAGCGTGTCAAAGACCGGACTGGGAGCGGCTTGCGGCAAGCGTTGCACACGCACGTAACCGTCTGGAGTGATCTCGCTGACGACGTAACCAGGTTCATCGACGGGCGTAACCAACAACCGTTGCGGCGCGCCGCTCCCAAAAGTAACCCAAAGATTACCGAGATTATCGGTCTTGGGTGAGAGAGGGCGAAGCTCGGCGCGAAGTTCCTCGATCAGCGGCTGCTCGTAGCCCGAAACTGCGGGAGTTTGGGAAAGATCAACAGCCGCCTGCGCCCTTGCGGAGCAGGCGATGAGCAAAGGAAATAGCAGCGAACTCGCGGTTCGAACGAGCCACTTCATGAAGGATTCTCCTCTTGGACCTTGACACTCGGCCCGCATCATCGGCACAACGCTTCGATCAGCACTTCTTTCTTTTCCTCGGCCAGCCGCGACAAGCCATCAAGCGAAGCAAAGTAGCCGCCGACGGCCGCCACCGCAAGCAGAGTGAAAGCTTCAGCGGGGAACCAACGATTCCCCGTCCAGCGCCCGCTGAAAAGAACCACCGCGGACACCCCCCCGAACACAATTTGGGCGGCAAAGGCGATGACCACGGCCATACCCGACTGCCGTTGACCGCGCATCTGGCCGAAATCGAGCTTGCGGGGAAAGGTGACCGAAGACCAGTTGGCAATACTCAGCTGCCCAACGACGGCAAACACGATTGCCGCCATCGTAGCTAGGAAGACGGGAAGCGAGGGCAATCCCAGCAGCCAGGCGAGCATCACCAGAGACAACACTGTTTCAATGCCAAGCACCGACAGGAGCATCAGATTCTTGCCAAGGAAAACGTCACGAAAATGCAGCGGCGCCATGAAGTAGGTTTGGATGCCGCGGCCTTCAAAGGCAAAGCAATTATAGGCAGGCCCCATCAGAATCAGGACGAGATAGGCCATGATGCCTGGGAAAAGCATTTCAGGCGAGACCGGAGGAGCCGAGGCCGGGTGTTTTCCGGGAAGCATTGCGCCGAAGATGAGAACCATTACCGGGGGCATGATTAAGGTGAAAAAGGAAAAGCTGTTGCGCGTGAGGTAGCGGAACTCCTTACGGACGACCGCGGCCACTTGCGGCGACAGCGCGCTCAAACGATCTGAGGAATCTTCGGGTTTCGGAAGGGCGCGTACTGCCGCAGGCGCGGGCGCTGCGGTTTCACTCAGTTCTTCTCCGCGATATTGCGAAGCGAAACGCCGCCAGAGTAAAACGCTGAACACGCCGGCATAAGCTAGCAGCCCCGCCAAACCCAAAGCCAGCCATCCGAAATGGGCCTCGGCGGCCGCCGCAATCGCTCTGCCCGCAAGTGCAGGCGGAAGCCACGCAAAATACGGAATGATCCGCTGAGCCAGCGGCCGCAACCATCCGCCGTGGTGGCGCATAGTCGGTTCGATGAGGTTCACGGAAACCATTGCGAGAATGAACAAAGCGAAAAACAACTCGCGGGTGCGGCGCCGCGAGAGCAACCGCTCAAGCCACGAACCAACCAGCCGCTCCAGAGTCACGTTGAGCAACAAGAACAGCGCCGCGACCAACAACATCGCGGGCAGTACTCCTGGCTGCGCCGCCGCCACGCCGAGTGTCATGGAAGTAAGCCAGCAAACCGATGCCACCGAGGAAAAATCCGCCAAGCCGTAGGCCAAACCAATGACGTAAAACGCGGTGGGATTCAACGGAAAACGGAGCATCGAGCGGAATTCGAAGCCGGACCCGAACCCCGCCGCAAAAATGGGAAACAGCTGCCAGAACAGGAAAATGGCCCAGAACAGCAGCCCAAACCAGCCGAAGCGGCGTTCAGAAAGAAACGCATAGGCGCCGGTGAAGAAAGCGACACACAGCCCCACTACGAAAAATCCGCTGAAAACTCCGAGTAGGATCAGGCCGAAAAGGTCGAAACGACTGGCCTTCTTGCGCAGGCCGTTACGAAGAATACGCCAACGGAGCCCGGCAACAGCGCAAACTTGCGTCAGTATCCCGATGGGGCTGGCTACATCAGCCATGAGAGTTCTTCCAAACGCGGGCGGTGCGTGCCGTCCTGACCCACAATCGAGAGAAAAACCTGTTCGAGCGTGGTTTTGCTGCCGGCCTCGCCGGAAATTCCAGCGCGCAACTCTTCAAGCGAACCCTGGGCCACAAGCCTGCCTTTGTGAATGATGGCCACGTGGCTGCAAAGGCGCTCGACAATTTCCAAAACGTGAGACGTCAGGAAAATCGTAGTGCCGCGCTCCGTCATGCGCCCCAGAAGAGCTTTGAGCACACCCGCTGCGAGCGCGTCGACGCCTTCGAACGGCTCATCCAGGAACAAAATCCGCGGACCGTGAATGACCGCGGCGGCAAGCGCCAGTTTCTTTTGCATTCCATGCGAGTAGTCCGCAATCAACGTTTTGGGGCGGTCCGCGAGTTGCATGAAATCCAGCAACTCGTTCGCGCGCCGTTGTGTCGTTGCTCGATCCAGGCCGTACATGCGCCCGACGAATTGCAAGTATTCCGAACCGGTGAGCCGGTCGAGAAGCCCCATGCCTTCCGGCACCACGCCGATCTGGCGCTTCACTTCGACAGGATGCGTCGCAAAGTCCAGCCCGAGAAGGTCCATGCTTCCCGCGGTTGGTGCGAGCAGGCCGGTGAGCATCTTAATGGTGGTGGATTTGCCCGCACCATTCGGCCCGAGGAAGCCGAAAAACTGGCCGGCCGCAACCTGGAGGTCGATGCCGTCAACGGCGGTGAGGTTCCCGAATCTGCGGGTCAACTTTTGCGTGCGAACGGCGATGTCGGGCATTCGGTCTCCGTAGAAACAGCGGGGTCCCGAGATGGAAAACTCTAACACGAGTCGCAGGCGGTTTAGCGGGGATGCAGAGCAAAGCGGAGCCCTCAATTGCGTTTGCGGGGATTCGATCCTTGGATGGTGAGCTCTTGTAATTCTCTGGCGGGAAGTCCGGCAAGAACCGCCGGCAGTTCGACTCGAAAAACCGCTCCGCCCTCCTGGCGGTTGTAGCAAAGAATCTTACCGCTGTGTTCCTGAACGATTCCGAAGCAGATGCTCAGACCGAGACCGGTGCCCTTGCCTACCGGTTTCGTGGTGTAAAAGGGATCGAAAACGCGATGCGGCTCCCTGATGCCGGTACCGGTGTCGGAAAACAGGATGACCACGTTGCCGCGGTCGCGTATGGTTTTGATCGTGAGCACGCCGCCTTTGTGCGCTTCCATGGCGTCAACCGCGTTGCTGATGAGATTGAAGAAGACCTGCATGAGCTGATTCCCATCGCCCCGCACTCCGGGAAGCACGGATTCGAGCTGTTGTTCAATGCGCGTCGTGGAAGACCGGAGGTCGAGCGCGCGAAGCTGCACGGCATTGCTCACCACGGTATTGATATCGAGGAGCGTGCGCTCGGGGGGAACCTGGCGCGCGAAGCTGAGCAAATTTCCTACGAGCGTTTTGGTCCGTCGTGCCTGTTCGCGGATTTTCGAAGCGGTGCAACGCGCCTTCTCAGGCAGGGTTTCATCATCTGCTAGGAGATCGGAAAACCCGAGAATCGCGGCGAGAGGATTATTGATTTCATGGGCGGCGCCGGCGGCGAGCTGCCCCAGCGACACAAGCTTTTCCGTTTGAACGAGCTGCGCCTGAAGGCGCTTCAGATTTTCCAGTGCTTGTTCGGACCGCACGAGCAGCCGGGCGCGGTCCACCTCCGCAAAGTGGCTGCGCACGAAGATCAACCCGGCCAGCGGCAACGCCGCCACCATGGTGGTCACCAACCGGAAATCACGAACGCGCGGCTCCATATGGTCAGCGTGCATACTATATAGAGCGAGAAGCGGCAGAGAAATCACCGCCGCCATGGCCAGACGGCTGGACCAATCGTGGACATTCTGTGCGGAATCGTCGCGGGAATCGGGCGATTCCTCCGGTTGCGCGGCGTCCAGCTGCGCGCGATTCAAATAAGCGATCACGCCGGCCAATGCGAACCAGAAAAAAGTAGAAATGAGCGGGAGGTCGTACAAGCTTCCGGTGTAATAAATGCCGGCATCACTTTGCACATCCACGACCAAAGAGGCCAGCATGTAAACCACGGAAGCGCCTAGCAGATGAAAGTACACTTTTTTCCAGGCACCCTGGCTTCGGAGCCACAACAAGATGAGCCCGAGCACAATGAGGCCGTTTTGCGTGTCGGTGATGACGTTGAAATTGTGATTGTACCGAGCGATATCCGGCGTCGCGTAAGGCCAGGGCATCACAAAAAAGATGTAAATGAATGTCCACCAAGCCAACAACAGGCTGAAGTCCAGGTATCCAAGCCGCGTGCGCACCTCGCCGCGCTTGCGGTGCGGTTGGAGAGCCAGCGCGGCTATGAGCGGAATGCCCCGCAAGAAGAACAGAATATCGCCAGGATACAGCCCGGGCAGCGGCCTATGAAGATAGACCTCGTAATAGGTCCATTCAAACTGTCCGATCATCCATAGGGTGCAGCTCAGTGCGATCAGCATCCAGAAAATGTTGCGACGCCAATAAGGCGTACCCGCGTTGAGGAGCAGCCCGGCGTTCGCAATCAGCGGCACGATGCACTGCACCACATCGCCGAACGCGACCAGCGTCTCGGAGCCGCGTGGATGCGACAAGGAAACGGCGGCATAAAGGGCAAGGACGAGCGCCCATATTCCCAAGGTCCACGTGATGGCGCGGGAAGAGGTCATAGACTCTGCGATTTCAAGTATAGGCGTTCGTAACGGGAGCCACCGTTTTGAACTTCCTTGAGTTAGTTAGACTGTCAACGGATTCCGAGACTCATTGAGAGGCGCGCTTATCGCACTGATTTTTCGGCCAGCCCAATCTTCGCGACAATCCGGCCTGCAAGCACATCGCATTCTCCTTCAGCTGGCACTCGGTTGCAAACAGGATTCAACTGCTGGATAAATGGCGAGTCGCCGAAGAGACGACTTTGATTGCCGCGAATGTGATTTTCCTCGCGCGCTGTCTCGCAAGCCCAGTAAAAGCCAGGCCTTCGTGTTGCTTTGGTCGAATGTTCGGGTTATGGTACGTATACTCAGGAGAGGGGGTCAGTGTATTCATTTTGTGAGAAGCAGGTGGCTTCGGGAGTCTCTATATGGGGAGTGTACCGGACACTCAGCTTTTCCGTGATGTTTTCACCGCGAGCCCCATCGGTATTGCAGTGGAGAATTTAGATGGGCAGCTCCTATTCGTAAATCCCGCCTTTTGCTCAATGTTAGGTTTCAGCGAAGAGGAATTGCGGAGCAAACACTGTGTGGATTTCTCTCCTCGCGAAGATGCAGAGAAGGACGAGGCTCTGTTTCAGCAATTGCGCGCAGGCTCGATAGACCACTACCAATTAGAGAAACGCTATTTTCGACGGGACGGCTCGTTGATCTGGGGGCGATTGAGTGTCTCTTTGTTGGAGAACACCCCTCCGTTGATTGTTGCCATGGTTGACGACATAACCGAGAAGAAGACGGCAGAAGAAGCCCGGTTTAGGCATGTAGCTATCGTCGAATCATCTGAGGACGCGATTATTTCCAAGAATCTGGACGCAGTAATCGTGAGTTGGAACGCGGGTGCGCAGCGTATTTTCGGGTACACAGAAGAGAAAGCGGTCGGACAGCCGATTACCCTCCTCATTCCGCCTGAATTACGAGATGAGGAGAACATGATTCTTGAGAGGCTGAGGGGCGGAGGCCGCATTGAGCATTATGAGACGGTTCGCGTCACGAAAGCAGGGAAAAGGGTCGATGTGTCTCTGAGTATTTCTTCAGTTAAGGATTCCACGGGCAGAATCGTGGGCTTTACCAAGATTGCCCATGACATCACAGAGCGAAAACGGGCCGAAGATGCTGTCAAAGAAAGCGAACAGCGGTTCCGGTTGATCGCGGATACTGCTCCGGTAATGATCTGGATGTCGGGCACCGACAAATTGTGTACGTACTTCAACAAGCCTTGGCTGGATTTCACTGGACGATCCCTCGAAGAGGAGCTAGGCAACGGCTGGGCCGAAGGTGTTCACTCCGATGATCTGCAGAACTGTCTCGACACCTATACGCAGCTCTTTGAGAGGCGAGAGAAATTCAGGATGCAGTATCGGCTACGTCGTTACGACGGAGAATATTGCTGGATTCTTGACGTTGGGGTGCCAAGGCTCAATCCGGATCGTTCTTTTGCCGGTTATATCGGAATTGCAGTTGACGTGACCGAGCGGAAGGAGGCGGAGGAGGCCTTGCGCGAGTTTAATCGCGCTTTAGAAAAGCAAACGGTCGAGCTGCAGGCACGGGAAGAACTGTTAAAAATCTTCGTGAAAAACGTACCAGCGGGAGTGGCGATGCTTGACCGCGACATGCGCTATCTCCAAGTGAGCGACCGCTGGTGCGCGGATTACTCCGTATTAGACAGTTCTCAGGTGTTGGGGCGCTCGCACTACGAACTTTTTCCCGATATTCCCGACCGTTGGAAAGAAGTTCACCGCCGTGCTCTTGCGGGAGAAACAGTGCGAGCCGACGAAGACCGCTGGGATCGTGAAGGCGGCACTACGTGGCTCCGCTGGGAGGTTCGTCCTTGGCTGAACCTCGAAGGATTGCCCGGAGGGATTCTCATTTTCGCCGAGGACATTACCCGTCGCAAGCAGATGGAAGAGGTTCTTTCGGACATGAGTCGAAAATTGATCGAATCGCAGGAGCAAGAACGCGCGCGGATCGGGAGAGAGCTTCACGACGACATCAACCAACGACTCGCCATGCTTGCAATGGAGCTCGATCAACTGCAAGGCGATCCTTCAGATATCCAGAGCCGCGTGCGAAGACTCCGAGAACAGACACTGGAGATTTCGAGCGACGTGCAGGCCCTATCTCACGACTTGCACTCCTCAAAGCTGGAGTATCTGGGTGTCGTTGGGGGAATAAAAAGCTGGTGCAAGGAATTCGCTGCGCGTCAGAGAATGGAGATCGACTTCAAAGATGATGTATCCAGTGTTCTCCCATTCGAAGTTGGGCTTTGCCTCTTGCGAGTTCTACAGGAAGCCCTCCACAACTCCGTTAAGCACAGCGGCGTGAAACGGATCGAGGTGCAATTAGCGGAGAAGTCAAATGAGGTTCAACTCACCGTCTGTGATTTAGGCACAGGGTTCGACACCGAAGCAGCAAAACAACATGGGGGTTTAGGCCTCAAGAGCATGCGGGAGCGAGTTCGGCTGGTGAACGGTACGATTGAGATTCGCTCAAAGCCGATGCGTGGAACGACCGTCTGTGTTCGGGTGCCCTTCAAATCGGAGCGCGCTGTTCTGCGTGCGGCTGGGTGAGGATTCCTTGTTTGGAAGCATTGCCCACTCGAAGCCGGAAACGGGCGCGAAAGATCTCAAAATGCGGAAACCACTTCAGAGTGCTGGTTGCAAATCGTAGCGTAAGGCTCGCCCTTCATTGTTCCACCAAACCCGCTTGCCGGATACGCACAGCAGAGATAGAACAAACAAGTGCGGGAAAGCTCATTCCACAGCTCTTCGAGCCGAATAGCGGCATCGTACTTCTTCCGCGCCCACAACACCGCAACCATTTCACCGAATACAACGACCGGTCTGCCTTTCACGAGAGCAGCGGCTTCTGCCCTGCGCACTATATTTCCGAATTGCAAGAGAAAACGTTCGCGGCTCGGTCCGACTGCATCCATGAACTGGCTTAACGCCTGATCGGCATCGAAGATGGCAAACCGTCCATTCTTCATCGCTTCGCGTGTGTCAATGCCTTGGGCGATCAAACGCTTCTCCAGGCCGGTTCGATGTGACTTCGTCATGACGGCGACTGCAGACTCGTTTGCGGCTAGGGTGGCCCCAAGCAATGCGCCAAGCCCGTCCAACAGAACAGCATCATCCGTGTAGAATTGCACGACGTGACCTTGTTCATGAACCGAGCGGAGCGGGAGTCCTGCTCCTGGGTCTGAAACCTCTGTTAAATCGCGGGCCGCAAATCGGGTGCTGACATACGTCTCGCCCTGAAGAACCGCTTCCAGAGCCGCTACCAGTTCGCTCCCAGCATCCGTTTTGACAACATAACCCCTTGCTCCCGTGGCAAGCGCTACCTGCACGACATCGGCGGAGGTTTCTTGGCTTATGAAGAGTATTTTGGATTGCGGGGAGAGCTCGCGGATTCGCCTCGCAGCTTCAATTCCGTTTAGTGTCGGTAGTCCGATGTCCAGTAGAATCAGGTCTGGTTGCACTTCTTGGGCTTTGTGAACTGCTTCCAACCCATCCGATACCTCGCCGATAACCTGTAATTCCGGTTGGGTCTTGAGCACCGAGCAGACGTGACGACACCACCGCTCGTGATCATCGACCACAAGAGTCCGGACTGACGGCGTAGCCAAGGAGCCTCCCTCCATCTAGCGGAGATGGGTGTAAATCCTAAACCAAAACAGGGTCGCAGAACGAACTGAATTTTTCGTTGCTCCAAGACAATGTGCGGCTTTGCTCGTAGCAAGGGTGACGACACTTCGATCTCCCCTTGTCGCCACGAGCACCATACAGTGCGGCTTCTCTGACAGCAACCGCAAACGGCACGATGCGACAATCCGAAAATAGCTCACTCAAATAGACCCTGTACGAACTGACAGCATGCAAAGTCGGGGTGGGAGATTGATTATTGGTTTCGCGAGGGTACGATCGTGCGCCGATCCTTTACCCTTGCAACCAATCTAGGAGACAGCGAGAACGGAGCGAGCAAACTCCCGCAAGAGGTGGGCCGAGGAAATGTCATTGCAATCGCCTGCGGGTGTTCGGAAAAATGAAAATCTTACTTGCCGTAGACGACTCTAGATTTTCACAGGCGGCTACCCAGACCGTCCTCAAACAAGCCAGCCCACAGAGAGATCAAGTGCGGGTGGTACACGTCGTCGACGTACTGACCAATCGGACTCCGGAGATGAATGCGTATTACCCCGGCGTCGAGCACGCGCGAGATGCGCAGCGCAAAATCGCGGAAGCATTGGTTGCTGAAGCGCCAAGTTGCTAAGCTCGGGAAACCTGCGAGTGGATACAGTCGTCGAATGGGGCAACCCGAAATCGAAAATCATCGATGCCGCAGCTCAGTGGCACGCTGACCTGATTGTTCTCGGGTCGCACGGGCGAACAGGGCTGGACCGCTTCTTGACGGGAAGCGTTGTAGATACCGTTATGCGTCACGCTCATTGCTCGGTAGAGCTGGTGCGGATTCCGAAGGAGGCATGCTCGCAAGGATAGGCACCGGGAAGGCATCAGGTAGGAGTGTTGCGTAACTACAGACCACGCGGTCCGAGGAATGCTTAGAGGGCTGTGCGCTGAAATGCTTTTGGTCCTGAAATTCTTTGCGCTGGCCTATAGCGCCCTTCTCCCAGTTATCAATCCACTGGGCTCGGCGTTGATGTTTCTCGCTGTCGTTGGCAGTGTGCCTCCGGGGCAGTTTCGTTATCTGGCGCGCAGGGTGGCCGTCAGTATGGTGCTGTTTCTTTTGGTTTTTGAAGGCGGTGGGGCTGCTCTATTGAATTTCTTTGGGATTTCGCTGCCGGTGGTGCAGTTTGCTGGCGGCTTTGTATTGGCGGCGATGGGTTGGCGAATTCTAGACCAAAAAGAGAGCGCCAATGAGCAACGGCCATCTCCGGGTACGCTGGACGAAAAAGTTTTCTTTCCGCTGACCTTTCCAATCTCCGCTGGACCTGCCTGTATCGTAGTCACGTTGACTTTGAGTGCGCACGCGTCGCGCAATGAGCTAGTCGGCAGTGTTTTAGCCCATCTCGGCATCTCCTCGGCAATTGTCGCAATGGGAGTCACGCTTTGGCTGTGCTACGCGTACGCTCCTAGAATCTCGCAAAAGATGGCGCCAGCGACGGTGCAAGGAGTTTTGCGCTTCGTCGCGTTCGTGCTGTTGTGCGTCGGTGTGCAGATTGCCTCGAATGGTTTGGAGGCCATAGTGAAAACTGCGCGGAAATGAGTTCGTAACCAACCGAATCAGGCTGGGCGCAATGAAGTCCTGAGTAACCGGGCCAGAGCCTGCTTGACATCGTTGCCGAGACTTCCCTTCCCTGGTTCCACGATGCCCTGCTCCCCAATATCGGAAGCCGATGTGCCCTCCGCGTCGAGTGGGATACCAGCGAAAATACCGCCGTTTGCGCCGGCTGCTTCGCAGGCGTGATCGCCTCACGATAAACCCGTTCACCAACGCGTGTAACATCTAAGGATTTCTGTTGTCGCACGGTCGAAGAGTTTGGGGCCACACCGGAGCAACCTCGTCTCCGAGCGCGACCATGCCCAGTTGCCTGCCTTCACGGCGCTTTGGCCTTTGCGATCCACTCCACTGAATCGCCGCGCGTGTCCCTTTGCTGTCAAATTCTCCGCCCAATAGTTTTCCACAACCGTTTATCTCTGCGACTTCTGCTGTGTCATCGGGACGCTTGTCCTGATGGACACTCGATTACTGGCCCAAAGACTAGGGCGCGTCAAGGCAGCGGTCTACGTTCCGTGCCCTGCACCAAATCTGTTCCTCGCACCAGTAGCTCGTGAGTTCCAGGCTGTCTACCATCCAGCAGCGGAGTTCGGCTGTTGCCAAAAACTTCGGGCGCTTTTTTAGATCAGCGACCTCAGCGGCTTCCTAGCCCGCTTCTGACCGATTGCTGGCTCCAGCCCAGAGGAAAAGAGAGTGAAAAAAAGTCAGGGATCGATGCGGATCTGTGTGCAGGCAGTGGCGCAAGCAATGGCGACAGAGCGGCCTCGGGAAACCGGGGGTGTCTGGAAGGGCTGGGCATATTTGGTCGTGCTAGCCCTGGCGCCTCTCTTGTTGCTCAACGGCTGCACCGGATCCGTTGCCAACGTGAACGGCGCGAATCCGGCTCCAGTTTCGCCGGCGATCACTACGCAGCCCACAAATCAGACGGTCGTTGCGGGGCAAGCGGCAACGTTCACCGTGGCTGCTAGCGGCACAGCACCGATGAGTTACCAGTGGCAAAAGAACGGCGCGAACATCGCTGGGGCAACTTCTTCGAGTTACACTACGCCGGCCACCGCGACCGCCGACAGCGGATCGACCTTTGACGCGGTGGTCAGCAACTCGGCAGGCTCAGTCACAAGCAGTGCCGCGACGCTGACCGTGAATGCGGCGGCGGTAGCCCCCTCGATCACTGCACAGCCCTCGAATGAAACCGTGGCCGCGGGCCAGGCGGCGACGTTCACGGTGGTGGCGACCGGCACCACGCCGTTGAGTTATCAGTGGCAGAAGAATGGCGCGAATATCGCCGGTGCGACGTCTTCGAGCTATACCACGCCGGCCACCACGACTACCGACAGCGGCTCGACCTTCAACGTGATGGTGAGCAACTCGGCAGGCTCAGCCACCAGCAATACCGCGATGCTAACCGTGAGTGCGGCTGCATTTGCGCCGACGATCACCACGCAACCTGCGAATCAAACCGTCACAGCAGGGCAGACGGCAACCTTCAGCGTCGTCGCCACTGGCACCGCGCCGTTGAGCTATCAGTGGCAGAAGAACGGCGCGAACATCACAGGCGCGAATTCTGCGAGCTACACGACGCCAGCAACCGCATCGGCTGACAACGGTTCGACGTTCGATGTGGTGGTGAGCAATTCTGCGGGCTCAGCAACGAGCAACACCGCCACGCTGACGGTAAACGCATCGGCGGGGGTGCCGACGATCACCGCGCAACCTACCAGTCAGACGGTGACGGCAGGGCAGTCGGCGACGTTTTCAGTGCTCGCCACCGGCACCGCTCCCTTGAACTACCAATGGGCGAAGAATGGTGCCGTGATTTCGGGCGCAACCTCTTCGAGCTATACCACTCCCGGGACCAACGCATCGGACAACGGGTCACAATTCGCGGTGGTGGTAAGCGACTCCTCCGGCAGCGTGACCAGCAACCCTGCGATACTCACCGTCAACAGCGGCGGGCTTGCGACCGACTGCACGCTTTTCGCCTCCCCTTCGGGCAATGACTCCAATTCCGGCACTTCCGCCTCTTCCCCCAAAACCTTTCAGGGTGCGGCCAACGCGACCCAGCCCGGCTCCGTCCTCTGCCTCCTCGGCGGCACGTATTCGCGCTCCTCCACCTTCTCTCCCCCCAACTCCGGCACCCCCTCTTCCTGGATTGTTTATAAGGCCTATGGCGACAGCCCGGTCAACTTTATCTTCACCGGCGCGCCCGACGGCGAGGTGATGTTCCGCTTCAACGGCGGCAGCTTCCCCTCCAACCCCGCCTACCTGGAATTCCGCAGCCTCAACCTTGACGGCCAGGGCAACGCCCTGGAAGGCTTCTACTGCCGAGGTTCCCACCACCTCCGCTTCATTGGCAACTCCGTCTCCAATACCGGCGGGGCCGGCGTCTCCACGGTGAGCTGCGATTACATCACCGCGGATCACAACCTGGTCAACCACAACGGCTACATTCCCGCCAACGCCTCGAACCTCTCCTGGTGGAGCTGGACCAGCGGCATCACCTATAACTCTTCCCAGTGGTTCGACAACTATTCCGGTTTCCACAACATCATCGCCAATAACATCATCGCGGGCGAATTCGATCAGTCCTCGAACCACACCGACGGCAACGGCATCATCCTGGATCTCGGCGGCAACACTCCTCCTACGCTCATCGTCAACAACGTGGTCTATGGCAACGGGGGCCGCTGCATCGAACCGAACAAGATGCAG
>Ga0310914_10002038_pt1 | contig 13428 bp, 17 predicted proteins | sample GREbulkMGAN108_FD_203450 | JGI IMG/M metagenome (GOLD analysis project Ga0310914, IMG submission 203450) | Lab enrichment of tropical soil microbial communities from Luquillo Experimental Forest, Puerto Rico - GRE.bulkMG.AN108 | ecosystem: Environmental > Terrestrial > Soil > Tropical forest >... | reverse complement strand
TGGGCGCACCTGCGGAACGGCGCATTCGTCGTCAAAGACCAAGAGCGCGAAGCCAAGTCGTTCACGAACGATCCGGATCGTGAGGCGAGGCTGTGGGAGGCCACGGCCGAACTCCTTGACCGGGCATAGTGGACCGCCAACGGCCGAGACGATGACGGAATCGACTGGCCGGCTTGGCGATCAAGCGATCGGTCGGGTAACCCGACGACCTGACGGCCAACTCCAGGACGGCGTCTAGCGTGCTCTGCCTGGGCCGGTGTCGATAGCGATTCGCGCCGCCCGGCGACCACGAGCGCAGAGGCCCCACACGCACGCGAATGCGCGCTTGGTGACGGCCGGTATGAGGTCACGGTGCCGGCTTGAGTTGCATGTGGTTGGTCCCGGTGGTTCCCGCCGGCGAGCCGCAGGCTGGGACGTTATAGGTTACTGCGACTGTGCCTGCAAGGGTGTTTGAATCCCACGCATAGTGGCTGGAGAAAGCGTTGGGAACAAGGCTGCCGTCCAGGCATTTTGCGTCGCTGTTGGCATCACCTGTCCATTGACCGTTAACGAACCGCGCTTCGGCTGCGCCTGAGTTAGTAGTGACGTTCACGCATCCGTCACCGCAGGGAGTGACGTACCAATCGCTGGTCACCGATTGGCCATTCGCGCCCGTCGAAGTGTAGGTGTAGTGGCCGTTCATCGTTGGTGCAGCCAACGCTGTGCTAGCTGTACCGGCAGCCAGCGCGGCGAGCATGGCGGTTGTGGCAATCGCTCGTGTGGCGACCATGATCTTGTTCCCCCCTATGGGCTGATCTTGTCAACCCATAGGTGCGATTTAGCACAGTCCGAGGCCATGCGCCATATTCGCCGGGAAAATGCGTGTGGACGCGCGGTGGCGTAGGCGGCTTCCTCAAGGCAGCGGCGATCCAATGCTATGCCGTTGGTGGTTCGTTGGCGGAGGCAAACTGTTCAACACAAGCCAAATGACAACGGGCGCGCAGGGTTTAGCCAAATAGAGGTTTAGCCACGCACAGAGATGGGTATGTGCGTGAACGTCGCTGCTTCGGGTTCAGAGAGGCAACCACTGATGACAACCACGACAGGCGATGTCCTCACCGTGTTCGCTGGTGCGGCAGCCACAGCCGCTGTCTTGGCGGCGGCGTTCGGTTGGATGGCTCCCGGCGACTCCCCCGAGCAGCAAATTCCTAGTCCCAATCTCCCCACGAGCTTCTGTGCCGGCCTCCCGGATGCGTCAGCTGTAGTGTGGTGCAACCACGTGGTTGCACCCTGAAAGCCTCTGCGGCAGGGCATTTTTCGCAGAGCCGCGAAAGCGGCGGCTTTCATCGGGTGCCGCCTGACGACGCGCTAAATAAGTAGCACGATCAATTCTGGGGGCCGTTTCCGATGTGCACGCGGGGTTGGGCCCGGACCGCTTAGCAGTGGGGTGCCCAGCATCGCTGGTTGGGGCAATAGGTCGAACGTGCGAGGTTCACCATAGAACCGACCTGTCCCAACGTAATATTTCTCGGGTCCAAGGTGGCGTGGACGTGGTCGGCAATCTGCTGTGGCGTCCAACCCCACCCGAGATCGTCGCAGATCAGGTGCGCCATCCCGATGAGGGCCTCCTCGTGGCCCAGCGGCCAATTGAAGCCCATGGCGCGCAGTTGAGCGAGGTATGCGTCATTAGTGGGATCGGCAGTCGAAATCGCAGCGTTGGTAATCAGGGCAGCGCCAGCCATCATGGGGACGGTAAGCATTGCCAGCCAGCGAGGTGAGGGCATTTGAATACGCCTCTTTTCTTCTTGGCGTCGACGATGCCGTCAGTGTGCGGGTCCAAAGCGGCACGGATACGAAGAATGGTAACCGGGTGTCAACGGCAATTGACTTTTGACCAGTGGTCAGCAGCCGTGAAGCTGATTACTCCTGAAAAGCAGGAAGCGCGCCAGGCCTGCGTTCATCTGTTGGTCAACTAATGCTTTCGATAGGTCTACCCCGGCGCGCCCGTGCCAAATCGTTGTGGTTGGCCGCACACTCGTCGCGCGACTCATCGAGATGAACTACAGCCCGATGACGCCCGCGTCTTCGTCGTCACACGGGCCTGCCGTTGCGCGGAAACGATATCGGTGCCATTCCGCCCGAGGTAGCGACGCGCTAGCCGATCGATGAGCAACTGTGCCTCTCGTATGTCGCGGCGCAGCGCGGCTGCTTCCAGCCGCATCGCGCATGCCCGGGCGTTCCTGCCGGTGACCTCTTGGCGTTCCACCCACGCCAACTGGGTGGTCATCTCATGCAGTTCATGCCGCAACGCGCGGACAAACTCCAGGGCCTGAGCAGTGTCGTGATCGCTCATGGGACGATCGTCGCATCCGGCGCCCGTAACCGTGGGAAAACCGTATGGTCATTTGACGAAACGACGCACCGGCGGGAATCCTCTGACTATGGGCCACACCATGCATGTCAGTGAGGAGACACTGCTAGCGGATATCCACCGACGACTGGCTGACGAGTTTCCTGCCACTTCGCCCCTGGTTGTCGACACCCTCATCCGCAACGAGCACGCGCGGTTCGAAACCAGCCGAATCCGCGATTTCGTACCGCTGTTCGTGGAGAAACGCGCGCGCCGCGAACTTAAAGGCAGATCGAACTAGGTCTCTCCGGCATTGTTGCTGCTCCGTGGCGGAACTCGACCACGTCGCCGTCGTCCGTTCAGCACCTACCCCTTCGCGGCACCGGTCAAGGCGAGGATGGTGCGTGCGACCAACCCGGGATCATCGAGCATAGGAACATGCGCCACATCGGGCAGGACAGTGAAGGTGGCCCTCGGTAGGGTTTCGCGGACGGCCGCTTCGTAGAGCTCGAGCGGAAGCGCGGTCTCAGGACTCGACTTCCTTCTTCCGCCGTACGACCCGATGGCGGAGAGGCCTGTGGACGCCGGGGTCGACCGTATGCGGTTCGACCCGATTTCGTCCGTTGGATTTGGCGCGATATAGAGCCTGATCGGCAAGTCTCAGCAGCCCGTCGATGGGGTCGCTCGCGGCACCAATCGCGTAGCCGATGCTGCAAGTTAACGCTATCGAGTGTTGGCCAAACTGGATGGGAGGCATGGCCTGGGTCGCTCGGATCCGCTCGGCCATGTCCGCTACCTCTTCCGACTGAGCATCGGTCACAAGGACCAGAAATTCTTCACCGCCGATGCGTCCGACGGCATCCCCAGCCCTGATCGATGCCCGCAACCGCTGCGCACTTGCACGCAAGACCTCGTCGCCCGCCGGGTGTCCATACGTGTCGTTGATCAACTTGAAGTGATCAACGTCGATGAGCAGTGCTGCCAGCCGCGCGGTGCCGTTGGCCCTCAGCCGCTCGGCTTCGGCAATCTCGAATATGGCGCGCCGGTTCCAAAGTCGCGTAAGCACATCAACGTTCGCCGTCATCTGGAGCTCATCGTTGGCGCGCGCAAGCGCGAGTTGCGTCTCCGACATCCGAGTGAACTGCAACTCCTGCTCGGCCATCGCGGCGAGGTCACGTAGCGAGCAATCCGCATCGGTGTCGAAATCGCGGGGCTTGGTATCACCAATGCAGAGCACGCCAACGCGCTCACGCTCGAACCTCAACGGCACGCCGGCGTAAAAAACCCAAGTATTCGCAAAGCCGCTGTCGTGAACACGTGGATCAGTGCGTGCATCTCGGACGATGAAGGTCTCGTCGTCTAGCACGGTGTGGTGGCAGTACGAGTCACAACGCATTCCTTCGAGAGCGTCGAACCCCTGCGCACTTTTCAGCCAGGCCACTTTCTCGCCGACCAGATCGATGGCCGCCATTGGAACATCGAACAGACGTCTCGCTAGTCGCGTGATCCTGTCGAAGCGCTCTTCCGCGGGTGTCCCAAGCAAGCCGACGCGCCGCACAGCGGCCAGGCGCTGGTCTTCAGTCGCTGCGTACGCTGCTTCGGGCATTTGTCGTCCAGCCAACCTTGCTCAACGGGCGATCAGCGAATTCTAGAACCGCCACGGCGTTCCGGTGCGACAAACGGATAGGGGAAATCGGCACGCGGCGTGAAACAGCAGGGAAGCTCTTAACGTGCTTGACGGGGATACGCCCTCTTGTTCCGCGACCTGATCAGGCCGCTCCGATCACTACGCAACGCCGCATCCCTACTTCGACCTAGACGTTGAACCGGAACTCGACGACGTCGCCGCGCAACTCTCGTCGCCGACGGTCAAGCTCCGAACTTGGCCCGAGCCTCCTCGGTGACCGGAGTAAACAGGTTGACCAGGTTTCCATCCGGATCCCGGAACAACAACGCGCGGTTTCCCCACGGCATCGTTTTCGGCTCCGTCACGACCTCGGCGACGCGCTCGGGGAGCCGCTCATATTCCGAGTCCACGTCCTCGACAATGAACTCCAAGATTGCGCTCCGGTTGGCCGCCGGTTCGGCGGATCCGTCTCCAAACAGCGGTACGGTCTTGTCGCTACCGATCGCCAGCGTGCCAATCGGCGTCGGAATCTCGGCGAAAAGCTCGTTCCCCAATATCGCGGGGACCTCGGTCACCATCTCGTAGAAATCGACGAGCCGATTAACGTCGGCCGTGATGATTCGGGTCGAAATGAATTTCATGCAGTCTCCCTAGAGGTCACTGTGGTGCCGTCAACGTGCAGTGTCTTGCGCAAGGAATGCTAAGCACCGCCTCCGACAACAAGGGTGCCCTTGTCCTTCAGAAGTCCCGTCGAGCGCGTCCTCGGCGCGGCGCGGCTACTTCGACGACTTATCATCGCGGACACATGAAGCCGGGCATGTGCCGACTGGTCCGCTTGCGCGGCTACTTCAACGACACACCGCCAGCAGAGTTGGAAGCCGCTTCAGGGCAATTTTTGTGTCGATTGGCCCGCGAGGGACTTCGACTGATGGCAGGGTCGCAGTGACCGCTGCCAAAAACTGAGCGCAGGAGGGCCACCGCGTGGGCGCGAGGGGCGGCAGGGACGGTTCGCGGCGGGGAGCTGGTCACCGCAGCGTGTCTGGGCAGAGCTCGTGCTGTGCTGCCTCGATCATGCCCCGCTCATCTTGCAGAGACGGCGTTCCCAGCACTATCTGCTCGGGCGTCATGCCAGCGTGAAGCAGCTGACAGTTGCGCAGCCCGTCCATGACAAGCAGGGGCGGTGAATGGGGTGGGGTGTTGATGTGGTGCGACGCCAGGTAGTCAAGGTAGCTGTTGGCGTCCGCGTGTACGGGTGCTGCTGCGACCAGCGCGACGGTAGCCAACCCGGACAAGACTCCCGCTGCTTTCAGCGTGATACCTCTCCCGGCTGCGCTGGCGATGGTCGGTAGGCGTAGGGATTGCTTGGTACGCATGGCCTCTAGTGTGCTCCCCGGATCTGCGGGTCGACCATCTCCCGCCCGATGCTGGCCACGAGCGCGCGGCCCGGACCACGCCAGGCGCCTAGTTGGATGCTTGTATAGAGTTGTGCGCGTTGGGTTTTCGCCGCTACCCTTCGATATTACGGGCCGTACTTATGATTCGTTGATCAATCTCTTGATATTGTGATACTTGTTCCGTTGCCCATTGCTGCGCGAGCACCTCATCGATCCTGAGCGATTGGTCCACTAAAGGATCAGCGCCAATCGCACGGCCAACACTGGACGTAACCTCGGCCTTGAGCGCTGCCAATTCGGTATTGGTCAACCCGCCCGGGAGGGGCTGGGCATTGGCGGCCTCGGTGCTGGAATATGCGCCCGCGCCAGTGTTCAGCCCGGTAGCCGTCTCAACTGCCACGGTATCCGTCTCAACTGCCTGTTGGAGTATCGCGGTGTCGCGGCGTAGCTCTCCTCCGGCTATTACAAAAATTGTCCCACCCACCTGATGGACGCCCGGGCCTAAACTTTCGGCAATAAGCAAAGCCTCGCTAAGAGGCAAAACATTGGCGGCCTCGGTGCCGACATACGAGGCCGCACCAGCGTTCAACGTCTGCACAAACTGCTCATGAAACGCCGACGCCTCCGCACTGAGTGCCTGATACGCCTGGCCTTCCGCGGAAAACAGCTCCGCAATCGCCGCCGACACCTCATCCTGACCCGCAGCCGCAATCCCAGTAGTCGGGGCCGCCGCCGCCGCATGGGCCGCGTTCAGGGCCGAGCCAATGGCCTCCACCTTGCCCGCCGCCTGGCCCACGCTATCTGGTACCACCGTCACACAAGACACACACACAACTCCTTCTAAGTCATCGCCGACGATGAGCGTAGCTAAGGAACTGCCGGCGTGGATGTCAATCGACGGATTCGGACGTTTTACCTAGAACGGGATCACCAGGCGCGGTGGGTCATTGGGCGGCGGCGTGTGCGGGTTGTTCGGCTGGCACCGCGCCCCGCGGGTGGCCCTGTTGCAGGCGCGGTGTTCAGGCCCCCGGTAGTTGCGCTGTTCGTCGTGGCCCAAGTCCCACGGTTCGCCGGGGTTTATGAGCTGTCCGCAGTCTGGCCGTGCGCAGCGGACGGTGCCCGTGGCGACTCGCGGCGCCCACTGGTCGCGGAGCTGGCGATGGTCGGAGCGATAGCCGCGTTCGGCAGTGCCGCCGCGCTCGAGGTCGCGCTGCCGTTGTTGGGCGCGCCGGCAGGTGTCGCAGCGCCCCGATGGGTCGCGGGTGAGGTTGGGGCAGCGGGTGGCACGCACCCCCAGGCAGGGTCGTGGGCGTCGGCTCATGTAGAAAATTGTCCCTGAATGACGTGCAACCATTCGCCCCAACGGCATTGGGTCAGTCGATGCAGTGAGCGCGCTCACCGAACAACCGGACAGCCTCGGTCATCAGCAGGGAGGCGGGCAGTCCCGCTGAGAGGAGTCGCTTGTAGTCACGCTCGAGCGCCTCCGTCACGGTCAGCGGGTCACCGGCCCGGAGGTGAACCAAAGGCGGTTCGATCCTGGCCTCGCGGCGTTCCGTCAAGTCGTCCGAAAGGCAGCACCCGTCGAAGCTTCCGTCGGCAAGCTGGATCACCGCAAGCTGAAGCTCGGCGGGGCCGACGGTGCGCGTGCGGCCCAGGATTACCCGGTAGGGCGGCGGTCCCGGTTCCCAATCGTCAACGACCGCGGCGCCGGCCGGGGGTGCGATGTTGGGGTGGGGATTGGTTTGCGTGGCCGTGGTCATGGTCTACGTTCCTTTGGTGTTAAGCCGGGAAGGTAGGACCGACCACCGACGGGTGATCGGCTACTTCGCCGACTTTGTTGTTGCTCCGTGCCGGAACTCCACCACGTCGCCGTCGGCCATGACGTAGTCCTTGCCTTCCATGCGAACCTTGCCGGCGGCCTTGGCCGCCGCCATCGACCCGGCGGCGACCAGGTCGTCATAGGACACGATCTCGGCCTTGATGAAGCCCTTCTCGAAGTCGCTGTGGATCACCCCGGCGGCCTTGGGTGCGGTGTCGCCTTGGTGAATCGTCCACGCCCGCGCCTCTTTTGGGCCCGCCGTCAGGAAGGTCTGCAGCGCCAGCGTGTGAAAGCCCGCCCGCGCCAGCGCGTCGAGCCCACGCTCGGTCTGCCCGATCGACTCCAGCAGTTCGGCGGCCGACTCGTCGTCGAGCTCGGCCAACTCGGATTCGATTGCGGCATCCAGGAACACCGCGTCTGCGGGCGCGACGAGCCGGCGCAGCTCGGCGACCCGCGCGGCGTCGGTCAGCACCGCCTCGTCGGCATTGAAGACATACAGGAACGGTTTGGTAGTCAGCAGATTCAGCTCGCGCAACAGCGAGACGTCGACCCCCGCGGCGAACAGCGTGGTCCCGCCGTTCAATGTTGCCTCAGCGGCCAGCGCCGCGTCGTACACCGGCTTGCGCTCCTTGCTGGTGCGCGCTTCCTTCTCCAGCCTCGGCAGCGCGCGCTCCAGGGTTTGCAGGTCGGCCAGGATCAACTCGGTCTCGACGACCTCGATATCGGATTTGGGATCGACTTCGCCTGCGACATGCGTCACATCGTCGTCGGAAAACACCCGAACCACCTGGCAGATGGCGTCACATTCCCGGATGTGGGCCAGGAACTTGTTCCCCAGGCCGGCGCCCTCGGAGGCGCCCTTGACCAGGCCCGCGATGTCGACGAAAGTGACCGGCGCCGGGACGATGCGCTCGGAATCAAAAAGCTCCGCCAGCTTGGCCAGTCGCGGATCCGGCAGCGAAACCACACCCTCGTTCGGTTCGATCGTCGCGAACGGATAGTTGGCCGCCACCACGTCGTTTCGGGTCAGCGCGTTGAACAGCGTCGACTTGCCGACATTGGGCAGGCCCACGATTCCCAGGCTGAGGCTCACGGGGAACCAAGTGTAGGTGTCATCCGCGAACCCGTGGCGCGCCCGGCGTCTCTACGAGGTCTTTACGGGCGTTTCGGCTCATTCCCGGTACGGTCTACATGTGTCAACACAGCGGGCGGGATCGGCGGTCAAGGCCGGCCACCGCTCGATCCACCCCAACATCCCAGGTGTGCCGTGGTGGGGCGCCCTGCTCATCGCGACGATCGCCACGGCGGTGGGGTATGCGATTGACGCCGGGTCGGGTCACAAGGACCTGACCCACGTCTTCGCCGTCTTCTATATAGCAGGTTGTGTGGCCGCTGTGCTGGCGGTGCGCCAGGAGGGCGTGTTCACCGCGATCATTCAGCCGCCACTCATACTCTTTTTCGCCGTGCCGGGTGCCTACTGGCTCTTCCACGGACGCAAAGTCAGCAACCTCAAAGACCTCCTGATCAATTGCGGCTATCCACTCATCGAGCGTTTCCCGCTGATGCTGGGCACCGCCGGCGGCGTGCTGCTGGTCGGTCTGGTCAGGTGGTATTTCGGGGCGTCGCACCGGAGCGCGGCGGCCGACACCGAGGACGACGCCATAACCGCCGGCCCCGAGAAGTCGCACTCCTTCATCAGCGCTATCGGCGCGAAAATGAACTCGCTTCTTGGCCTCGCTTCCGACGAAAACGATGCCGACGACGCCCGCGAGTCAAAGCGGACCCGCGCCGGCGGCCGGCCCCGCAAGGGTGCCCCGAGGACCGGCCGAGCGGAGCGCAGCGGTAGGTCCGCCGCGCGCTCCAGCCGATCCCATTCCCGGCACGCTCGGCCACCGCTGGAGGACGAGGACGAACGCTTGGCTGAGCGGCCGCGGCGGCGCCGTCCGTCACCCCCCCGCGACGTCGATCCGACCGACCCGCCCCGCCGGCCGCGTCGTCGCCCCAGGCCGGAGGGCGATCCAGAGCTGCGTGGGCAGCCGCCGCGGGAAAGCGGTCGCGATTCGCGTCACAGCCGCCGCGATCCCTACGAGCGGCCGGCCCCGCGCGGCAGCCGCTTCGACGGCTACGACACGTACGAGCCGCCCTACGAGTCCCGGCCCCGACGCGCCAATCCGAGCGGCCCAAACGGCGCCAACCCGACGCACCACCCGATCTCGCGTGTCCGCTACCGCGGGGAAGCCCCCTTGAATGAGCCCCGAGGTGAACCGAGAGCCGAGCCGCGCGCCGAGCGCCGGAGCCGATCACGGCCGCTCAGGCCCCCGGCGGAATCCTGGGAGTACGACGTCTAGAGAACCGACCGGATCTCCCGGGGCAGCGCGAAGACCAGGGTCTCCTGGGCCGTCGTCACCGGCTGCACCACGCCGTAATCGCATTCGGCGAGCCGCTCCAGCACGCCTCGCACCAAAATCTCCGGGACGGACGCACCGGAGGTGACACCGACCGTCGTGACACCCTCCAACCACACCGGGTCGATATCGTCGGCACAGTCGACCAGGTGAGCGGCCGCGGCGCCGCCGCCCAACGCCACTTCGACCAACCGGACCGAATTCGATGAGTTGCGGGACCCGACGACGATGACCAGCTCACACTCGGGCGCCATCGCCTTGACCGCGACCTGCCGGTTCTGGGTCGCGTAGCAAATGTCGTCGCTGGGCGGATCCTGCAGCTTGGGAAAACGTTGCCGGAGCCGCTCGACGATCTCCATCGTCTCGTCGACCGACAGCGTGGTCTGCGACAGCCAGACCACTTTGTTCTCGTCGCGGACCGTCACGTTGTCCACCGCGCCGACCCCGTCGACCAGCTGCACGTGCTCGGGCGCTTCGCCTGCGGTTCCGATGACCTCCTCGTGACCCTCATGGCCGATGAGCAGGATGTCGTAGTCGTCGCGAGCGAATCGCCGGGCTTCGTTGTGCACCTTGGTCACCAACGGGCAGGTGGCATCGATGGTGTGCAAGTTGCGTTCGGCGGCGGCGGCATACACGGTTGGTGCGACGCCGTGCGCGGAGAACACCACGATGGCGCCCTCGGGAACCTCGTCGGTCTCCTGGACGAAAACCGCCCCGGACTTTTCCAGCGTGTCCACCACGTGACGGTTGTGCACGATCTCGTGGCGCACGTACACCGGCGCACCGTGCTTTTTCAGCGCGCGCTCGACCGTCTCGACGGCCCGATCCACACCCGCGCAGTAGCCGCGCGGCTCGGCCAGCAGCACCCGCTTCCGGATTGGCTCGTCGGCTACCGATTTCGCAGCGCCGGGAATTCCCATGTCAACAGTCGGCGGCATGACATTCAGGGTACTTACCGCCCACGCGGGGTCGCCAGCTCGCGCCGGTCGGCTTGGCGTTGGCCGCCCGTTGAGGCAGTCTTGGTCCCATGGCTTCTGCACCGTATGGAGTTCGGCTGTTGGTCGGCGCGGCGACAGTCGCCGTCGAGGAGACCATGAAGCTGCCGAAAACCATCCTGATGTACCCGATGACGTTAGTTAGCACAGCAGCGCACCTGGTGATGCGATTCCAGCAGAACCTGGCCGAGCTGGTGATCAAGGGCGACAGCACCCTGGAGTCCATATTCCCGCCCAAGGAAGAGAAACCGGATTGGGCAACCTTCGACGAAGACTTGCCCGACGCCATCGAGGGCGACACGGCCGCACTGCCCGAGGGCGTCGAGGGCGATCGCCGGGCCGAGGGCAGGTTCGCGTTGTACTCGCTATCCAGCGCACCCGGGGACTCCGATTCGCCGACCAAGCCCGCCGGGCAGTCGAAGACGTCGGCGGCGAAACCGGCAGTTCAGGAACCTGAGGTGGCGGTCGAACTCGACTATCCGACGCTGACGCTGGCCCAGTTGCGAGCCAGGCTGCAATCGCTGGACGTCGACGAACTCGAAGCCCTGCTGGCCTACGAGCAGGCCACCAAGGCCCGTGCACCGTTCCAGACACTGCTCGCCAACAGGATCACCCGCGCGAACGCGAAGTGAGCCCCGAACCCAACTCCGCGGAGAACCCCTTTCCGGTGCGCGCGGTAGCGATCCGGGTCGCGGGCTGGATCGACAAGCTGGGCACAGTATGGGTGGAGGGGCAGCTGGCCCAGATCACCATGCGGCCCGACTCCAAGACCGTGTTCATGGTGCTGCGGGACCCGGCCGCCGACATGTCGCTGACCGTGACGTGCGCGCGCGACCTGGTGGCAAACGCGCCGGTGAAACTGGCCGAAGGCACTCAGGTGGTGGTTTGCGGCAAGCCCTCGTTCTACACCGTGCGGGGCACATTTTCCTTGCGCCTGAGCGAGATTCGCGCCGTTGGCATTGGCGAGCTGCTGGCACGGATCGACCGGTTGCGCCGCCTGCTCGATGCCGAAGGGCTCTTCGATCCGCGGCTTAAACGACCAATTCCCTTCCTGCCCAACATGATCGGGCTGATCACCGGTCGGGCCAGCGCCGCGGAACGCGACGTGATGACGGTGGCGTGCGGGCGCTGGCCGGCGGCGCGTTTCGCCGTGCGCAACACCGCCGTCCAGGGGCCGAACGCGGTCGCCCAGATCGTCGAGGCGCTTCACGAGCTCGATCGCGACCGGGAAGTCGACGTGATCGTGGTGGCCCGTGGCGGCGGTACCGTCGAGGACCTGCTGCCGTTTTCCGACGAAACGCTGTGCCGTGCGATCGCGGAATGCGGCACGCCGGTGATCAGCGCTGTCGGGCACGAGCCGGACAATCCGCTGTGCGATCTGGTTGCCGACCTGCGCGCCGCCACTCCCACCGACGCGGCCAAGCGGGTGGTCCCCGATACCGCCGCCGAGCAGCGGCTCATCGACGACCTGCGCCGGCGCAGCGCGCAGGCGCTGCGCAATTGGGTGTCCCGCGAGCAACGCGCGCTGGCGCAGTTGCGCAGCCGCCCGGTGTTGGCCGAACCGCTGGCGGCGCTGACGGCGCGCGCCGACGAGATTCACCGCGCACGCTCGGCGGTTCGCCGCGACATCGGCCGACTGGTCGACGCCGAGGCCGAGCGCGTCGGTCATCTGAGCGCGCGGCTGGCGACGTTGGGCCCGGCGGCCACATTGGCCCGGGGCTATGCCGTGGTGCAGACCGTTGGTGCCGCCGGAGCTCCGGCGGTGCTGCGGTCGGTCGACGACGCGCCGCCGGGCACCCGGCTGCGGGTGCGGGTAGCCGACGGCGCCGTGGCGGCAGTAAGTGAGGGGCTGACCGATGGTCACTAGGGACGAGCAGCCGATTACGCCTATTAGTCAGCTTGGCTATGAAGCCTGCCGGGACGAACTGATCGAAGTGGTCCGGCTTCTGGAACAGGGTGGGCTGGACCTCGATGCGTCGCTGAAGCTGTGGGAAAGAGGCGAAGCGCTGGCAAAAAGATGTGAGGAGCACTTAGCTGGCGCCCACAAGCGAGTCGAGGACGCGCTCGCCGCAGGCCAGGCCGAGGAGGGCTGACCTCAAGCCAGATCGCGAAGATCATTCCAAATTATTTCCCAAATTGAAACACGTTTCAGTTATGCTTCCCGGCATGGGTGATGCATCACTGACAACCGAACTCGGCCGTGTCCTGGTCACCGGCGGCTCGGGGTTCGTCGGCGCCAACCTGGTGACCAGCTTGCTCGACCGCGGATACCAGGTCCGTTCGTTCGACCGCGCCCCTTCGCCGCTGCCCGAACACCCCCGCCTGGAGGTGCTGCAGGGTGACATCACCGACGCGGCCGTCTGCGCCAAGGCGGTGGACGGCATCGACACGGTGTTCCACACGGCCGCGATCATCGACCTGATGGGCGGCGCGTCGGTGACCGACGAATACCGTCAGCGCAGCTTCGCGGTCAACGTCGCCGGCACCGAGAACCTGGTGCACGCCGGGCAGGCAGCCGGAGTGAAGCGGTTCGTCTACACAGCATCCAACAGCGTGGTGATGGGCGGGCAGAACATCGCCGGCGGTGACGAGACGCTGCCCTACACCAATAGATTCAACGACCTCTACACCGAGACCAAGGTGGTGGCCGAGCGATTTGTGCTGTCGCAGAACGGTGTTGGCGGCATACTGACGTGTGCGATCCGGCCCAGCGGCATTTGGGGCCGCGGGGATCAGACGATGTTCCGCAAGCTGTTCGAAAGTGTGATCGCCGGCCACGTCAAGGTGCTGATCGGCCGCAAGTCGGCCCGGCTGGATAACTCCTACGTGCACAACCTGATTCACGGTTTCATCCTGGCT
>Ga0310914_10002035_pt1 | contig 13434 bp, 16 predicted proteins | sample GREbulkMGAN108_FD_203450 | JGI IMG/M metagenome (GOLD analysis project Ga0310914, IMG submission 203450) | Lab enrichment of tropical soil microbial communities from Luquillo Experimental Forest, Puerto Rico - GRE.bulkMG.AN108 | ecosystem: Environmental > Terrestrial > Soil > Tropical forest >... | reverse complement strand
GGAACTGGCGCCCTACGACCCCGAATTTCAAAAACTCGTCGTTGAAGAGATGATGTTCATCGAGGCCTTTTTTCGCCGCTGTGTAGCGGCGGGGCAGAAAGACGGCTTGATCGTCGAGACCCGCCCCGCCGATGAGGTGGCAAACCTGCTGTTAAGTGTGCTCCTCGGCATCCGTGTCCTGGCGCGATCGCGCCCGCAGCGCGAGGTGCTCGAAGGTGCAGCCAACGGGGCGTTGGCCCTACTCGGGACCGGTGAGTAACGCCGGGCAACAGGTCACACAACAGCACTGACATCGCGCCTGCAATAGCTGCCACACCCATTTAGATTGATCGATCTAAAATGGGTGATAAGCTCCGGCATGACGAGGCGATCGTATCGCCCCTCGCTGCTGCGAGGAGAGGCTCGTGACCGGACTTACCGACTTGCCGCCCGATCAAGCCAAACGCCTCGCGGAACGCAGCGTGCGCGGTCGGTAGGGAAAGGCCACTGGTCAGGCAGCTTTGATGCCGGTGAGGTCGTGTCACTGGGTCACGTGAAAACCGAAACACCTGCCGTCGAGACATCATCGGTGCGTACGGGGCCTCGCCTGCACCCCTGGCCGGTCAGGATCATGCACTGGGTCAACGCCGTGGTCATGTTGATCATGATTACGTCGGGTTGGGGCATCTACGATGATGACGTAATCATCCGTGGGTTCCATTTCAGTTCGTTCTGGCGGCTTGGCGATTGGGCAGCTTGGAGCCTTAACTGGCACTTCGCAGGCATGTGGTTTCTCGCCATCAACGGGTTGATGTACCTGCTCTATGGCTTCGCCAGCGGACGCTTCCGCGAGAAGCTGCTGCCGATCCGTCCGACTGAGGTGGTGCAGACCGTGATCGACACGCTGCACTTCAAGATCGCGCACGAGGACATCACCGTCTACAACGCGGTGCAGAAGCTGCTTTACATCATCGTCATTCTCGCCGGCATCTCCCAGGTGATTACCGGGATAGCCATCTGGAAGCCCGTGCAGTTCTCCGGCCTGGTCTCGTTGCTCGGCGGCTTTCAGAGCGCGCGCCTGCTGCATTTTGCCGGGATGGCGGTGATTGTCGGCTTCCTGATCGTACACGTGGCGCTGGCGCTGCTCGTGCCGAAGACATTGTGGGCGATAATTGCTGGTGGCCCTCATCTGAGGCCGCGTAGCGGCGCTAAGGAAGGCCACGCGGCATGAAATCCCCGTTTCGTCCGGACCTTGCTCCAGGTGCGACGGTCCTCGACGATCATAAGCCGCTGATCCGCTCACTCGAACGGCGCGGCCTGATCCGTGGCGGGCTTTCCCTTGGCGCGCTCGTCATGCTGACCGGGTGCGACATCACCCGTCCGGAAGCGGTCGAATCCGCTTTGCTTGCGATATCCCGCTTCAATGATCGCGTGCAGGCGCTGCTGTTCGATCCGAACAAACTGGCGCCGACCTACCCGGCTTCGATGATTCTTCGGCCGCCGAAGTTCAACGCCTATTACGAGGTAGTGGACGTCAAGCCCGTGAATGGGGCGACATGGCGTCTTGAGGTGTCGGGACTGGTCGCCGACAAGCGGGCCTGGACACTGCCGGATCTTCAGGCGCTGCCGCAGACCTCGATGGTCATCAAGCATATCTGCGTCGAGGGCTGGAGCTATATCGGCGGTTGGACCGGAGTCCCGCTACGCCTCTTCCTCGAACGTGTCGGCGCGGATCTTCGGGCCAAATACGTCGCCTTCAAGACGGCAGACAACTACCCGAGCAGTATCGACATGGCGTCGGCGCTGCATCCGCAGACCTTGCTGGCACTCCAATACGGAGGCGAGCCGCTCGCCAATCCGTTTGGATATCCGATGCGTCTACGCACGGCGGTCAAGCTCGGCTACAAGAACCCAAAATGGGTCACGGCCATCGAGGTGACCAACAAATATCCGGGCGGATACTGGGAGTCGTTGGGCTTTCCATGGTTCGCAGGGATCTGAGCGCCATGGCGCCGCTCCACCTCCTGGTCGTCTGCGGTATGCTCGCCGTCGCCGGCGCGGCGCACGCGCAAAGCGCGACCCCGGGAGGCATGCCGCCTCCGCCTGGCATGAGCTTGGCGGAGTCTGCTGCGATGCGATTCCCGCAGCCGGTTCGCGTCGGCGATCTTCTCGGTAGAGAGGTTCTCCGTCCTGTCGAGAGCCAGGATGTTCTCGGCCGGGTTCGTCTCGTCGTTCGCGACAAAAACGGTCAGATCATGGTGGTGATCGACTTCAGCGGGTTTCTCGGCTTCGGCACCCGGCCCATAGCCGTTCCCGTGGATGCTACGGTGCTTCTCGGGCAAGACATGGAGATCGTGGCCTTCACGCCGAAGCAGCTGCAGCAGTTTCCGACGTTCTCGTCCTCCGGCACCACTGATGTGCCGGATGACACGATCATCAAAGTCGGCCTCGCGAAACCCTCTCATTAACGGTGCGGCAACAGATTTGCGGACCAGTTGCGCAATCGGTGTCATGGCAAAATCCCCTCGCGCCGGTTACTCCAAGACACGGCTCTGCCCTCCGCTGAGACCGGAGCAGGCGGCTCGGCTGAGTGCTGCCTTCCTGCGCGACATGACCGAGACCATACGCGCCGCGGCGGCGGCCGTACCGATCGCCGGCTAGGCCGCCTACGCGCCCCGCGGGCACCGTGGCGGCGCTGATACCGCATCTCGCGCCGGACACACCCCTGATCTTGGCGGACGGATCCGTCCCTGCTCCAGCGGGCGTGGAGGGGTTTGGCCGCTGCCTGCTGCGTGCGGTTTCGCTCGCGGCCATGCCGCCGCCTGCGTGTTGAGTGCCGATAGCCGACGCTCCGGACTGCCATCTTGGTCACAGCGGCCACACTTCTCCTTACCGGCAACGATCGGCGCATGGTCATCGGGGGCCTGCGACGACGGCGGCTATTATCCCCTCGGCTTGCGGCGACCTCATGCGGGTCTGTTCGCCGACATCGCCTGGAGCACCGACACTGTCGCGGCGCAGACGCGGGATCGCGCGCCCGCGCTGGGTCTCGGCCCGGTCGAAATTGCCTCTCTGGTACGACATCGACAACGACGCGTCGCTCGACCGGCTGGTGCAGGACACTTCCGGTAGCAATGCCGCGCCATGGACGCGACACGCTCTCGGCTTGCCGGTGCCCATACGTTCGTCCGGCACTGCTTAAAGCAACCGCCTAGCCAACCAGTTGGTCGGCCGATCGCTGGAAGAGATAGGCCGATTGTATTTGTTCGGGCACCTTGGTCATTTTAGATTGATCGATCTAAAATTGATGATAGGCTGTAAGGAGAAAGACCGCCCGGATAGGCAGCGGCTGAGCGTTCATTTCGCAGGCAAGGGACCCGCGAAACGCGGTGATGCAAGGAGAGCCTTGGTGACCAGACTGACCGACCTACCGCCCGACCAAGCCAAGCGCTTGGCCGGGCTCGAGTGTCCGGATTTTAAAACGTGGCCCTGGGTGACCGGCCCGGCGCTGCCGCAGCGCCGGGTAGCGATTGTCTCGTCGGCCGGGCTCGTCGTGCGCGGGGAGAACCCATTTCGCGGCCGCGATCTCGATTATCGGGCGATCCCATCGACGGTCGCTGCCGGGGATCTGCTGTGCAGCCACATCTCGATCAACTTCGATCGCACTGGGTTCCAGGAAGATTGGAACGTCGTTTTTCCGCTCGACCGGCTCAACGAGCTGAAAGCGGAAAGGACGATCGGCTCTGTAGCCGCGACGCATTATTCGTTCATGGGCGCCACTGATCCGCTGCAGATGGAGCCCCATGCCCGGGAGTTGGCCGCCCGTTTAAAGGCCGACGCGGTCGACGCCGTCGTTCTCCCTCCTGTTTGACCGCTCTGCACGCGCGCCGTGAGCGCGCTGGGGCATTATCTTGAGGAAGAGGGCCTAGCGACTGTTGCGATCGCGCTCATTCGGCCTCAGGCGGAGAGAACCAAGCCGCCGCGGGCCTTGTGGGTGCCGTTCGAACTCGGCCGTCCGCTCGGTCCGCCAAGCGACGCGGCGTTCCAAAAGCGTGTGCTGCTCGCTGCGCTCCACATGCTGGTCGAAGGTGGCGGGCCGTTGCGAATCGTCGATTTCACCGACGATGACCCGCGCGCCCGGCCCGACCCGACGTGGCAGCCGCCGTTCGTGCCGGCGACGGTGACCAACGGTCTTGCCGAGTCGCTGGCATCCCGGTTGGAGGCCGAAGTCTTGCTGCTCGGGGGAGCGCACCAGCGCTGGATCGCGCAATACGATCGCAGCACGGTCGGGCTGAGCGGATCGGCGATTGCCGACTCCGCTCGCTATGTCGCTGACTGGCTGCGCGGCAAGGCGCCGGCGGGCCCACGCGACGGGTTTTCGGCGCCGCTGATCCTGCGCTTCGCTGTCGACGATCTGAAGGCCTATTGCTTAGAGGCAGCCAGTGCAGGAACCGCGAAACCGTCGAGCCGGCAGCTCGGCGACTGGCTATGGAACGAGACAGCGACCGGCGCCGCGCTCTACGCCCTACGCGAGCTACTGCTGACGCAGGATGACGAGCGGCTGCGGCTGATCGTCGCCAATTTCATGGTGCCGGCCGCACGCATGCGGGGGTAGTAGCGGGAGACGGGAGATGTTGGCGGTCAAGGTGCTGGCCTTTGGCACCGGGGAACGATCCTCTGTTGGCACAGCGGTCTCGTAGCTGCATTGAAGGACTGTGGCGCGCGGCGCGGCGTCGAGCACAGTTGGTACGAATTTGCTAACGAATACCGCCGCCGCGCGTTGCACCGGATGGTCGGCGCCGTCGATCCCGCATTCAATATAGACGACGTGCATCGCGACGCTCGACAGATTGCTCGCCGAGAAGCGGATCGCCGCCCTTTCGCCGGAAGACCAACAAGCGATCGTCCGGCGCTGGCACGAACTCGAAACCTGGCCGGATTTCACGGTCGCACTCGCGCGTCTGCGTGGGCGGTACGTCTGCGTTTCCTTCACGATCCTGAGCCTGTCGCTGGTCGTCGACACCGCGCGCCCAGCTTGGGGTCGGAGCTCAACCTTACAACAACCTGAACGAAATTCGCCGGGATGACGTTTTAGGCGTCATACCGTGCGACCAAGCTTTCGGGGGAACCCCCCTTCTCCACAGGCGCGCGAAGTTTGGGGGGCACTGGCAGACACGAAGGAGCTAGCTGTCCAGCATTACCAGCAGGCCCGCCTCGTGACCCGCGATCGATAGTTGGATGCTTCCTGAGGGTTGCCCAGCTCGCACCTAAAACGGCTGACGCGGATGGCGAGCCAAGGTTGTGGTGCTACGGGAAAGCTGACGGCTTTGCGCGGATCCCGAACTTTCCCGGACCGAGGGAGTGCGACCCGAAGCGGTCCTTCTTCGCATTACTGAGAAACGGCTGGTGAGGGTCGAATCCGGCCTAGACGGTGGCGATGCGCCTTGATCTGAGAGTAGCCTTCCTAGCGGCAATCGCTTGGCTACATCCAAGGCCAAACAAAATGCAAGATCATCAGCACGACCGTCAGGAAGCAAACGCGACCCCCAAACACAGCCAGCATCCAGCAAGTGACACGCTGCGGAATGAATGGGCGGGGTTCCAAGCCGTTGTCGGAGAAATCCTCAGCGAGGAAGATCACCAAGCTGCCCAGCGCAAACTCGGGGCGGCTCAGCTTAGGATCGCCAAAGGTCTCAATCGGATCACGGCCATAGGCGCAATTGTCGGTGCGATCAGTTCCCTTGGGATCATAGGTTCTCTGGTTATAACCAAGATTGCCGCTGACGACGCGCATATGGCCCTGGTTGCGGCTAATCGGGCTTGGATCAGTCCGGTTAGTGCAACGCTCGGCGCAATACCAAGTGCTCCGCCCACCGAGGCCATTAATGTTCCGGTCCCATTCCGCAACACAGGGCATGACCCAGCAACAGACGCCTCAATAGTCGGCGGCAGCGATAGTATCGCAATCGACGCAACCTACGACCAAATTCACACCAGAGAACGAGCTTTTCAAGATTACTGCTTCTCCATTTCTGATCCAAAGGATGACACATCTGCTGTATCTATTGTTATTTTCCCGGGGGGCAGCACCACTAATGACTATAGCGGATCGATTACCATAAGATCCGATGTGATCGATTGGGATGTCGTTTACGGAAAGAAATACGTCTTCCTGCACGCGTGTGTTGTGTATCAAACGTTCGGTAAAGTACGACATACCTCCGTTTGCTACTATGCGCAGGCTGGCAAAACTGTTGGTAGCTTGCCCTTCTGCGATCAGGGAAATAGGGCAGACTAATCGTCGGCTCGGGTCGACCAAGAGCTATACTGTCAGGTCCTGGCGGGTGGCCACCCGCGTCGTCGGCACCGTTGCGGCGAAATGACGGCAATCCCAACTGACCTCGCCGTTCCCCGATCGCGCCGGCAAGGTCTCTTTAGGGGGCGAGGAAGAGCCGTTCCGAATACGAAGCTGGGGCACCGAGAAGGGTCGCGAGCCGAAATACATCGTGAGATGTTGCCGAAATAGTGGGGCTTTACGGCGGCAATCCGATTACGGAAGGGGATCGTCGATGATGACCATCGACGCCGCGTCCGGTCAGCACGCGGCCGACCCGGCGCTCGCCGTCGATGGTCACGACCACCGTCTCGTTGAGCGCCTCGACAAGCAATGCCGGCAAGTTTTTCGGAGAGCGGTCTGCGCAGGTTGCCGGATTGGCCTTTCTTGAAGCGGCCATGCACCGGCGGCTTGCCGCGGCCGACCCCGTAATCGCGCTTGTTCTCGGACATGGAGCTCCTGCCGTCCTGTTCACCCGCGCAACGCGAGCGACTCCACCACCCTCTTGGCACCGCGAAGTTCCGCGCCATATACCAGGGCCGTGCGTAATAGTTAATTAATAATGGTAAGTCAGCAACGAACGGTGATGGCAAACGGAATCCGGCGGTTCTCCGGCTTCCCTGCCGGTTCCCTGCCACACCTGGGATTCTTGCCGTATGTCGTGGCCAAGTCCATGATCGCACGAGGTTTTTCGATATGGGGCAAACCGCGAAAAATTTTTTACCCGGGTTTTCCCTGCGCGGCAGGGAACCGGAGAGGCAGCGGTACCCGGGCCTGCTTGCACCCGTTTTTGGACCGCGGCAACCACTAGCTCGGCAGCCATGCCGTCACGCCGCGCCTTGCGGCGGCTTGATTAAATTGTTCCGCGATTATGCTGCGGCAAAGCCCGAGGGGATACGAGTAGCGCTTGTCCGATGCCGACTCGTGGGAAAGGATCAGGCCGATTGAGAAGGGGCGATGCCGATAGCTAGGTCGATTATTTCCGCCCGGCTGATCCCGCTCTCCCGCATCGCGCGGACCGTCATCGCTTGATTGCGCTTAGAAAGACGGCGTCCTGCAGCGTCCATCACCAGCCCGTGGTGACGGTAGCGTGGCGTCGGCAGGTCCAACAGCGCCTGCAAAACGCGGTGGACATGCGTCGAAGTCGCCAAATCTTCACCGCGGGTCACGAGAGTAACTCCCTGGACCGCATCGTCGACAGTGACGGCGAGGTGATAGCTCGTCGGCACGTCCTTCCGTGCGAGAACGACATCGCCCAAGGGAGCGGGATCCGCCAGCTTTCGATGCGCCCCGTTTTCTCCCTCTTCGATCCACTCGATCGCGCCGGTCAGAGCGAGCGCGCGGGCGAGATCGAGCCGCAACGCGTAATCGATCCCCGAGCGCCGCTTCTCGGCACGTCGTCGCGAGTCGAGGCGGCGACACGTACCGGGATAAGGCGGTCCTGACTGCGCGTGCGGTGCGCCGCCGGCGCGCGTAATCTCGTCCTGGATTTCGCGCCGTGTGCAAAAGCAGGGATAAAGCACCCCCATCGCCTCCAACCGGTCGAGCGCCCGGCGGTAATCGTCGAAATGCTCGGATTGCTTACGCACGGGGCCGTCCCAGCCCAGCCCCAGCCAAGCGAGATCCTCGAGAATGGCCGCTGCATACTCGTGACGGCAGCGGGCCGGATCGATGTCCTCGAGACGGAGCAGAAATTGACCCCCGGCGCTTCGAGCCGCTCGCCATCCTTGGAGCGCCGAGCGGACATGGCCGAGATGCAGGTAGCCCGTTGGGCTCGGCGCAAACCGCGTCACCGTCAGATCGGGCGGCATCCGCCACTCCGCTCGGGGTGACAGCGGGGGTCGATCTGGGCTATCCGTAAAACCTTGAGTATGGCTTGCGAGAGGCTGCGCCGATGATCGCAGCGTTGTCCGGACCGTGTCGACCTCCCGCTTCGGGCGGCCGGCCCAGCCGTCTTGTTATCTTGCTGCACGGGCTGGGAGCGGACGGCAACGATCTGATCGGGCTTGCGCCGTACTGGGCACCGCTGTTGTCTACCGCCGAGTTCTTGTCGCCCAACGCGCCCTTTCCATGCGACATGGCGCCCTATGGTTATCAATGGTTCAGCGCGCAGGATCGCAGCCCTGCCGCCGTTTTGGCCGGCGTAAGGGCCGCCGCCCCGTTCCTTCAAGCATTTATCGACGACGCGCTTGCCAAGCGAGGGCTGGACGATGCCGATCTGGCGCTTGTCGGGTTCTCTCAGGGTACGATGATGTCGCTCTATGTTGGGCTGCGTCGCACAAAACAGGTCGCAGGCATCGTTGGCTTTTCGGGCAGGCTGCTGTCACCCGAACTCTTGGCCGACGAGCTGCGTTCGCGCCCCCGCACGCTCCTCGTTCACGGCACAGACGATCCCCTCGTCCCCTATGAATCGCTGGCAGCGGCGGAAACGGCGCTGATGGGTGTTGGTGTGTCGGTCGAGAAGCTGACTTGCACCGGAGTAGGGCATTCGATCGATGAGAACGGGCTGCGGCGAGCCGGATCGTTCCTCAATGAGGTGCTCTACGGAGCGACGCGTTGATGGTCTCGTCGCCGCCCACGAACGATTTGATGATCTCGAGGAGCTTGGGCGCATCCCAATCCGCCGCCCCTTCGACCCGTCCGAGTACCTTGCCTTCCCGATCGATCAAGAAGCTGGTCGGGAGGCCCTGAACCTTGAAGGCCTTTTCCAATAAACTCTTTGGATCGAGATAGACCTTGATCGCTTTGAGCCCGAGCTTGTCGATAAAAGGCTCGACTGCCTTGCTGCCACCGTGGTCCTCCGATATCGCGACGACCGCGATCTTGTTGCCGAGCTGCGACTGGACACGCTCAAGCGATGGCATCTCACGCAAACAAGGCTCGCACCAGGTGGCCCAGAGATTGACTAGGACGATTTTGCCAGTGAACTCGGAGAGGCTGGCTGTGTTCCCGGCGAGATCGACGAACGAGATCGCCGGCGCGGGCAGCGGAGGTGAGGCGGGGATGAACTCGCCGAGCCGGGCGCGTCCCGATACACCCGGCTCGTCCTGCGCGGCCGAGCCGCCGCCGATCAACATGAGCAGGAGCAATGAGGCAAAGGTGCGGCTCCGTCTCATGGTCTTGACCTCTCGCTCTTGCTCTAACCCTTACGCATGACCGACGCAGATAAGGCAACCGACGACGGTCGAGACCTTCCAGCGAATTCGCTCTGGGATGGTCGCTTCACCGGTGGTCCCGCGGACATCATGCGCCGCATAAACGCCTCGATCGATTTCGATAAGCGCCTTTACGCCGAAGACATCGCCGGGTCGAAGGCGCATTGCGCGATGCTCGTCGCACAAAGCATCCTGTCGCCGCAAGATGGCGCTGCCATCACCGCCGGTCTAGACCAAATCAGATCGGAGATCGAAAGTGGCAGCTTCGCCTATCGCCCCGAACATGAGGACATTCACATGAACATCGAGGCGCGCCTCACCGAGCTGATCGGTCCGGCGGCGGGGAGCCTCCACACCGCGCGCTCGCGCAACGACCAGGTCGCGACCGATTTGCGGCTTTGGGTGCGCGGCGCCGTCGAGAGGCTCGATGGGGCAATGCGCGAGCTCCAGCGCGCGCTGATCGACCGAGCTGAGGCAGAAGTCGCCACTGTGATGCCCGGCTACACCCATTTGCAGATCGCCCAACCCGTCACTTTGGGTCATCATCTGATGGCCTATGTGGAGATGATCGGCCGCGATCGCAGCCGACTCTCCGATTGCCGGCGCAGGCTCAACCAATCGCCGCTCGGCGCGGCGGCACTCGCCGGCACCTCGTTTCCGATCGATCGCCAAGCGACGGCTTCAGCGCTGGGCTTCGATGGTCCCGCCGCCAACTCGCTCGACGCGGTCTCGGACCGGGATTTTGCGATCGAGTTTTTGGCCGCGGCGGCACTCGCCGGCACGCATCTCTCGCGCTTCGCCGAGGAAATCGTGCTCTGGTGCAGCGACGGGTTCGGTCTTATCGCATTGAGCGACGCCTTCACCTCCGGCAGCTCGATCATGCCGCAAAAGCGCAACCCCGACGCGGCCGAGCTGGTTCGCGCCAAGACAGGCCGGTTGAACGGATCGCTGATCGCGCTGCTGACTGTGATGAAGGGCCTGCCGCTCGCCTATGGCAAGGATATGCAGGAGGACAAGATCCCGGTCTTTGAAGCCGCCGACACCCTCGAGCTCTGCATCGCCGCAACAACCGGGATGGTGCTCGATATGCGGCCCGACCGCGAGCGCTTGCGTGGCGCTGCCGAACGGGGGTTCAGCACGGCGACCGATCTCGCTGACTGGCTCGTCCGCGTTCTCGGTATGCCTTTCCGCCGCGCCCATCACGCCACCGGCATGATCGTCAAACGTGCCGAGGCCCGAGGCTGCACGCTTGCCGAGCTGCCGCTCGCCGAACTGCAGGCAGTCGAACCGGCGATCAGCCCGGCCGTCTACGATGTACTGAATCCTGATCGTTCCGTGGCGAGCCGGTCGAGCTTCGGCGGCACCGCCCCGGAGAGCGTTCGCGTCGCGATCGCCGAAGCGAGAAAACGGTTTTTGGAATGAGATGCCGGCCCGTGGCCGCCCGCTGGCGTGGGTCCCGCGCTGCCCCGTGTTCACGGGGAAGGGGGAGGACTGAGGCCGGCTGGGCTATAGTTGCCGTCATCCTGTCGGTCGCGCTGACGGGTTGCGGCAAGAAAGGTCCGCCGGAGCCCCCGCCCGACGTGCCCAACACTTTTCCGCGTACCTATCCGAGTGAGTGATTTCTTTTCCTATCGCGGTGACGAGCTGCACGCCGAAGAGATGGCGGTTTCGCGGATCGCGACTGCGGTCGGCACTCCCTTCTACCTCTATTCCACGGCGGCCTTTACCGCCCAATACCGGCGCTTTGCCGAAGCCTTCTCCAGAGAGAAGCCGCTGATCTGCTACGCGGTCAAAGCCAATTCCAATCTTGCGGTTTTGCGCCTCTTCGCCGGCCTCGGGTCGGGCGCTGATGTCGTCTCGGAAGGCGAGCTGCGCCGCGCCCTCGCCGCCGGTATGCCGCCGCAGAAGATTATTTTCTCGGGGGTCGGCAAGACCCGCGCCGAGCTCGAGGCGGCGCTCGACGCCGAAATCCACCAGATCAACGTCGAATCGATGTCGGAACTGCGCCGGCTGAGCGAGGTCGCCGGTGCGCGGGGCCGGATCACCCCGGTGGCGATCCGGGTGAACCCGGACGTCGACGCGCACACCCATGCTAAGCTTTCGACCGGCATGAAGGAGAATAAATTCGGCATCGATCTCGGCGAAGCCGCGGCCGCTTACAGCCTCGCCAGAGACCTTCCCGGCATTGAGCCGGTCGGTCTTGCTGTTCACATCGGGTCGCAGCTCGTCGATCTCGAACCATATCGGCGCGCCTTCGTTCGGGTCGCCGGGCTCGTGCAGGAATTGCGCGCGAACGGGCTCGCCGTTACTCGCATCGATCTGGGCGGGGGTCTCGGAATCCGCTACCGAGCCGAGAACGCCCCCGAGCCCGACAGCTACGCCCGGCTAGTGCGCGAAATTTTTGGCCCGACCGGGCTTGCTATGACCTTCGAACCCGGACGCATGCTCGCCGGCCCCGCTGGGCTGCTCGTTGCTCGGGTCATCTATGTCAAACAAGGCGCTGCCAAACGCTTCGTGATCGTCGACGGCGCGATGAACGACCTGATCCGGCCGGCTCTTTACGATGCGTGGCACGATATCGTGCCGGTCAGCCTCCCTTCGCCAGATGTTCCGCTCGCCCCCGCCGATGTCGTCGGCCCGGTGTGCGAGCCCGGCGACACTTTTGCCGTCGATCGCGACTTGCCGCCAATCGCCGAAGGGGACCTCGTTGCCTTTACTGCGGCAGGGGCCTATGGGGCGGTCATGAGCTCGATGTACAACAGCCGCCCCCTGGTGCCGGAAGTGCTGGTTGCCGGCACCCGCTTTGACGTCATCCGGGCGCGACCGAGTTATGATGATATGCTGTCGCTCGATACCATTCCAACCTGGCTCTCGAAGGCGGGCCTGTCGCCGGCGCGAAAACGAGGTGCCGCATGATCGACCGTTCATCCGACCCCGACGCCCCGTTCTTGATGCGGCTCCGCCTTGCCCGCCTGGCGCTGTTGTGGGAGCGGATCTGGCCCGCCTGCTGGCCGGCGCTCGTCGTGCTCGGCATCTTCCTCGTTCTTGCCCTGCTCGATCTCCCCCCGCTTTTGCCGGGTGTGCTCCACGCTGTCTTGCTGCTTGGCTTCGGCGCTACCTTCGTTATCGCTGTTGCGGCGATGGCCCGCCGAATTGTCCTCCCCGATCGCTTCGCTGCCCGGCGCCGGGTCGAGCAGGCAAGCGGGCTCGATCATCGGCCGTTGCAGGCGCTCGCCGACCGCCCGGGCACGACGCTTGATCCGCAGGCGGCGCGGCTGTGGCAGGCGCATCGACAGCGCATGGAGGCGGCGACGCGGCGATTGCGGATCGGCCTGCCGGCCGCCGGACTCGCCAGAAGCGACCCTCGGGGGTTGCGGGCCCTGCTTGCGATGCTTCTACTGATCGGCGTGGTCGACGCCGGTGTCGATTGGCCTGATCGGTTGGCACGCGCCCTGACACCTCCTTTGTCCAGGGGAGCGCCCGCATTGGCTGCGAGCCTTGACCTCTGGGTTACCCCTCCCGAGTACACAGGACTGCCGCCGCAGTTTCTGCGGCCAGGAACGACGGAGACTATCCGTATCCCGACCCAGAGCACGCTGTTGGCACAGGTGCATGGCGGGAACGCGCTGCCGCGGCTGGCGATCGACGGTGAAGCCCGCGATTTCGAGGCTATCGACAAGCAGAACTTCCGGACCGCAACGACCCTCACGAGCGGTAAGCAGCTCAAGGTGATCCAGGCGGATGCCACGCTCGGGAGCTGGCCAATCGAGATCATTCCCGACAATCCGCCCAAGATCGCCTTCGCAAAACCGCCCGCAGCCACACCTCGGGCAGCACTGCGGGTCGACTATCAGGCAAGCGACGATTACGGGATCGAAGCCATCAAGGCGGTGATCCGACGCGAGGGCGGCAAACCCGACGAAGCGCTCGAGATCGAAGAACCCTTGCCCGGGTTGCACTTGAAAG
>Ga0310914_10002030_pt1 | contig 13443 bp, 13 predicted proteins | sample GREbulkMGAN108_FD_203450 | JGI IMG/M metagenome (GOLD analysis project Ga0310914, IMG submission 203450) | Lab enrichment of tropical soil microbial communities from Luquillo Experimental Forest, Puerto Rico - GRE.bulkMG.AN108 | ecosystem: Environmental > Terrestrial > Soil > Tropical forest >... | reverse complement strand
GCTGCCGCTGGGAAATGGCATGTTGGGAGCGACGACAGCGCGCGCCCGTGGCTTCTACGAAGAACCCGTTACACGGCTGCTCAACCCGCCGAGCGAGGTCAGGAATGACACGCTGGTCTGGGCGAAATGGCTGGCTGAAGGGCATCGACGAATCATCAATCCGCCGCTGTGCGTCGGTAACGTCGTCCTCGTGCTGGGGTTGTTGGTGCCAGGGCAACAGGGAGACGTTCGGCTAAAAATCCTTCTCGTGCTCGCCGTGGCTTCAGCATTGGCGACGAACACCCTGCCCGACCCGATCGTCTTGATAGCGATACGCAATATCGACTTCCTGCCGCTTCTCTACTTGCTGCCTGCGGCACCCACGATCGCGGGCGGGCTGCTGTTAGTCGGGAGCGATATGCGCTCACCGATGTCCTCGGGATGGCGGCGACGGCGGCTCAATCGCGCGTCGGGAACGCGAACGCTGATCCGCGACACGGCTTAACCGTTCCGCACGCACGCTCGACCCCGCCGCACAACCGGAACCGGCGGCGTCGGATCAGCCGGCAAGACGATCCCGTTTTGGTGTTCGCACGAAGGCCGACGCGCGACCGCGTATGCCGTCGAGCACGCTGCGAGCTGACAGCGCTGCGGCATAATGGTGCATCATGATCGTGTAGAACGTGAGCCTGCACGTCGTCATGAAGCTCCGGGTCGGAGAACCGACCCCGGGCCGCCGCAACAAATCGCTGCTGAGCAGTGCCATCGCGAGCGAGCCCGCCAATCCTTGCAACAGGCCGAGCGCGGCGAGCGGGAGAATCAAGGAGTAGCTGAACGTGCCGAGCAGGATGTCGATCCACCATAATATCCCTGTAGCCAGCACCAACGGCCCGAAAGCGCAACCACCGAGATGGAGCACCGCATCGAGTTTCCGCCTCCACGGCAGGTGGCTGCGGCAGATAGTCGGCAGAAGCTTTCGCGTCGTCTGTGCAAAACCTTTGTTCCAGCGGCACTGTTGCATCCCCCAGCTGGCCAAGCTGTCCGGCAACTCCCCTGGCACAGCGACGGAAACGAGATACAGGGCACGCCATCCTCCCATCTGGGCGCGGTAGCTGAGGTCGAGATCCTCGGTCAGTGTATCGGCTTGCCATCCACCCGCAGCCTCGATCGCAGCTCGTCGCCAGATGCCGCCGGTGCCGTTGAAGGGGAGGAATTGACCTGCCCAGCATCGTGTCGGCTGCTCCACCGCGAAATGGCTCTCGAGAATGACCTGCTGCGCATGTGTGACGCGGTTTTCCCTGGCATTCAGAAAGTCGCATCGGGCTTGAACAAAGGCGAGACGGGGATCATCGAGCAACGGCCGAAGACACAGGCGCAGAAAATTGGGGGACGGAACATAGTCGGCGTCAAAAACCGCGACAAACGGCTCGTGGGAGCAAGCGAGCCCGGCCCTTAGCGCCCCAGCCTTGAAGCCGGCGCGGTGCGTGCGCTGGATCAGATTGACGTCGTGACCGCGAAGGCGGAATTCCGCGATTGTTGCACGGGCGATTTCGGCGCTCGCATCGGTGCTGTCATCGAGCAGCTGGATTTGCAGCCGGTCGCGCGGCCAGTCCAATGACACGACCGCATCAAGCACGCGCCGCACGAGCCGACCCTCGTTAAAGGTCGGAATCTGGACCAGGATCGCAGGAAGCTCACCGTCAGCGGGCAGCGGTCGGGTAAGCGCAATCCGTTCTCGCTCAAGTCCGGTGCGCCGATGGTAGAGGTGAAGCAGCACGGTCTGCGATATCCGGAAACCCAATGCCAACTGCATCAAGAGGAACCCGAGCAGAGCAATGTCGGCCGTTCGGCCGATAATGCCGAGGAATGCCGCGGTCATGGTCGCTTCAACCAGACGTCACGCATCTCGGCCTCATTTGGACCTGGGTTGAAGCGGTAACGCCACTGCTGGAAGCATGCGCTCGCTCTATCACTTTGCCGCGGCAGGTTTCGCGCCGTTGCGGCTCCAGCGTCTGCGTCAGCACAAACCAAAACCGACCGTCTTCACTCCCAAGCTGCTCGAATAAGTGCCGAGGATAGGATCAATCTGACAGGCCTTCCGTGAGAGCCCGGGAAGATTTCGCTCGGCATGTCGCAGTTTCATCGGAAACAACCTCTGAGCTGGAAGTACATGCGGGGTATCGTGATGCAAATCTGTAGGCGGCTGTCCTCCGATATCCGACGGAAGCCCATATCGGAGATCAACGAATCGCCTTCCATTCTCTGACAAATTATCGGTTGTAGACGAACCGCATAACAATCGAGCGCGGCCAGCCGACCTGATGGGCGCGACGGCCCGTATGCAGTACTGTGACCTCCGGGTCAATCATAGTTTTTCCGATTTCGAAGACCAGGCGGGACGTATCGGCGTCCTCTATGGTAACGAGGTGTGCTCGGAGTCCGCCCGCCGCGGCGCCGCCAAACAAAGTCTGCAGCTCTGCGTCTGCGGGTTGGAAATCTTTCGAAACGAGCTAACATCGTCGCGGTCACTAAGAGCAGCGGCCCTCATGTCGATCCCGGATGCGAATCGCTTGTCCGGCTCGCCGGTCTTGCGCTCTCCAGAACAGGAGATCGCCCTCTCGGCCGTCATCTGCACACACAACCGGTACGACTTGTTGCCGGAGGCAATCGAATCCCTGGTAAAACAGGACGTTCCCGCCGACTTGTTCGAGATTATCGTCGTCGACAACTCGCCGAATCAAGCTGCTGCCGCGCGATTTGGGCAGCGCTATTCAGACTTGTCCAATCTGGGCCAAGGAACTGCTCCACGGTCATGCCGGATTTGACGGCCGAGCGGGGATCGTGGGCGGCCCGATTGTGCCGCGTTGGACAGACGAGAAACCGGCATGGATTGACGAGCCGTCGCTCAGCTAATCTCACGGTTATCGATTTGGGCCGTGAGCTGTGTGAATTGTCCGCAGGAGAATGGCTGGCCGGGCGCAACATTTCGTTCGACATGGTGAGCCTAATTGCCGCGGGCGGTTCTCCACCGAGGCTCGGCCGGATGGGCTCGGGCTCGACGCTCCTGTCGAGCGAGGAAATCGAGGCGAGCGAGCGCGTGAGGGCGATGGGCAAGCTTGCAATCTATACTCACAAGCCGTGGTCGAGCATGTAATCCGCGGGAGCGGCTAACGCAGAGCTGGTTTCGCCGCCGCGCCCGCGTGGCAGGCTGTCTCGGACTTGCTGAGCAAACCGGGGCTTGCGCCCGATCTCGCTGCAATAGCATCGCAACGCCTATCGCAAAGGAGCGATGAAGGCCCGCAGCCATCATAGTAGCGCCTCCTTGGCCGAACACAGGAAGTTCGAATGCCTTCGCGGCACAGGCTGCCGCTCGTAAAAAATTCGGTCATGAAGTTTTGCTTGAGCTTGGTCCACTTGATGCATCTTCTGGAAAACAACCGGCGATTGGCGACGTGGAAAATCGAAATGAGGGCATATCGAGTGTCGTATACGGTCAAACTTCTGATACCATGAAGCCATATCGTAGCAGATCATTTCTGGATTGGATTTTGGCCGGACGTGATGATTCGCTTTCGGTCCGATCCCGATAGCTGATCGTAGTGGGTGGCAAGCAGGCAGTTTAGGTTTTATCGACGGCAATGATGTTGATGTCATCCATTTGAACCACGCATTCGAGTGATGGAAGTTATTTTTGTAGACAATGGTTTGATTGGCAAAGGAGAGCATAGCTACAGCTTAATAAAACTGGTAGGAGAGAGGCTCACCCTTTGCGGCGTGAGATATCGTGCCTTCGGGATGAAATCCATCGACCCCATGATCGTCGCGGAGATCGGCGCGCTCCCGCATTTCAGCCGCTCCCTCTACCAAAGCGAAAGCCCGACGCCGAACGAGCGATATTTGCTGACACTCTTTGCTTTGGCGCGCGGCCGCGCCTTCGACGCGACTATTCCCTCGGAGCGCACGAGCGCAAGAGTCCTCAACGCGGCTTATGAGCAGGATCTCGCCGCTCTGCCGCCTGATATATGGAGTTCCGAAAAGCTCATCGTCGCGCCCGCTGTATCGCAGAACCAGATTGTTGGACTGGTCCGAACCCTGCGCGCGAAACCGATTGGCGAGCGCCTGCGGGTCGTCTGCCAATTGATGTTCGCGCCAAACTGGACGCCCTGGGGGCGCACCGGCAAGCTCGGGCAAAGACTTTATCGGAAAGCCTTCTCGCTGGCGGGGCCGATGATCGGCAAAACGCTCTTCTTCACCACCGAAAACGAAGCGATCGCTGGCCTTTATCGCGATCAATATGGAATTGAGACAAGCATCCTGCCCGTGCCTTTTGGCGACACAGAGCCGGCGGCGCCTTGCTCGGGCCGGCCGGCGTTCGGGTTTTTTGGCTATTCCAAATGCGATAAGGGATTTCACTTGTTGCCCCAGGCGATAGAAATTTGTCGCGCTCACGGCCTCGACGCGAATTTCACCATTCAAATCCAGCATGGCGGGTGGGAACCGGCGACGGTCGCGACCGAGCGCGCGTTGCGACAGATCCCGGGCGTTCGCCTCGTGGAGGGCATACTGAGCCATGAGGAATACGCGGTAGAGACCGGCAAGATCGATGCGATGTTGCTGCCCTATGATCCGGTCCTCTTCGGCCTTCGGGGATCTGGCATATTTACCCAATCGGTCTCCGCCGGACGCCCGGTCATCGCCTCCGCCGGAACTTTCGCAGGCGCCAGCGTCGCCAGCGGGAAGGCGGAGGGAGAGATTTTTTCTCCCCAAGATTCTGCGGCACTGGCCGCCGCCATCATGCGGCTCCGCAGCCGGCTGGCCGATAGCCACGCGCGGGCGGCGAAACTCGCCAGGGCTTTCGCGCACAGGCACAGCGCGGAAGCCTATGTCGACGCTCTTTTGGCTCACGCGGCGCGCTAGCTTCGCATGAGTCGCGAAACTTGACGCGAATGTATCAAATTTTGTGTGCGTTCCGACGTGCCTCGTCGGTCTGAGGCGGAGCCGCGTAGATTTTGAATACCGGGATGGGGGCTCGCGAACCACCGCGAACAGCCGCTTTTTACCGAGCCTTCAACTCGTTAGCGGCACTCGGCCGGGATCCATGGACTTTACGTGCTGCGGACCAATAGCAAGATCACCCCGCTGCAGGTAATACTGCGCTACCGCGCCCGCAACGCGTCGCGTAGCTGTTGCGCCAAGCCAAGGCCATCCTCGCCACCCGTCCGATCTACCACAGAGAGACATGGCCATTCGCGGCCATGTCTTCTGCTCCTAATTCTCGCGCTCCTGCTCGCCGAGGAACTCGAAGATCGGCTCCACCGGCACGGTGCCGAATGGGGCGACATCCTGCGCGATCTCGACCGGCTGCAGGAGATCGAGCTCGAGCAGGACGGCAAGAGCTCAAATGGGCTGATACGGCAATACGTGAATAGACTGCAAGACCATCGCTAGCGGCCGTTGCTCAGCGGCGTCAGGTTCGCGCCATTTATCGAAACTAATTTCTAAACTATTCCGGGTTTGGCCGAGCTCCACGATCGCGTCAACTAGGAAGCCGTGGCCATCGCTGCGGTACGGGAGGCTCACCTGTGCCACAGGGCGACCATCCATCAATAATGTCACGACCTGATTGTCGAACATGCGGTTCATACAATCGAGCAGGACTAGATACCGGCCTGGCCGCTCAACCAGCAAATCGATCTCGGCCTTTGGTCCAAGACACCAACGGAATTGCGTTGGCAGACCGTGCTCCGGAAGGGCCGGCTCGCGACCGCCGATACCAGTTATCGGCCTCCAGGAATTCCGGTGGTTCTGCTTTTCAACAATCCACTCCTCAGCAAATGCATAGCGGCTTAACTGATAAGAGCAGAAATCCTCAACCGCGGATGCCTCCCGACTGGCATCAATTTCCAGATAATAAGCTTCGATGTCTTCCGATTTCTGGCCTTTGCGCCGGGTGAACCGACCGAGTGGAAAAGTAACGGCGTAAAGTGGCGTTTGTTGGGCGAAGCGACGCCACAGATCCCAATCGCCGGCATATTTAAAATGTGGATCGACGCCGCCGACTTTGTGCCATAGATCGCCCCGCCAGAACGATCCTTCTTGCATGACGAATTCTTTGGATCGGCCATCATATTTGCCGGCAGCGAGATCGGCGCGGATGTAAGGAATCGGCGGCCTAGGGCTATAGCCTTCGCCGATCTCATTGCCGCAAAAGGGCAGGCCGGTGAGCCATTGCACTTCCGGCAGTTGGTCGAATATCGACGCGACTGTCGCAAGCGTACCCGGCAAAAGCACGTCATCCGAGCCGAGCCAAGTCATGATGTCGCCAGGCCGCATTCTTGTCGCTGCGCGGGTTAGAGCATCGTACAAACCGTCATCTCGCTCCGATGATATCGTCACGTTCCGGTGTGCCCATGCCTCGGCTATTTTCACTGTGTCATCTGTAGATTGAGCGTCTTGGACATGAACGCGCACACCGAAATTTCCAGGCTGTGTCAAGACGATACTTGCCAAACAGCGTTCAAGAAATTCCGCCGAATTCAAGGTTGGGATGATAATGAAAAAGTCACCCATGGCGCGGGTGACGCCTTCAGCTGGGCGATCAGAGACAGGATGTCCGCGAACATCTGTCGCGATACCATCTTGGCACCGCTCAATGGGCTCAAATGGCAACATGTGGACAGACTGCAAAACCATTGCGAGCGGCCGCTGCTCACCGACATCAGGTTCGTGCCATTTGTCGAAACTGATTTCTAACCGCTTCCGGGTTTGGCTAAGCTCCACGATCGTGTCAACAAGAAAGCCATCACCGTTGGTGCGGTACGGGAGGCTCGCCTGCGCTACAGTGTGACCATCTATCGATAATGTCACGACCTGATCGTCAAACATGCGGTTGATACAATCGAGCAGGACGAGATACCGGCCTGGCCGCTCAACGAGCAGATCGATCTCGGCCTTCGGTCCGAGACACCAATGGTATTGCCGTAGTAGACCGTATTCCGGAAGGGCGCCCTCGCGAGCGCCCATACCGCTTATCGGCCTCCAGGAATCCGTCGGTTGATATAGGTCTTCGACAGCTTCCGGCTCGGGGTGGTCGCGCAGAAGTCCGATCCTATGGGGCAATCCGAGGCCATCGACCAGACCGAGGCGGCGCAGAGCTGCGAAGAAGTGCTGAGCACACGCCTCCAAAGACCACTCATTCTCGGCATGCACGCGCCCCCAAAATGCCATCGCATCTCGGCGCGTGCGGTCCCGGTACAGCGCCGTCACCGCGGTCTCAAGAGACTCGGCATCCGGTGCGATTGTCGTTAGTCCGGTGATCCCATCGAGTAATGCGTCGGCCGTTCCTGTAAGCCCGTGGCCGATCGCCGGCGTGCCGCTGGCGATTGCTTCGACGTAGATCTGGCCGAAAGTCTCCTCCCGGCTGGGAGCCACAACAATATCGGCAGCTGCGTAGATAAGCGCTATTTTCTCAGGGTCCTCGATGTAACCGAGGGCCCTGAAGATATCCGGAGGGACATCTAGCTGTTCCGATGCTGGGAGCCCGATCGCCACGAAAAGCAGGCCCGGCAACCGCAGACTTCGGATGAGTGATCGCACCTGGTCCGCTCCCTTACGCTCATCAATTATCGAGGTGGCGGAAAAGAGAACGATGAATCTATCCTGCGGGAGATCCAATATCTCCCGGCAGGCTCGCCGATCGCGGGGCCGAAATAGATCGACGGGAAAACCTAAGGAAATTCGCTCGATGGGGGGCACATCGGTCCCGGAGAACGCCGAGCGGGCCATCTCGACGGTCCAGGACGATAGACCCAGCAGCACGGGTGGTCGCGTGGACCGATAAAGAAGTCTTTTACTTTTCCAAGCGCCGGCAATCAGATTAGGCGCGAGTTTCGGAAATTCATCGGGAGTCGGACAAGAGGCATCGCACCCTGTCCGAAATCGTTCGCAGGGACCGGGATAGGCACAGCGCCCCGTCACCCACCAAAGATCGTGAAGCACGATGAGGGTCGGCCATCGGTCGAACACCTCTCTCAACACAAATGGCCAAATATGAGCGCCATGAACGTTTCCAAGCAGAACCAGATCGGGCTCATGTTCAGCGATATGTCCTGCTAGTTCCGTAGGGTCGTTCACGCTGGAGGCCGACACAGTTCCTTCTTGGAATGCGACCGCCGAAACGTCGCAGCCCGTTCGGCGCAATGCGTTGGCTAACCGCCCGTGTGCGATCCCGGCGCCATAGTGCCAGCCGATGTCGTTGAGCAACGTTACGCGTAGACGCCTCGAAAAATCGGGAACCGATCGTTGCGGCGCCGGTTGATACCCGCTTCGATCAAGAAAACGCTGCCGAATCATGATCAGGTCTGCCTTGAATCGGCTCTCGTCGGCGGTCTTTTGATCATCATGCTGCCGAAAGCGGGCGATGGGCCGGCCAATCACATGAAGCTGTGCGCGCTGGGCAGCGAATCGCAGCCAAAGCTCGTAATCCATGCAGTTGTAAAGCGTCGTATCGACGTATCCGCCGGCTCGCTGCCATAGCTCCCGGGTAAAAAAGACTTCAGGCTGATAAAAAAACTGTCCCGCGTTCCAGCCGCAATCAAGATCCAGGAGATCATCGAGCGGAAGCGGACCATCGCTGCACGCTGTCACATGCTCGGCGATCAGCTTGCCATCCCGATAAATTTCCGCGATGCCGGCCACGATTTCGGCGCGAGAGGTTGCAAACGCTATCGCCATTGCGAAGAGTGCGCCGGGCGCCAACATGTCGTCGCTGTTGAGCCAAGCGAGGATTTCGCCGGTCGCGATCGTCATCCCTTTGTTGATCGCGTGGCTTTGGCCGTCATCCTTTTCGCTGACGACGTGGTCGAGCTGATCGCGGTAACGTTCGAGCACCGCATCGGTCCCGTCGGTGGAACCGGCGTCGATCACGATATATTCGAGATTCGGGTAGCCTTGTCCGAGCACAGAAAGAATGGTCTCTTCGATGAATCTACCTTGATTGAAGGACGGGGTGACAATCGAGATGCGCGGCCATGGCCGTCCATCCGGCAGCCCGGGCGGTATGGCGAAATACGGCGTCGGCGCCTGATAGGGCCAGCCCGCAGAGCCCGATCGCGCCGCGGAATCGGCCATGAGGAAATCCTTGACGTTTGAACGTGGACGCCCAGGAGCCATGCTATTTCTCGAAGGTTGCCTTGCGCGCCAGCCCGAGGAGCAGTCCGATCCGCCGCCAGCGCGAGTGTTGTAACTCAGCCACCTGCTGTTGCAGCCCCAGTATTTCGGTTCGTCGCAAGCGAAGCTCCTCGTGGAGCCGCAGCACAAGATTTTGGAGTCCCGTCGCCGCCTCTCGGGCTGCCGCGGCATCGCGTTTGGCGTTTTCGGCCTCGAGCTCCTGTTGCTGTTGAAAGAATTCCGCGCGTGCAACTACAGTTGATAGTCCATGGCCACGGAGCTCCCGACGCGGTATTTTAGCTAAGAGATTGGCCAGTTGGGCCTCGCTCTTTGCCCGTGTTTGCTGCAGCTCCTCCGACACTGCCTTCAGCGCCACACGGACCAGGTCGGTGTGCAATTCTGCAACGCGATCGAGAATCAGCGCGTCGACCAGGGAGAGTTCCGTGAGCATCGGCAACTTGCGCCGTATGTAATCCGCGAGATCACCTTGAGCGAGCACGACACAGCCACGTCGCGCACCGGTCTCGCGCGCCGAGGCGTACCTGGGAAAAAACATCGCCGGTCTGGCTGTCACCGCTTCATGCAGATCGGTGACCGATAGACATTTTCCCCTGCCGTAGTCGTCGTAGGTGAACCCAGAATCGGTCGGCACTCGAAAATCGTCGACCATGATCACCGGCGATGGGTGCCGGGAGAATATCTGGTCGATCTCCTCCCAAAGGGGCAGGTCACGTTCCCAATGGGCATCGAGATAAAACAGCGCCGGCCCAGGAGGCAGACGATTTTCGTCGAAAAGTTCGCACAGGAAACATCGGCTATCAGCCCGCTCAAGGCGCACATTGGGAATATTGGCAAGGCGAAGCAAGGAGTAGTAAAAATAACGCGGGTGAAGCTCGCAGCTGAATACTGGTAAGCCGGCTTTGGCCATGTAATCCGTCGTGCTTCCTCGGAAGGTTCCGGTCTCGACGACGGTCACGATCTTGAGCTCATGTAAAAGCTGGTCGAACAAGGTTTGACGGCGCTCTTGCCCGTTGAAAGCTCCGCCCCAAACATCCATTGTTGGCTGGGCGTCGAAATCAAGCTCAGCTGCGCACTTATGTGCCGTCCGAGCGGCGAGCGCGGCACCGCTTGCCTCAAGGTGCTCGGCCAGCGCTGAGAAACCATCCGCGTCAGGCACCAACCGCAGCAAGGCCTCGGCGACGGAACCAAAGGCGGCTTCAGGTGGAGGAGATTCGAAGAGTACTAGGAGTACATCGTCCAGGAGCGATTGAGCCCGCCCCGTAAGGTTCGAACGAAGCAACGCTTGCGTCGTGTCGAAATCCCGCGCCTTCAGGAGCCCGGCCAGCCGCTGCCCGGATGAATCCAGCCTATCCTCCACACTCGTGACTCTACTTTTCCACCTGCTTAGGCGCTTGGGCGAAGCCCGACAAAAAGATTGTGGAATGTCAAGCGGCGTGCCCGAGTTCATTGAAGACGCCTTTCATGCAACTCGGATGGCTTGGTAGTGGGCGTCGACCGGTTTTGGGTTGTGGCCCCGGGCTGGGTGGAGGGGTTGAGCGGCGGCGGGGTTTGATAGCTTTGTTTCGCAGAACGAGCAGCGCGGTCATCGGTTGCGGCCCGCGCGGCGATCTCACGACACTGCTGCAAAAAGCTGGTCGCTGCGCTGGACCGGTGTTTCCCGCGTCCGACCAGTGGCATGCCCGTGGCGCCCGGCAACGGCGCTGGTCTCTCCTCCCGCGTGGAGCCTTAATCCCGCCGTCGTCGATGACTGCCGAGCCCTGAATCGTCCCGGTGCGCCGACTCCTCCCGGAACCACCCGACCAGCATCTGCAGGGCGATGATCGCGCAGGTCTTGGCCGTCTTGGAGGTCAGGCCGAGTGCGGTGCCGATACGCGCCCATGGCAGATCGTCGATCACCGTCATTTGGAGGACGGCAAACCACTCTCGCCCGAGATTCGACGCTACGGCCTGCAGCCGGCGGGCGCCGATGAACTCGCCATCGTTGGCCGCACCAAGCCGGCCGCCATGGTCGTTCGGGACATCCCAGCTCTCCCGGCGAGCTCGGAACCTCATGCCGCTTGCTGACGTGACCGGCTTTTTGATACACGGCAGATCCTCCCAGTAAACGCTGCGGAAATTCGCGCGGCGCGGCCTCCTGCCAGACGACCCAGGAGAAGGGGTGTTGCTGCTCGATCGCTTACCCGTCCAGCCCTCCCGGTGCATCATCGGCAGGCGCAGCAGGAGGTAATCGGCGCGCGTCGGCTCGTTGCGATCGAGCCAGCACCCGCGGTCCTCGGCATCCATCAGGAAGTTCGTCCTCAGCAGCAACGCGACATAGAACGCTCGCTCGGCGAAGCGCTGGGCGTACCTGTAGGGCGGATTGGTGACCACGCCCTCGACCCAGGCAGCCGGCATCTTCGAGGCAGATAGGTAATCTGCCTTCGATGGTTTCCGCCGGCGCTTGGCAACTTCGCGATCGAGGAAGCCGGCAGGTACCTCGTGCGTCCCGGCAATCATGCGGCGAGCCTTCATGTATCGGTCTCGGGAAGCTTCGGGAGCTCAGCAACCTTGCCCTCGAAGCTTAAGGCGGCTGATCCAGCGCACGCGATCAGCCGGCTCAATTCCTTCTCGCCCAGCCCATCGGTCTGCAGAATGCTGTGGCGTCGCCCTGCTCCGGATGCGGGGTCACCTTGACTTGCTTGCCGGCAGCGATCAGGGCATCGATGCCGGCCTCCAGACGCTTGTAGGCGGGATGCCCCTTCAGATGGGAGTTTTTGAAAAGCGATGACCCGACGCTCTTCGGGTTTCAGCACCGAGGGCAAATGCTTCATCGTATTGATCCGAGGCAAGGCGAGGATCCGCCACGCCGGCCTCTTTACGAGGGTGATGCTCTCTTCGTTCTCCCACCCTTCGCAGGTGATGACATCAACCCTGATGTCGATCGTGCCGGGGCTAGCCGCGGCGATCTCCATCATGGCACCAGGAGCGGGTTCGAGGTCGAGACGCCTGCGGTTTGGCGGGGCGAGGCTCTTGCGGCCGAGCGCGTCGATGTAGGTCACCAGCGTCCCGGTGATGCGGTCGGAGGCGATCAACGGCATGATCAGCGCGCCTTCGCCGGGCCGCGCGTTGGCGATCTAAAGCATTCCCTCGGAAGCGGCTTCGGGGAGCCCGCGGGAGGCTCTGTAGGTCGCTCCAGGACTGTTCTCCCCGGTGTCGAGACGGTGCCGGCAAAGCGCTGCGACGGCCTCGCGTCGCGTCGGGGTCCACTCTTCGCCCTCGGCTTCGAGCCGTCCGACGCCGCCGGGGTTCGCGCCGAGAAATCTGGCCAGCCAGGCTGAGGCGTCTTCGCGCGTGTAGTCGGGCTGTAAGAATCGGATCAGCGATGTCGCGCTGAGCCCGCCCCGGTCGGTCGCGAAGCTGTACCAAGTGCTCGATTGCCGACAGAAGCGGAATCCGCGAGCTCCGCAGCGCTCCTTGCCTTCATCGCGAAAGGGCGCTGCTACTCCGTCTTTCCTCAGCAGCTCAGCAGCGATCGTCGGAGCCCAGGTGCGGCGGCGGTCGTAATCGGCCGCGGTGAGGGCGGTCACGACAGGCCTCCCGCGGCGCGGATCTCGGGATGTTCGGCGAGTAGCGTCTCGTGGATCTTCCGCCGTAGATCGCTCGGCAGCCGGACGAGCTCACGGGTATCCGCTCGCAGCGTGGCGCCGAGCCAAAGATCGATTCTGTTGCCCCGGTATGCTCACCCTCAGGATACAGCGACGAAGTGGCTCTCGCCCGCTTCGAGGGTGCGGGCGACGCGCCGGCCCCCTCGTGCCGCTGCGCAACTCTCCCAAAACTCCCCTACGGCTTTCGAAGCTTTCCGACTAAGGCGTTTAACAATCCGTCAAAACTATTGATTTTGCTGGTGCGGGCGGGGAGACTTGAACCCCCACGTCCTCTCGGACAACAGATTTTAAGTCGCGCTATGTTTGCTTTGAACTGTCGGGACGCTATCCAGAAGCGGCCGAGAGGCGATCGAAAAACTGGCATCACCACGCAGCCGTTTGTCGCCTGGACATTTGAGACGGTCTCAGGCCAAGTTCACGATAGGTCCAAGTGGGTTAGGGTGAAAAACAAACCTCGCGCCGGCCCGTAAGAGGATATTAGCATGCGATTTAATATTGTAACGCCCGTTCTCAACGGAGAGAAATTTATCAATGAAACTATTTTAAGCGTGGTGAGCCAAACGGGACCATTTTCGATCCGCTACCATGTTCAAGATGGCGTATCAACGGATTCAACGATCAAGCTATTGAC